>OFFP01002084.1_pt1 | contig 12317 bp, 12 predicted proteins | sample 1521431 | NCBI WGS metagenome assembly OFFP01 (sample SAMEA3504104, study PRJEB24116) | mouse gut metagenome | biome: mouse gut; feature: mouse-associated habitat; material: faeces | place: Denmark | collected 2011 | reverse complement strand
TCCCCTGCTAAGCAGGCGGCTCCGGCGGCTTCTGCCTCACACAACAGCGCTCCGGTCAAGCAGAGCCTGATCAGCGTTAACTTGTCCAAGCTTGATAGCCTGGTAGCGATCGTCGGCGAGATCGTTATTACAGAATCTATGGTTACATCTTCTCCTGACCTGCAGAACCTGAAGCTTGATAACTTCATGAAGTCTGCCCGTCAGCTTAGAAAATTAACAGACGACCTTCAGGATATTGCCATGTCTCTGCGAATGGTTCCTCTGTCCGGTACTTTCCAGAAGATGAACCGTATCGTCCGCGACATGAAGAAGAAGCTTAACAAAGATGTCCGGCTTACACTGGTAGGCGAGAACACGGAAGTAGATAAGACTGTTGTAGACAGCATCGGCGATCCGATCATGCATATCGTCCGTAACTCTATGGACCACGGTGTCGAGACTACGGCAGAGGAACGTATTGCCGCAGGTAAAGATCCGCAGGCTGAGATCATTCTCTCCGCAGCCCACACCGGAAGCGAGGTAATAATCTCCATATCCGACGACGGGCAGGGCATGGATCCGGAAAAGATCCTTGCTAAGGCAGAACGCAACGGTATCCTTACCAAGCCGGCCAGCGATTATTCCAAGAAAGAGATCCTGTCTCTTCTTATGCTGCCGGGATTCTCTACTAACGAAGAGGTTACGGAATTCTCCGGCCGAGGCGTAGGTATGGACGTTGTAAAGAAGAACGTGGAAGCCGTAGGCGGAACGATCTCCATCACAAGCGAACTCGGCAAAGGCAGCTGCACAACGCTTAAGATTCCATTAACGATGGCGATCACAGACGGTATGGAAGTCTCTGTCGGTAATTCCATGTTCACTATTCCGATCGCCAACATCCGCCAGTCCTTCAAACCACAGAGGGAAGAAGTGATCCTGGATGCCAGCGGCAACGAGATCATCAAGTGCCTGGATGCGTTCTATCCTATTATAAGGATACATGAATTATATAATATTGAAACAGAGGTCACCAACATAGAGGACGGTATCCTGATCTGGGTGGAGACCGCAGACAAGTCCTACTGTCTGTTCGTAGATGAGCTTCTCGGAGAACAGCAGGTGGTTGTGAAGCCGCTCTCATCATTCTTAAGCAACTTTAACATTAAGAATTCGGGAATCGGCGGATGCACGATCCTTGGAGACGGCAACATCAGCCTGATCCTGGATATCGGCAACCTGTATGCAGCGACTCAGGGCTTATATTAAAGTGTACGAAAAAACTGGAGGAATAACTATGTCAGCAGATACAGCAGTAAATACAGCAAATGAAGTTATGGAGAATGGAACGCCAGTCTCAACGGAGCGATTCTTAACGTTCAGCTCCGACGGACTCAATATCGGAGTCAGCACGAATTATGTCATCGAGATCATAACGAACCATACGATCACTATGGTTCCCCTTGTTCCGGATTATGTGAAGGGTATCATTAACCTGAGAGGACAGATCATCCCTATCATTGACATCCGCCTGCGTATGGGTAAGCCTTCTATTGAATATACGAGTTCAACTTGTATTATCGTGTTGAATATTAATGCCATCTCCATTGGTATTATCGTAGATGCAGTCCAGCAAGTCATGGATATTGATCAGAGCAAGATCTCTCCTGTTCCGGTTGAGAATCAGCAAGAATTGATCAACGGGATGATATCCTCGTCCGACCGTTCCGTGATTCTCTTCCTGGATTGCGAACAGCTTGTCCAGTCATACTAAATATACAAAGGAGACAGAATCATGTTGACCATTAATGACCGTGACTTTCAGCGTTTAGTCACTTTTGTACATCAGAATTACGGGATCGATCTTTCGAAGAAGCGCCAGCTTATCCTCGGGCGTCTCTCCAATACGATTCTTTCCATGGGTTTCTCTTCATTTGAAGAATATATTGACAACCTGATCAAGAATAAGAAGCCGGAAGACCTGGAACTGATGTTGAATAAACTTACTACCAATTATACCTTCTTTATGCGGGAAAGCGCGCATTTTGATCTTTTCAGAGATACGATCCTTCCCTATCTCGTAGAGACAAAGAAGGATAAAGTACTCAGTATATGGAGCGCCGCCTGTTCTTCCGGAGAAGAACCTTACACGATCTCTATGATCCTAAAGGAATTCTTCGGAGCTAAGGCATCCGCCTGGGATACCAGGGTTCTCGCAACCGATATTTCGCAGAATGCCTTGGTTGCCGCGAAGAACGCCGTATATGAGGAGGATTCCTTAAAGGAACTCTCCCCAACCTGGAAGTCCAAATATTTCCGTCAGACTGGTCAGCCCGGGGTCTATACCGTAGCGCCGGAGATTAAGTCCAACGTCATTTTCCGGACATTCAACCTGATGGATCCCATCAAGTTCCGGCTCAAATTCGACGTTATTTTCTGCCGGAATGTTATGATCTATTTTGATCAGCCTACAAAAGACGCTTTGGTAAAACGTTTTTATGACGCGACAAATCCGGGCGGTTATCTTCTGATCGGACATTCCGAGAGCCTGAACAAAGCAACAACACCTTATAAGTATCTGAAACCTGCAACATATCGAAAAATGTAGTATCGCTTATAGAAGCTGCTTTTGAAGATTCAGAAGCGGCTTTTGTAAGTGGTGATGAATAATATGTAGAAAGGAATCTATCTATGAAAATTAAAGTATTAGTCGTTGACGACTCCGCCCTATTTCGGCAAATGATCATACAACATTTGTCTTCCAAACCGAATATTGAAGTTGTAGGTTATGCCATCAATGCATACGACGCCAAGCAAAAAATCCCCCAGCTGAAACCGGACGTCCTCACCCTGGATGTGGAGATGCCGGGTCTTAACGGGATTGAATTTCTAAAGCAGCTGCTTCCGACGACCCCTCTGCCGGTCGTACTGGTGTCTTCTCTGAACTTAAGCGTATTCGACGCGCTTTCGGCAGGAGCCGTTGATTTCGTACGCAAACCGGATATGAGTGTCGCAAATTCCAAGAATACCTTCTTTACCTCCCTGGTACTTAAGGTTCAGGCTGCTTCCAAAGCGAAAGTCCGCGTCCCGCAGACAGGCAGCGGCAGTACGCCTGCCACAACACCTGCCGCTTCTCCTGCGATCCCGCAGACTCCTGCAAGATTCCAGGGGAAAAGCACTGCTCCGGGACTGGCTGCTTTGCAGCACTCTGCTTCCGCCAAACCAATGCCTTTCCCGCCGCTTTCGCGTAATGTCCTTGACTCGACGATCATCGGGCTTGGCGCTTCCACAGGCGGAACAGAAGCGACTCTGGAAGTCTTAAAGAGGCTCCCTGCCAATATTCCGGGCATGGTGATCACACAGCATATGCCGGAAGGATTTACAGAGATGTACGCACAGCGCCTGAACCGGATCTGCGCCATGGAAGTCCGCGAGGCAAAGAACGGAGATATCATCCACCCGGGACTTGCTCTCATCGCTCCGGGCGCCAAACAGATGGAGGTGATCCGTTCCGGACGCAACTACATGGTTCAATGCCGCGCCGGCGCAAAAGTCAGCGGCCACTGTCCGTCCGTAGACGTCCTGTTCAACTCTATCGCCAAGAATGTCGCCATCAATAAGGTCGGCATCATCATGACAGGTATGGGACGCGACGGCGCCGACGGATTGCTCAAGATGCGCCAGTCCGGAGCCTTTACGATCGGACAGGACAAAGACTCCTGCGTCGTATACGGAATGCCTATGGTCGCTTATAATATCGGCGCGGTCTGCACCCAGGCTTCCTGTGAAAATATCGCCTCCGTGCTGCTGAATCATCTCAAGAAATAATTTTTATATTTCCTGAAAATGAGTGTCTTATTTGGGGTTATGAATCCCGAAGTTATGCCGATATTCATAGTATAACAAATAAATATACTCAGATAATGGAGTTGACAATATTTATTATGAAGGGAGTTCAGTATGAAAATAACAACTAACAATGTGATTAATAATTTCACTGACCGGCGTATTCATACAAAGGATAATTCTGCTCCTTCCGTAATCTCTAATGACGGACATAACTTCGATGCGGTTATCATAAAGTCGGATCCCAGGCAGATTGAAGAGCGTACATTTGCCAAGGCAGTTGCACAGCGATTGTCTTCCGAGATAAAGGACACGGCGTCTGCAGATAAGATTCAAAGCCTGCAGAATCAAGTGGCTTCGAACACATATCACGTTGATGCACACGCCATAGCTGCCAGAATGCTGCTTTTGTAAGTAGGAGGATGTACAGAATGAATGATTTTACAGATTACGGCAAGATCATCGAAGAGTTTATTACTCTTTTTGACAATCTGATCCCCATAGAGCAGGAGAAACTTGACGCCGCTGTCAAGAATCAGGTTACGTTCATTGAGGACTGCATGCATAGAGAACAGGCTGCAGTTCTTCAATTGCGCGGTCTGGAACAGAAGCGGGAAGCAGAGCAGAGGCGTCTTGGGATGGAAGGATATAGCTTCCGCCAGATCCTGGAACATGTTCCTGCAGAGACGGACGCACTCTTACGTCCTCTGTTTGACCAGTTATCTGACCGGGTCCGTAGCTTCCAGTCTGTAAGCGCCAGCGCAAAGGACATCATTGAAGTGAATCTTCACGTGATACAGTCCGCTCTTGCTTCGGAAGGCCCCGGCAAAGATACGTACTCTGCTTCCGGGCAGAAAAAAGACACTACCAACAATAAGAACCACTTTACAAGTCGTTCTGTTTAATAGATCAGGAGGAGATAATTATGATACGATCCACATTTGCCGGCTTCACAACAGCTCAGCTCGGTATGGCTGCAAGCCAGCGCTCACTCGATGTTGCCGGTCAGAATATCGCTAATATCAATACGATTGGATATACCAAACAGCGGCTTGATGTCGCCAGTCTGAATCTGCAGAAAGGTTCTATGTACAATTCCAAATCCAGTATCAAAGTCGGATTTGGTGTTGAGATGACCGGGATCTCTCAGCTGCGAGATCCGTTCCTGGACGCACAGTACCGTTCCCAGATCAGTAAACTTGGAACCTCAGACGCACATGCCGCAGGATTTGAACGGCTGACCCCTATATTTGACGAAGCTGTCATGGATGGTGTCCGTGAAGCCTTCATTTCTCTGACCAGTTCTCTGAGTACTCTTTCTACTCAGGTAGGTAACAAAGAGAATGACGCATTGGTACGTTCCAAGATGCAGACGATCTTGAACCTGTTCCATGACAATGCCGTACGTCTCCAGGATGTGCGCGACGATGTCCAGCAAGGTTTCGCCACTACGGATCTCGGCGATCTGAACCAGATCCTTGAGAATATCGCTGAATTGAATACCAGTATCAAGAACAGCCAGATCCTTGGCAATCCGGCTCTTGAGCTGAAAGATCAGCGCAACAACTTATTGGATGAACTGGGAAGTTATCTTCCTATTACCGTAAAATACGAAGACAAGATCATCGGACCAGGACAGACCGTTGAAGTTCTGAACGTGAATTTCACAGATACCAACGGCGTGAAGCATTCTCTGATCGCCGACGACCGCTTCTCCAAATTTAAAGCGGATGTCAGCGGAGAACCGGTTACCCTGTCTCTGATCGACGCGGACGGCAATACTATTAATGTTACAGATACCATTGGTTCCGGTACTTTAAAAGGAACCCTGGATATGATCAACAAATCCGGTGATTTCGACGGAACAGATTTTAAAGGGATCGGATACTATGAGAAGGCTCTTGATTCTCTGGTGGATACGTTTGCAAAGAAATTCAATGAATTGAATCAGGTGATGGATGATTCTAATCCACCGAAACCTATTCCTGGAAAAGAAAATCCTCTTTTTGTGACCACTGACGGTTCAACTGATTTTACCGCTTCCAACATCAAGATCGCGGATGATTGGGCAAACGGCACATATGGCATCACAGCTTCTAATAACTACGTAGTTATTGACCAGGATAAGGGCACCACTGCCAATGAGAATATCCTGAACATGGTAAAATTACTGGAATCCAAGACGATCGAGTTCTCCGTTACCAACAAAGACGGGATTCCCATCAAGTTCTATACCGGTAACTTCCATGATTGCTTCGCCAACATCGAAGCGACTCTCGGTATCGACTACAAAGCTGCGAATACCATGCTGCAGAACCAGATCGCCGTACTGAACGAAACGGCAAATAACAGGGACGCTATCTCCGGCGTTCAGTTAGATGAAGAAGGTATGGATCTGTTACATTATAACCAGTCATATTCTGCTGCTGCAAGATTTATGACAACTTTAGATGAAGCGCTTGATAAACTGATCAACGGCACCGGCGTAGTCGGAAGGTAACAGGAGGGATAGGATAGTATGAGAATTACGACGAATGCAATTTTAAGAAATTATAAATCAAATCTTGGCGCTTCTCTGTCTAACCTGGATATGGCAAGAACCAAGGTTATGACACAGAGAAAGTTCAATTCCACCGCGGAAGATCCGTCCAGCGCACTGCGCGCCGCCGTCCTTCAGCGTAAATATGCCCGGAACGAAGACTACCGCACCCTGGTACAGGACGTCCAGTCCTTCCAGGACTCACAGGAAGACGCGGCGATGCAGATCAACACCCTTGCAAAAACCTTAAGCAAGCAGTATGGTCTTGAAGCCCTGAACGGTACCAACGGCTCGAAAGAGACCCGGGAAACCTACGCGGACGCATGGCGCGGCGCACAGGAAAGTATGGTTCTCAGCCTGAACGCAAGCTACGAAGGGAAATACGTATTTGCCGGAAGCGACGGTATGAATGCTCCTTTCAAGCTTACAAAAGACGCCAACGGGAAACAGATCCTGCTTTACCGGAATGTGGATGTGACAACCGGCGAACTTTATAAGGAGGACGGCACGCTTGATACTGCTGCAAGTGCAGATCCGGCTAAGAATAAAAAGCGTCTGGAACAATTATCCAATGACACCTTATTCGTAGACCTGGGATTCGGACTGAATATTGACGATAATACCGGTATCGACCCATCCAGCGTATTTAACACCAGTCTTCCTGGTATTAATGTGGTCGGATTCGGAACCAATACGGAAACCGGGAATTCCAAGAACATGATCATCCTCATGGGACAGATCGCCGACATGTTAGACGCAGAAGAATTCGATTATGAAGGATACCGCGATATGCTTGCCGAGTTTGACGAGGGACGCGACACGGTTCTTGAGAAGGTTACCATGCTCGGTACGCAGACGGAATTCCTTACCACCACCAAAGACCGGTTAGACACTGCCATGATCAATCTTTCCACCCAGATTGACAATGTGGTAAATGTTGATATGGCAGAGGCGATCATGAATTTTTCATGGGCACAATATGCTTATAACGCCGCATTAAAAGTCGGTAATAATATATTGACACCTTCATTTATTGATTTCATGAGTTAATAAATATATCTTAAAAAGGAAGGGAGGAAAATAGGTATGAATCAACTCATTAAGATTACGACAGTTCCTATTCAATATGAGCTAAAGATTAATAATGCGCGTCTGGAATATTCACGCTCAAAAGCAGAACTGGAGATCAGCAGGAACGACGGCGGATTATCCATTAAGAGCCGTCCAGTGAAATTGCACCTGGATTCATCCGAAGCAAGAAATTCCATGGTGCCTACAACGGCCAAAAGTGTGGCTCAGTCTGCTCAAAAAGGAAAAGAAGCCGCTTATAGTGCAACCGCTCAGATGGCTCAGGAAGGAAAACTGCTCTTGAAGGCAGACATTGGCGAAGATGTCATCGGCCAGATCATGCAGCAGAGAACCGCGCAGCCCACCGGCGAATTCAAACTCGGTTTTATACCGTCTGCTCCGGTAGATATCAGCTATGAAGCAGCCGATCTGACGATCAACTATGAGATGGATAAGTTGAATTTCGACCTGAAAGTGGCGAACGGCAACTTTGAATTCATCCCTGGCAACATAGAGATGTCGATCACTCAGCATCCTGACGTATTGATCGAGTATGTGGGCGGACCGATCTATGTACCGCCGAGTGCAGATCCTAATTATGAACCGATAGATGTAAGGGCTTAGCATAGCCCTTACTTTTTTAAAATTTCAGGAGGAATTATACTTTGAACATAAATGCGAAATACTTTGGACCAATTTCATATGAAGAAAAGGAATTGATTCACATTATCAACGGATTGATCGGTTTTGAATCCTACAATAAATATCTCCCGATCCCCTTTCAGGAAGAAGACGATTCTCTTATCTCTTTGCAATGTCTGGAAGATGAGGATCTATCATTCATATTGATGAATCCGTTCAGCATATGCCAGGATTACAGTCCCAAGTTATCCGACCAGGAGCTTAAAGAGCTTGGCGCAGAATCTGCAGACGATATCTCTTATTATGTGATCAGTGTCATCCGTGAATCTGTCGCCCAGTCCACTGTGAATCTTAAGGCTCCCCTTGCCGTCAACGCCATAAACCGTCAGGCGAAACAAGTGATCCTGGAACAGGCGGAATATACTTTCCGTCATGCCCTCGGCGACATGATTCATAAGGAGGGTTAGGATTATGCTTATATTACAACGCCGGAAAGGACAGTCCCTTTCCATTAACAACAACATTACACTTACCGTCGTTGACACCGGCACAGACTGGGTCAAGCTTGCCATCGACGCTCCGAAAGAAGTGCCGATCCTTCGCTCCGAACTGAAAGAAGCGGCGGCGGAGAACCAGAAGGCTTCCGCTACCGCCCCCATACAGGTGCTGGATGAAATCCTGAAGAAGAAATGATCAGCTGCAAAATATCTGCGATACAAAAACCTTAGATTTTGTATCGCAGATATTTTGCAGCTGCACTTTGTTCTTTAAAAACTATGCGGAACAATCCACCACGGATGTCACCGGAGCAGACATGACTTCAACGCTCACCCCTGACGACACCGTACAATCGACCATACTTGCCGACTCTGCCGCCAATGCTGTCGGTGAAAGCGATTCAACGTACTGCTCTGCAATCTGCTTGAACTGTTCGTCTGTCATATTCTGCCTCGGTATCAGGTCGCTCATATGCGCCGCCTGGGACTGGCAGTATTCCTGCCCCATCCTCGCCTTCTGCTTACGCCGAAGCTCCTGTGCAAGCTGTCTTGCAAGCTTCTCTTTCATCTTCTTCTCCGCAGACTTCTGCCTTAACTGAAGATTCTCTTCCTTATGGAGCCGCGCGACCTTGATATTTCCGCTCTGGATGACCGAACGGATCTTCCGTACGATAGCCGCAGCCTCCGCACTGTCCGCCACCTGAAGCTTTACTCGCTGAATCTCCCCATACTTTGCAGAGATCAGGCTCTTAACAGACCTGACGTCACGTGCTCCTGCAAGACGCATCATGTTAGACGCATGAGAGAAGCTATATCCCTTCGACTTCGGCGTCTTTACCTTGGTAGAATAGAACGAGGTAGATTTCTCGTCTCTCCACCACGTAGGATAATCCTCTTTCTTCTTCTCCTGCATCGCCGTCCATCTAGACACCTCTCCATCCTCGTCGATCACCAGTCCCATGCCGACCAACTTCTTATCGCACAATAATGCTTCGAATTTGGCTGCATTCTGATAATCACTGAGGTGCTGCAGAATATTCTCTACCTGCTGTCTCACCTTCTCATCCGCACTCATCTTTTCCAACAACTCTGCCGAGATCGAGACATTGTTTATCCCCTTCTGTCCCGCGCCATACTGAGCGATCTGACGATTATTGTCAAATGACATAAAATTAAAGTCGATGTGCTTATAAGTCTGTTTCAGATAATTCATCATCGCTGCGGCGCCGGACTGTTCTTCCGTTCCCACAATACTCTCTACATCATTCTGTAAATTCACCTGGGTCGTTCCTACGGTACGGGGATTCGCATAAACTGCACTGTTCTTCACTTTCATAAAATCCCTCTTTTCTGCCACCGTTCTGTGTCAGCATGAAATTACCGCTGACTGTTACATAAATACTATCGGCTTAACCGAGCCAATTCATAAGCCGCATGCGGAAATTCCCCCATCTTTACATACCTTCTCGCATACAGAATGATTCTATCGGCGGTTGTATTGCCTCTAAAAAGGAAGCGTCATCTGCGTCACTTTATATGGTCTTTTATACTGACTGATAATATCCTCCATACGGTATACGATCTTCCTGCTCTCGCATTCCTGTGTAAAATATTCCCACAGCTTTTTTGCCTTGGGACTGACACATTCATAATATTCCCGATACCGCTTCTGATAAGCCGCTGCAAGTCCCTCTCCCGGAAACAGCTCTTCAAGCTTATGATAATACCAGGCTCTCTGATTCCCCCGCAGAGTCATGCCGAAAGCCGGGTAGATGAATCTGGCTCCGGCGTCCCCTGCTCTGCGCACGATCTCTCCGATGTTCTCTATATTATCCTCTATAAAAGGCAGAACCGGCATAAGCAGGATCCCTGTATAAAGTCCCGTCTCCGCAAGCTTTCCGATCATCTCAAAACGCTCCGTGGGACGCGAGACATTCGGTTCGATCTTCGCCGCCAGTTCATCGTCGGCAGTTGTCACCGTAATCTTAAGAAGCACCGGAGAATGCTCCGCGATACTCTGCAGGATATCTATATCCCTGGCAAGCAGAGCGCTCTTCGTCGCTATCGCCGTCCCAAACCCGAACGCGTCGCACAATTCCAACGCATGGCGCGAAAGCATAAGCTCCCTCTCGAAAGGATTATATGGATCGCTCATGGCTCCGGTTCCTACTACGCCGCGTCTCGTTTTCCTGCGCAGATCGTCACGGATGATCTGAAGTGCGTTCTCTTTGGCTCTTACCTTATCAAAATCATCCACCCCATAGCACTCTGAGCGGCTGTCACAGTAGATACACCCATGACAGCATCCTTTGTAAATATTCATATTATAATCAATCCCAAACCATTGTGCCGGCGCTTTGGTCCTGGTCACGATCGTCTTAGCAGAAATATACTCCATTTACCGCCTCCGGATTTAAAGCTATGTCTTCTCACTGTCTCTTTAGCGTCTCTTTCAACAGCCATTTTTGCTCAAGCCAGAGCATGACAGATATCTTAGATACATAACACGTGTAATCAAATGTAATCAACTTTTGCGTACATAAAAAATGAAGGAAACGCTGAATTTCCAACATTTCCTCCATTTTCCACAAGAGGCGCAGACCGGATTTGAACCGGTGAATCAGGGTGTTGCAGACCTGTAGAAAATCCCCGGAACCGACGAAAACTCTAGGGATTTGGGAAGGCTTCCACCTTATATCCACCCTATTTTTAAGCCTATTTTAAACCACCATGCCAACTTCAGGTATCACTTTTCTTTGTTGTAATGACAGAATTGTGCCAAATCCGGCTCTTTACTGCGCCTTTCTGTTACCAATACTATTATAAAATACAGAATATCTTTCGTCTACCACTTTTATTTATAAATTTCCAATTAACAAATCATAAAAATTTCATAAAGATATAGGAGGAATCTATGGATAATCAAACTTATCAATTAGAGCTGAAACAGATTGTGGAATTTCCACGCTGCAGAATCTACAGAAATTTCATACGGTCACTTATTACCAACAAGGGCATCCGGACAAACGGAGGCTCTTTTCTTTTTTATTACATAGTCCTTTGCTCTTACGCGAATTACCGATCATCCTACCGCCGTACAGAAACTATGACTTATCTTGTCGGGCCTGGGGAATGGATCTGCACTCTGGCCGATCTGCGCACATGGTTCCGGTGCCGTTTCCAGCACCAGGTAGTTTCAATCCTGGATTATTTGCAGAAACAGAATTACATCACTTACTCTTTTCTGGAGAATAAAAAGGTCGTAAAGTTTAAGATAACAGACTGGCCCAAAGATAATACTGTGCTGGAGTATAACTTTCCTTGCAAGAAGGATGTCGGCTTTTTCTTTTTCCCAATCGCCAAAGTCCATGAACTTATCAGCATGGGCAAATGCTCGGAGATGGATATGCTTCTGGACATGTGGATTCATGCCATCTATAACGATCCGTCCGTGCAAGGCTCCTATTCCGGCCCGGTTGTATATTATCGTAACCACACCGGCAATCCGGTTACCAGTTTTCAGACATTAGGTGACCGCTGGAACCATTCAAAGACAACCGTATCACGTACCTTAAAGAAGTTTGAAGAAATGAATCTCATCACATTAGTTTCGTTTACCGGAAAATATGGCAGCATGATCTATCTGAACGATTATCTGTCAGTTATGTTCGACATCAGTGATGTGATGATTGATAAGGAGGAAATCGCTATGACCATGCAGCTGCCAATCCATGTACCTGAAAACAAGG
>OFFP01002080.1_pt1 | contig 12331 bp, 8 predicted proteins | sample 1521431 | NCBI WGS metagenome assembly OFFP01 (sample SAMEA3504104, study PRJEB24116) | mouse gut metagenome | biome: mouse gut; feature: mouse-associated habitat; material: faeces | place: Denmark | collected 2011 | reverse complement strand
GTAAACCTACTACTATGTATTGTCAAGTACTAATTTCTTTAAGATAGTATTAAGACTACATCCGCGCTTCCATCAGGCTGCTGGACGAATACCGCCGCAGTCCCCTGTAGAACACCGCCACGGCCGCCGCCGACAGCAGGAACGCATAGCCCAGCACCGTGAATAACATTCCGGCATCAAACTCCGCCAGAATATGTACCGGATGATAGACCGCCATCCCCACCGGGATGATAAAATAGAGCAGGAATCTGGAAATTCCCTGAAAGATTCCGTCCGGATACGTAGCAAAGCTGACAAGTCCCATGACCATTTGATTTCCCAGCATCTCCACCCGTACAAACCAGAAAGCCAAGCTTCCGAAAAGCAGGGCAAACGCCGTGAGAATAACAGTCCCGGTCACGATGAGCAGCAGCGCCAGCAGGAAACCGCCCACAGCAAGGCCGCAGAACAAAAGGAGCCCCACCCCATACAGGAAATCCCCGATGGCCGATACGGCAGTGGCGGATGTCAATATCCCCAGCAGCACATTTTTCGGCTGCACCAGATAAGAATCCAGCTTACCGCTGACGATCAGCTCCGACAGGGAGAATACCCTTGCAAACAAAATGTGAGACAGCCCGAAGGAAGCCGCGGTCAGCCCCCAGAGCATCATGATCTCCCGCATCGTATATCCCCCGATCTCCTCCCGCAGCCGGAACAGGATAAACCACTGTATCAGAATGCACGCATTGTTCAGCATCATGAAAATGATATTCATCAAAAACGTAACCTTATTGACCATTTCCCGCATAATATTATATTTTAAAGAGAGCAGACACACCCTCGTCTGATTTTTAACCACCGTTAACATACAGCTTCTTAACCCCCTTTCTGTAAACAAAGAACATCAGTCCGCAGCCGGCCGCCAGATACACGGCCTGTGCCGCCAGGATCTCCACACATTTTGCCGGCTGGAAATCCACGATCAGCTTGGCCGGCCCGTAGCACACCGTATAGATCGGCGTCAGCTTGAAGAAGGGCTGCAGCGCCCTGGGGAAAATCTCGATCGGAAAGATCGTGCCCACCACCAGAATCAGCTTATCATACAGCCACTGGAAAGGCGTCGCATCCTCGATCCAGAACGAAAGCAGGCCGATGCAGATCTTAAAGACCGCATTGATGGTCAGGCCAAACAGGATGCAGAGCGCCATCGCCGGCACGGTGATCAGTCTGAAACCCGGTATCGCCCCCACCATCACCGTGCCGATCACCACCGCAAGTCCGGCATACATGGGCAGCCGGATACTCCACTCTCCGGTATATTTTGCCAGGATATATAAGGTGTAGTGATAGGGTTTATTCATCAGATAAGCAATATTTCCGCCACGGATATCCGTCTTCACCTGCCGGCCCACCGCACTCGCATTAGAGCCGAACCACATCATCTCCGTCATCATCACATACCAGATCATCTGTTCCTTCGAGTACCCTGCGATCAACTCTTCCGGCGTCCGATACATATATTCCCAGAGTTTTATGAAAATATAGATAAACACAAAATACCCGAAAAACCCCAGCGCCATATTCGCCACATACTGCAGATTCTCCATCAGCACCGACCGATAGATCACCCCGTATTTCCGTCCCGGTATGCCATGCCCACGGCACAGCCGCCCCGGGAACCGCCTTTTTGCCATATCCCCTGCATTGGAAACCCCACTGTTCTCATATCTGCTCATCCTGCTGCCATCCTCCCTTAACCCACCGGCGCTATAGCCGATTTTCCCTGCTGCCTGTCTTTTGCCCTGTAAATTTCCATAATGATATTTTCCAGCGGCACATTGGAAATATTGATATCCTCCATGTTCTCCACATTGATCTGCCTGAGCGCGTCGCCGATCTCTACGGCACCGGTGTCCACCTCCAGTCTGGCATGGCTGCCTTTCTGCTTTAAGACCGTAATGCCCGCCACCTGCGGCAGCTTCGTCTCCTCCTGCATCTTGACTTCCACGATCTTCTTGTGCAGGTAATGATATTTCAAATGTTCCATGGAATCATCCAGAACGATCTGCCCGTCGTTCACGATGATGATCCGCTTACAGAGCTTTTCAATATCTCCCACGTCATGGCTGGTCAGAAAGATCGTTGTGTTGTACTCCCGGTTCATCTGCCTGATCAGGTTCCGGACCTGCTCTTTCACCACCGGATCCAGCCCGATGGTCGGCTCATCCAGAAAAAGCACCTTCGGCCTGTGGATCAGGGACGCCACGATCTCACAGCGGATGCGCTGTCCCAGCGAAAGATTCCGCACCGGCGTATTGATAAACTCATGCAGCTCGAATCGCTCCGCCAGCTCACCGATCCTGTGTTCCATCTCTTCGTCCGGAATGTCATAGATTGCACCGAAGAAACGGAAATTATCATAGGGCGTCAGATGCGTCCAAAGCTGTTCCTTCTGGCCGAACACCGTCCCGATCTGGTACGCCAGCTGTCTGCGCTTTTTCGTCGGATCGATGCCCAGCACTTCCACCCTGCCGCCGTCCGGATAGAGAATTCCCGTCAGCATCTTGATCGTGGTGCTCTTGCCGGCGCCGTTTGGCCCGATAAATGCCAGCATCTCCCCTTCTTCCACCTCGAAAGAAACCCCGTGCACTGCCCTGATCTCTTCCGTCTGCGGCCGCAGGATCGCTTTGATGCTGCCCCGCATTCCCTTTTCCTTCCGCCTCACCCGGAATGTCTTCGTTAACGCTTCCACTCTGATTGCCTGCATGACTTTCTCCTCCCTCTTCCTCCATTTACAGGACAAAAAAAGAACCGCCATGTTCCATACACCTAAAGTGTATCTTCCATGCGGTTCTCCTGTCTTCGATCCTGATTTCCGCATAGCCAAATAAGACTTTCCGTCTTACGGCCATGCGCTCCGGCGGCTTCCCGCCGCCCTCAGGCTGTGACCGTAATCTGAAAAATCTGCGGTACCTGCATAATGGCTATAAACAGAACCTGCTTGATCGTACTCATACTTTCCTCCACATGACAGTCCGGATTGCCGGACTGTCAGCTTGCTGCTGTAAATTTTCAGATAGCATATCACAGTCTTTTGAATCTGTCAAACATTAATTACATTTTATCTCACCATGCATCTCCTGCAGCGATTTTACGGCACTGACGGGGTGTGTTTTCACATAGTGAATGCCTTCCGCCGTCACTTTTGCCGCCGCCACCGTAGTGATATACGGAGCTTTCGCCTTGATTGCGGCCTTGCGCAGATAGCTGTCGTCATGTACGCTGTCCTTGCCCACAGGCGAATTGATGATCAGGTCGAAATCGCCGTTGGTGATCATATCCCCCACGTTGGGACGTCCCTCGTAGAGCTTCTTCGCCTTCGTGGCCGGAATCCCTGCCGCCGTGATCAGATTATACGTGCCTTCCGTGGCCACGATCTCAAAGCCGTCCTGCGCCAGGCTTCTGGCCACTTCCACCACCTCATCCTTATCCTTCTTGTTGACGGAGATCAGCACTCTGCCCGCAAGAGGCAGCTTCGACTGCACCGCTTCCTGCGCCTTGAAGAAGGCTTCGCCGTAAGAGCCGGATAATCCCAGCACCTCTCCGGTAGAACGCATCTCCGGCCCCAGGATGGGATCCACCTCCGGGAACATATTGAAGGGGAAGACCGCCTCTTTTACCCCGTAATTGGGAATCGCCTGCTCCTTCAGATCCTGGATCGGCGACGGCCGTCCTGTCAGCTCCGCCGTGATAATGTCCGTCGCCAGCGGCACCATGCGGATATTGCAGACCTTGGATACCAGCGGCACGGTACGGGACGCTCTGGGATTGGCTTCCAGCACGAAAACCTTACCGTTCTCGATGGCATACTGCATGTTCATCAGTCCTTTGACATGCATCTCCTCCGCAATCTTCCGCGTATACTCCTTGATGGTCTCTACGCTCTCCTCCGGGATATGCACGGAAGGAATGATGCAGGCCGAATCGCCGGAATGAATCCCGGCAAGCTCGATATGCTCCATCACCGCGGGCACGAAAGCATGCGTACCGTCACTGATGGCATCCGCCTCGCACTCCAGCGCGTGATTTAAGAACCTGTCGATCAGAATCGGACGGTCAGGCGTCACGCCTACCGCAGCATTCATATATTCCGTCAGGCTTTCGTTATCATAGACCACTTCCATGCCTCTGCCGCCCAGCACATAGGAAGGGCGCACCATCACCGGATATCCTATCCCTGTCGCGATGGCAAGCGCTTCCTCCACCGTGGTGGCCATCCCCGATTCCGGCATGGGAATCTCCAGCTTCTCCATCATGGCGCGGAACTGGTCTCTGTCCTCTGCCAGATCGATCACTGCCGGCGGCGTACCCAGTATTTTCACGCCGTTCTTCTCCAGCTCGGAAGCAAGGTTAAGCGGTGTCTGCCCACCAAACTGGGCGATCACGCCAAGCGGTTTCTCTTTGTTATAGATACTCAACACATCTTCTAAAGTCAACGGCTCGAAATACAGCTTGTCCGAGGTATCGTAGTCGGTGGACACCGTCTCCGGGTTGCAGTTGACGATGATCGTCTCAAAGCCCAGCTTTTTCAAAGCCATGGCCGCATGAACGCAGCAGTAGTCAAACTCGATGCCCTGGCCGATCCGGTTGGGACCGCCGCCCAGGATCATGATCTTCGGCCTGTCTTCGCTGATCGGGTTCCGATCCGGCGCATTGTACGTAGAATAGAAGTAAGCGCTGCTCTGTGTGCCGCTCACATGCACACCCTCCCAGGCTTCTTCCACACCCAATGCCAGCCGGCGGTTCCTGATATCCTCCTCCGGAATCTCCAGCAGCTGGCTTAAATACTTATCGGAAAAGCCGTCCTTTTTGGCCGTGATCAGCATTTCATCCGGCAGCTGCTGCGTACCTGTCCTGCCCTTATACTGCAAAACAGCTTCCTCTTCCTCCACCAGCTCCTTCATCTGCTCGATAAAATAAGCCTTTACCTTCGTGATCTCGTGGATCTCCTCCACCGTCGCGCCTTTTCTGAGCGCTTCATACATCAGGAAATGCCGCTCGCTGGAAGGGGTGATCAGCCGTCTTAACAGCTCTTCCTTCGACAAAGTGTCAAAATCCTTCGCATGACCCAGACCGTAACGTCCCGTCTCCAGAGAACGGATGGCCTTCTGGAAAGCCTCCTTGTAGGTTTTACCGATACTCATGACCTCGCCCACAGCGCGCATCTGGGTGCCCAGCCTGTCCTCCACGCCTTTGAATTTCTCGAAAGCCCAGCGGGCAAACTTGATCACCACATAGTCGCCGTCCGGCACATATTTATCCAGCGTGCCGTATTTTCCACAGGGGATGTCTTTCAGCGTCAGGCCTGCCGCCAGCATGGACGACACCAGGGCGATGGGGAAGCCCGTAGCCTTGCTGGCCAGCGCGGAAGAACGGGAAGTACGGGGATTGATCTCGATCACGATGATCCGGTCCGACACCGGGTCATGGGCGAACTGCACATTGGTGCCGCCGATCACCTGCACCGATTCCACGATCTTGTAAGCCTGCTCCTGCAGCCGCTTCTGGCACTCCTCCGAGATCGTCAGCATGGGGGCGGAACAGAAGGAATCGCCGGTGTGAACTCCCAGCGGGTCGATATTCTCGATAAAACATACGGTAATGATATTGTTGTCCGCATCCCGCACCACTTCCAGCTCCAGCTCTTCCCAGCCGAGAATCGACTCCTCCACCAGAACCTGTCCCACCAGACTGGCCTGTAAGCCTCTGGCACAAACCACCTGCAGCTCTTCCCTGTTATAGACCAGGCCGCCGCCGGCTCCGCCCATGGTGTAGGCCGGGCGCAGCACCACCGGATACCCCAGCTTCTCGGCGATGGACAACGCCTCCTCCACGGAGTAGGCCACCTCACTGCGGGCCATCTCGATACCCAGCGCATTCATGGTCTTCTTGAACTCGATGCGGTCCTCGCCCCGCTCGATGGCATCCACCTGCACCCCGATGACCTTTACATTGTATTTCTCCAGAACACCCGCCTTATGTAATTCCGCACACAAATTAAGCCCGGACTGGCCTCCCAGATTCGGAAGCAATGCGTCGGGGCGTTCTTTTGCAATGATCTGTTCCAGCCGTTCTACATTGAGCGGCTCAATATAAGTCACATCCGCTGTCTCCGGATCCGTCATGATGGTAGCCGGATTGGAATTCACCAGCACGATCTCGTACCCTAATTTGCGGAGCGCTTTACAAGCCTGTGTTCCCGAGTAATCAAACTCACAGGCCTGCCCGATGATGATCGGGCCTGAACCGATGATCAGCACCTTATGAATATCTGTTCTGCGTGGCATACATGTCCTCCATTCTTATCTTTGCGTACCCACTTTGTGCGATTCTGATTTCGAATATTTCCGACGGATACGCCCCGGATCTGCAGCATATCCGTCTGTGAAAATTTCCACAAAGTCTCGCTTTCCTGTATCAAATTTCGTTGTCGTTCCTCATTCTATCATTAGATATCAGGGGTGTCAATTCGCTTCTTTGTGTGACTTTACACCAATCTCACCATTTACCACAATAAAAGTGACAATGACAACGTAACGTAACCTCAATGCATGCAAAGCAGGTGAATCTATATGACAAATGATCTCAAAATTACGAAAGCTGCCATAGACGATTTTAAAAAGATACAGTGTTACATGGCAATCGCCAAAAAAGAAAATGCCACCGAAACATATGCCGAATTAAAAAGGGAGTATCTCTCTAAAGGCGGTCCTTACCGTCGCCGGAGTCAATCTCACCGACATTGATGAAATAAAAGAATAATTCCCTCAACAATCCCGGCACTGCCTTACAAAGAGAACAATACAAAAACTCTCATCAATGAACCCTGTCGGTTCTGTCTGGTACACACGCCTTCATGATCTGTATTGCCGGAAATCCAAACGGTTTCCAACCCAAAATAACCGCCAGCAGAACCGCGCACAACAGCCACAGCACTCTCCGCACAGGGGACTCCATAAAGAAAGTATTGATCTGTAACCTGGTCAAAACCGCAATCACAAAATAGTGCCAGAAATATATCTGCAGCGTGCGGCCGCCAAAAAGGGTTATCACCGGAAGCCGCCGGTTCGTTGTGACACAGATCACAGCAAATCCACCGAATAAGCTGATGATATAGCATAAGATCCGGAATGCAAATCCCCATTTGCTGAATATTTCATTGACACTGAAGGGGTTGCGTCCGGTAAAAAGAGGACGCAGAACGTATGTATGATTTAAATCAAGCAAACACAGCAGGCCCCAGCCTGCCAGAACACTGAAGGCCAACACTTTCAACCATTTATTTTGTACACAAGTAACTAATAAGTCCTTATCCGTCATCTCTCCCAGCACAAAAAAGGGATAGAATACAATAGCTCGGGATAAATATAAAAAGTCTCCTATCGATGCATCATAACCGACAAAACATGCCACCATTATGGAAAACACCATAATAAACCGTTTGTTCATATTTCTCAGACCGTACGAAATCATGATATACATCGCCAATACAAACATATACCATGGAACCCCGTTGTCGGACAGAAGACTGAAAGACGCCTTGCCGGTAAGCAACAATTTTTCCAGGAAATAAACAATCTTCCACAATAAGCCTATAGCCACATACCCCGACACTTTTGCCAAAATATTCCTGTTCGTGTGGAACATGCCTGATAAATACAGGAAAAGAGGCATATGAAATGAATAGATCCAGACAAAAATACTCCTGAATACTTTAGACTGTCCTGTGTTCAAATCGATCACATGTCCGACAACAGTCAATACGATCAATAGAAAACGTATGTTATCATAAAGATAAATCCTGTCATTCGGGAGAATAACACCCCCCCCCGGAAAGTTTTTCTTCATTTTTCATTTTCTCCTTAATACAAATCCCAACATCAATATTTTGTGGATCTCCTGATCATATATAGTCAGATTTAAATCCCATGAGCCACTACTGATCCCTACGATATCATGCTGTATCCTCACTTCTTGTTTCGCGTCTCCGTTCCAGTATGATTACACAGGAAAGAAACAATATTCCGACAATTATCGATATCCAAATTCCTTCTTTTAGCAACGGCGTTTTATAGAATAATTCAATTGTATGTATCCCCGGTTCTAATTCCAGTGCCATATACATGACATTCGCCTGATACAACGTAGACTCCTGTCCGTCTACGCGTGCATTCCAGCCCTCGGAATAAGGAATCGCCAAACAGAGAAACTTCGCCTGATCAAGCTCAATGGTTCCACTGACACAATTCGTACCTATTTTTATATTTTCCAAGACATCCTCTTTCCGCTCCTCAATCTGTCCTACATAGCGATCCATCGGCTGACATGTGATGTTCATGGAATCGAACGAATAGATTCCGACATGCGGAAACGTGATCGTCACAGAAGTGACCGCTTCCTCTGTATAGTCCATATTAACAGTAAAATCATGACGGCCACTGTAAAAAGCATGGTCCGCAGTATGATAGCTCAGTGTTTTCGCAACACCCGCCGATGACTTGATAGACAGATCCGCACTTACGGGAGCTGTCCAGTAAATTTTATTCTTCCATATGGATTTTTTCTCTGTATGAGAGAGACTGTCCCAACGTTCCTGGTCATAAAGATCAGCAGGATCAACATCCTCTCCACCAAAGTACAGATCATACACCGGCACTCCCTGAAAAGACAGATTTTCCACACTGAAATATGTTTCACTGTTTGGCAGCCCTTCAAATGTCAAGGTGGCTGTCGCTTTCCCGGAAGTTACAACAAAAGCGTTTTCTTCTAATGTGATATTATCACCGTTGCATGTCACAGTATATCGCATATCCAAAGCAGTGAGATCCGGTAATGGACCAGCTGCTGCTTCATAATCTTCCAATACAACTGCCTGTAGCAGAGCCTCCTGTTTCTCGACTGCTGAAAGGGTATTCCACTCTGCTGCCGAAATACAGTTTTCATAGGTATACCCCAGTGGCAGCGCATTCTCATTGCGATATACTTTATAATTTAACGGGGCATCCTCGTCTTTTACATTGATCGTCCCGACAGGTGCAAAACCATAGGGAAGCGGAGCAGAATCTTTCTCCGGCATCACATAATAGAGCACGGATGCCAACGACAACAATGCCGTTCTGTCATCATATCCCCTATAGCTGAAAGATACATTTTCTATTTGTTCTGTGATCTCCCGAAAGTTACATACATAGGGATTCGAAATTGACCAAAAGTATTGCGTTGACGATACCCCCGCTATCATGCCTGCATTTAAGGTAAGGCCACGGCCGGAATACCTGTAAAAAGAGTCCATCCGATCCGATGCGGCAGCATCCATCACGGCAAGCGTTTCATTGGTCAGCAGCTCATTATCAGCCAGATCCTTTATTTCCTTACTCTCAGATGCGTAATTATCACCAGACGATGAATTCCTCCAGAAACTGTTCATGAAAACACTGGCAAGAACTACTGCCATGGCCAGCTGCTGCCTCCTCTTACGGGAAATCAGCTCCTCTCCATCCTTCAGCGTAATCAAGAGAAACAGAAATATAAAGGCCAGTATAATGGATGTAAACACTTTCGTCATGCGAGAACGTTCCAACAGCATACATACCGCAAAATAAGCAACCATGCCTGTAAACAGTGTCACTGTCTCTCCGGCCTCCAGCTTCATCATAGAAGGCCACATTGCAGTTAAGATATACGCGGTCAGAAGCGCAAAAGCCCAACTCCATCGATTTGACATATAAGAGAATCCATTCAGGATCTGTCCCAATGCCGGAATAAAAATGATCAATATATCGAGCAGGAACAAACATTTCAGCAAACGGTATCTGCCACGTTTTTGGAACATCAGCAGCACCGCAGGCAATACAGGGACAGCAAATCCCATCCAGCACCAGTAAGAAGCCCCTTCCGCAACAAATAATCCGGGAAGCTGACAGTAATGGGATAACGGATAAAAAAGATGTAATGGGTGCCTTACCGACATCCGTGTATCGTTTAAAAATGTATAGCAGACAGGCAGTAAGATCACCGCGGCAAGTAAGACACCGATCATAGCGGCTATGGCAATCTTTAAGACTATCTTCAGCATCCGACGTATACTGCTTCGGTATAAAAGCAACACTCTTACAACAACATACATAACCGTCAGCAATACGATCATATAAAAAAAGTAAAAATTACTGACCGCGCAAAGAAATACCATAACGATAAAAAGGTATGGCCGCTCTTTCCGCAGTATCTTCTCAATTCCGGTAATAAGCAGCGGAAAATAAACCATGGGATTAAGGAAATACGGATGTCGCGCCGCATTAAATACTGCCCAACAGCAGAACGCATACGCCATAGCGCCTGCCAAAACAGCATATCGTCCTGTCCTGCCGGTCTGGAGACACAGACAGATAAACGCAATCCCTGAAATATATAACCGCAAAAGTACTATCGCATTATAATATAGATACATAAAGCGTACCGGAATCAAAACAGACATTACGGTAAAGGGATCGCCAATCACATAATAATGCAGTGTCTGTAAAATGTCGTTGCCTTCTCCAAAACTGAAATCCCAGAACGGAACAGATAAACGCCGTTCCACAAATAATGTCTTTATGATCGAACGCAAATATTTCGCGTAATAAAACAACGCCTTATAGTGCTGACTCCAACCGTCACTCTGCCATATAAAGGTTCTCTTCGCAAAAAAGTACCACGAAAATACCATCAACGACATTCCTATAAACAATAATGTATATAGAAGTATCAGTTGAGATAAGAGTTCTCTCCGTTTTACCCCCCCCCCTACACATTTTCACATACTTATTTATATAGATATTTCTCAGATTCATACTTTCTCCATTCCGAAGTGTCACAAACATTTGGTAAAATGAACCGCTCATCAGAGAGCGTACTCAACTTTGTTTCTTCCTGAAAAACACAACGACTACCAGAAGGCAGACTACTCCTGCACCACTCAAGATCAGGCCTGCTGTCAATCCTGGAATCCAGTAGCGTAATACAACCTCATGTTCTCCTGCAGGCAGTTCCACCCCCATAAAAGCAGTATTCGCCCTGTAAAGCTTTACTCTCTGTCCATCTACATAAGCTTTCCATCCATTGCTGTAAGGAATAGACAAACACAGAAATTTATCCGATGATACGGAAATTGTCCCTGATACCCCCTGCCAGTCAATTTTTACATCCTTGAGTGACTCCTCCTTCAGTCTGTCTATCCACCCGGCATGGTTTTCCATCGGTTGACACCATATTTCAATATCGTCCAATATGTAAGTGCCCTTGTTTGGAAATGTAATCGTGATAGTACGATACCCTTCTTCCGAATATCCCATATTCAGTATCTGCGTCTTCTGTCTGTGTGTATAAGGAAAAGCATCTGCACAAAATCCCGCGGACGCAGAAGTATTCTCCGTTGCCGCCTTAAGCCACCAACGCTGCATATTATCCTCTTTCGTCAGATCCAGGTTCACAATACGCAGATAAGTCTCCACTTCCGGCATCCCTGTAAAAGCAAGTGTCATGGACGCACCGGATTCGTCAACTTTTATTTTCCCGTTTTTCCAAGTCACCTGCTTATTATCGGTAATTTCATATGGGATTTGTATGGCTGACAACGTGGCAGCAACATCCTCAGTTCTCAGCGAAAGAGTCTCCGGCATTTCTTCCAATACAACAGCCTGCAGCTGTAACTCCTGCTTGCCCCAGGCACTAAGCATCTCGTAGTGCTGACGATCCACATAACTGTCATAAGTATAACCAAGCGGCAGCCAATACTCATTCCTCCAGATCACATCTTCACTTTTGCCATTTTGTACTGTATCGACTTCCGTATATCCATAGGGCGCAAAGGAAGTATCATTTCTTCGCTCTGCATAATATTTCACACCTGCAAGGCACATCAGCGAAGAACGTGTATCCAGACCATAAATAATATGTTTGTTTTCACTTCTTGCCACCTCCATTTCTTCCAACCACTGTATATATTCATTACTCCATCCAAAATAAGGATACATGGACAGTCCATTTAAATCATAATAAAATGACGCCCCTAATTCACGATGTGAAATACTGTTGCCTGCAACACGATAAAAATCCATATCCGCTGAAACCAGATCACTCTGCGCAAGGGAATTATACTGTCCCTGGTCAAGTTCCCTGTACGGATCGTTCACAAACTCCTTCACATAATTGCCTTCATCCGGACTGTATTTTAAATGTGAGCTATACCATACGGATAAACAAGTCACCGCCAGGCAGCACGGGAATACCCATTTCTCCCACCCCCCCCCCC
>OFFP01002077.1_pt1 | contig 12349 bp, 14 predicted proteins | sample 1521431 | NCBI WGS metagenome assembly OFFP01 (sample SAMEA3504104, study PRJEB24116) | mouse gut metagenome | biome: mouse gut; feature: mouse-associated habitat; material: faeces | place: Denmark | collected 2011 | reverse complement strand
CGGCGTTTCCTCACGCTATATCAAGGAAATCGAAAATCATGGAAACGTGCCAAGCCTTGAAAAGCTAGGACAGCTCATACGAGCTTTACATATTTCCGCCGATCCGTTTTTTTATCCAACTGCCCCGGCAGATAACCTCGACTACCAGCGGCTGTTGGTTTATCTGTCACAGTGTACAGAGGAACAGATTACAACAATCCTCGCTATTGTGGAAGCCTATCTTCGGACATACAAACATCCCAAAGAATAGAATATCCCCAACTTCTGAATTTTTTCTTGAATATTTCTGGATAATTCTGAACCATGAAAAAAGGTGGCTCGCCTTCTGTCCTGACAGCCACCTCTTTATCTATCTGCTGAATTTTTTAAGAAACTCCTTTATCCGCATACGCTTTTTTATAATGCCAAGTCCGTCAAGAACCTGTACGCTGTCCACAAATCCCTGATAATATGCCCTCTGTTCCTCCTTGTAATGGGCGTGATCCACCGCATCCATATAATCCTCCAGAAACTCCCTGTCCCCTTTCGGCAGCTTGGAAAGATATGCTTCAAATGCCTTCTGCTTCTTTTTCAGTTCCCGGCTGGCTTCTTTTGCTTCCTCCGTCCGAACGGAATACTCCCTGTCCTCTGATTCGCTGCGCAGTTCCTCAAAGACAGCCGACAATGTTTCAAAAACTTCATTCATGCTTGTTTCCACCTTTCTGTCAAAAATATTATTGTATTTTACAGGCAGTATTATCAATTCCCTATTTCACAATAACAAGATAATTTCCTTCCACTTCATCTTTAGAAGTATATTATCAACAATATTTCGTAAAATCAATGATAAAGGACTTCATCTTTAGAAAGTTGGTGGTAGGATATTAAAATCTATTGGAATAAGGAAAGCAACTCCAAAAACTTAATCGGTCAAAGGGTTATGGAACTGCGGACAGAAAAGAAGCTGTCACAGAAAGCCCTTGCCGAACAGCTCCAGCTTGCCGGGTATGAGTTTAGCGACCTGACCGTTTTACGGATTGAAAAGGGTACAAGGTTCGTCCCGGATTATGAGGTGGTGGCTTTGGCAGATTTCTTCCATGTATCCTGTGAATACCTCTTAGGCTTACAGAACAAAAAATAAGCAGCAATCTGTTTTCCTATCACAGACTGCTGCTTAAATTTTTGTTGAACCGATAGCCAATGCCCCATACAGTCTGTATGTAAAGCGGCTTGCCCGGATTATCCTCTATCTTCTCCCTTATGTGGCGGATATGGCTCATAACAATATTATAATCACCGGAATATGGTTCCTGCCAGATTATATCGTAGATTTGCTCTTTGCTGAATACTCTTCCCGGATTTCTTGCTAACAAATACAAGATTTCAAATTCCCGGTTTGTAAGAATAACTTCTTTGTTTTCAATGATAACACTTCTTTCACATGGATCTATTTTTAACTTGCCTATCTGAATATTCTCTGGTTCCTGTACTATGTCGTACCATTCAAAACCTTTACTATCATTCATAATCTGTAAAATTTTCTGGTACACATCTTCTTCACCATCAGCAAACAATACAACCATTATTCTTCCCATAACATCACCTTAGTCTAATAACTGCAAATCAAATAGTCCTATCTCCTTAATGTGCAAATATTCTAATATACCCCTTTATCATTTATAATCTTTAAATTCAAAATGGTCTATAAATGCGAAAAAGTCAATCTACATAAAGCAGACTGACCTATAAAGACAAGTATACCCTGCCTCACAATTATCTAACCTTCAAAATTTTATCCAATGCAATCGCAATGTCCTCATCCACGCCAATAGACTTATTTTGAATTTCCTGTGGAATATAAATTTCCCCCTTATTGAACGTAATATATTTTGCCAGTGATTCCACTGAAACAAGCTGCATAAAAGGCTTTTTAATCATCTGGTTACGCCTGCCAACACCAAACTCTAAAGCAACAAGCCTTTTTCCACGAAAACGATTCACAAATTCACGATAGCAAGCTGCTTTCTCCTGCCAGCTCCTTTGATCTACAAACGAAGAACTTTCACCATAATTCACTTCCATATTTCCACCGCATTTCGGGCATTTAGGAAGAAATTTATTCAGTCCCTCCCCTTTCTTTTCAGCCTCTGCTATCCGAAAAACTGTTTCTTTACTAGAGTAGACATCATCACAACAGCCATTTGAGCAGCGCATTTCTGTCAATTTTCCTTCCATCTCAAAAACCCGTTCCGAGAGAAAGCCTGCCGGGATAAAATGATCCTCCCCATTTGTAGTTACCACAAAGTAATCCTTTTCTTTCACAAGCTCATACATATTTCTCATAATTTGCGACGGCTCATTCTGTATACATTTCTCTTTAATAATCCGGCTGTAATATAGCCATTTTTCTTCTTGGGAATGATAGGGAAATACCATACCCTGTATAATACAACGGATTCCATATCTACTTCTGAAATCTCCCATATTTTCCTGAAACCAAGAATCGTCTGCAAACAGATTATATCCTTCGGCAATGGATAATCCATTGCTTGCGCCGATTAACACTCCATCTGCCTCATTTACAATCTTCCGTATCTCCTGATATACATTCATGATTCTGCTCCCACCTTTCCTTCCAGTTCCCTTTTTCTCCTAACTGCATACTCCAAAACATCTGCAATATCTTCCTTAATCGTAATTCCCTTTTCTTTTAGTTCTTTTGGTAACAGCGCATCTTTGGGATTAATAGCAATATAAAATGCTTGCGACCACGAATAAGTCATATTCCAAAAAGGTTCACGAATAAACATTGGTGTCATACGACCAACACCAAGTTCCAGAAAGAGTATCTTTTTACCTTTATTTTCCAGTAAGAAACGATTCCATTTCTCATATTCTTCCCTATATTTTTTTCCTTCTAAAAAAGTAAAACCACGTACCCAGGGTTCCAATTCCCTACCACATTCCGTACAATGTGGAATTAACTCGGTAGGAATCCGGCAATCCCTGATATTCGCATACATTTCTTCTATCAACTCTTTGCTTTCAAACAATTCATCATGACATGGACGTACACATTGCAAATAGCGAAAATCACCCTGAATCGTGCTGACCTTATTTTCCGGAAAACGTCTGCTAAACAACGTATCCTGATTTGTTGTCACAATGAAATAGTTTTTTCCTTCCAGTAATTCAAATAAGTTTTGATATACCATCCCATCCGGCAGATTCATATTCATATAAATAGACGCAGCCAAAAAAGCCCACCGTTCTTCACTGGTCTGATAGCGGTAATAATATCCGTTAAATGAACCCTCAAATCCGTATATTTTTCCAAATTGTCCCAAATATTTCTCAAAATATTTATCGTTGTGATACGCACAATCATAGCCCGCTGCAACAGACATACCTGCAGCAGCTCCCACACAAATAGCATCTGCCGTATCAATATGTTTCAAAAGCAAGTTTCCCTGCTCACTGAAATTATTTTTCACAGTTTACAATCCTCCTTATGGCACGAATAGACACAAACTCTACAATTCCCATCGCATCCGTCCGTACCCTTTTTTCCAAAGCTTTTAATAGCCATTATCAACAGAGCCGCTACAATACCAAGCACCACAAAACTCGCTATGTTCATCATCAACTTCTCCTTTATCCCTACAAAACAAAAATTCTCCTGTTTGCTTTAATTTTTTATTATTGGCATAATAGAGCAATAATCTATTTTCTCATTGGCATAACATTCTGTAATTCCAATTCCAGTATTAGGGTACTTCGCAGAGTAAACGGAATCTCCTGCATAAATAACCAAAAGAGCCGCCGCAAGTATTGTCAGATACCGGGGATTCATCTTCTGCATTTCATTATCCAGAAACGGAGCCGCAACATACACCACAAACATTCCCCCAAAACCAAATAAAATCAAACCCTCAGCACAGATTCTTCCATTCAAATTCAGCCAGTAATCCGAATAGTCCCACCATCGTTTGCCATCGTAGACCATTTCAAGATACCATGAGATAAAATACTCCACACAGCCTGACAAAAGGATAATCCCCGCGAACTCTGCTACTGGATATTTCCTAAACCTCTTTAACAGTACAAGAATCAATATTACACCCTTTCCATAAATGGGAAGTAATGGACTATGAAGCACACCTCTATTGACAATCATTCCGCCTGTCATATATCCAAGAATTACCTCCCACACCCATCCTACCACTGAAAAAATGAAAAACATCAGCAGTAAATGAACTGGTTTATAATTTCGTTCTGCAGAGAGAACACCCATTTTTTTCTGTATGTTCTTAATCATAGCCTTTCGCTCCGTAAATAATAACTGTTTTATCGTGAACACCCATAACCATGTTCTTTTTAGCTGATTTCACCATTACAGCAGTTTTTTATACAAACCCTAAAATAATTCCTATGCTATGTACAATAAATGCAACCGCCCATGCAATGAAACACTGAACTATTACCGTTCCAACTGCCGCCTTTATGCCGCCCATTTCTCTCCCGACTGTTGCAACTGCCGCCACACATGGCGTATACAACAATGTAAATACAAGAAATACAAAAGCAGTAAAAGGAGTAAACAATGTTCCAAGCAAAGATACATCGCCACCTAAAAGAACCGTCAGTGTAGACACAACGCTCTCCTTTGCAGTAAATCCGGTAATCAATGCCGTAGAAACTCTCCAATCTCCAAATCCAAGAGGTGCAAATAAAGGAGCAGCTACCCCGCCCAATAGTGCCAGCAGGCTTTCTTCCGCAGAAGCAGCAACATTCAGCCTTATATCAAAGGTCTGTAAAAACCAGATTACAAGAGAAGCTACAAAAATAATTGTAAAGGCTTTCTTAGCAAATCCTTTCGCCTTTTCCACGATAAGCTGCCACACACTTTTTGCTGAAGGAAACCGATAGTTTGGAAGTTCCATTACAAAAGGAACCGGCGCTCCCTTATATTTTGTCCCCTTTAAAAGTAACGCATATAAAATACCGCAGATAATCCCTAAAGCATACAACCCAACCATAATAAGCGCCTGATACCTTCTTGGGAAAAACGCACTAATCATCAGAGTGTAAATCGGCAGCTTGGCGGTACAGCTCATAAATGGAACCAGCAGAATTGTCATTTTATGATCCCGTTCACTGGAAAGCGTTCTGGTAGCCATAATCGCAGGAACCGAACATCCAAAACCAATCAGCATAGGAACAATACTTCTCCCTGAAAGCCCAATTTTACGAAGCAGCCTGTCCATGACAAAAGCCACTCTCGCAATATATCCAGTGTCCTCCAAAATGGAGAGGAAGAAAAACATAGTCACAATCGTTGGCAGCAAACTGAGTACACTTCCCACACCGCTACAAACACCGTCAATCACAAGGGAGTGAACCACCGGATTCACCTGCGCCTTTACAAGCAACCGATCAAGCAGAGCAATCACCCTATCAATTCCCATACCCATCAGATCAGACAATGCCGCACCAATAAAACTAAACGTCATAACAAATACAAGAGCCATAATCCCGATAAAACATGGAATCGCTGTATACTTTCCTGTTAAAATCCGATCTATCGACATACTGCGTTTATGTTCCCGGCTTTCATGGGGACGGACTACTGTTTTTGCACACAGAGCTTCAATAAACGAAAATCTCATATTTGCAAGCGCAGCTTCTCGGTCAAGTCCTGTTTCCGCTTCCAATACAGAAACAAGATGTTCAAATATATCCGCTTTTTCAGGAGAAATAGAAAGTTTCTCTTTCATCAGGCGGTCATTTTCTACCAGTTTTGTAACTGTGAAGCGGACTGGCAACCCTTTCTCTTTTGCCTCTGGCTCCAATATGTGTACTGCCGCATGAATGCACCGATGTACTGCGCCCACAGAATCATGTTCATCGTTACTTGCCGGACAAAAATCAACCCTGCCGGGACTTTCCCTGTGCCTCGCCACATGAAGTGCATGGTCAATCAGTTCCTCAATCCCCTCGTTTTTTGCTGCGGAAATCGGTACTACCGGAATACCAAGAATTTCTTCCAGTTCATTTACCCTGACAGAACCACCGTTTGCCCGTACTTCATCCATCATATTCAATGCCAGCACCATCGGAATACCAAGCTCCATGAGCTGCATGGTAAGGTACAGATTCCTCTCCACATTGGTAGCGTCAACAATATTGATAATCCCGTCCGGGTGCGTATCCATTAGAAAATCCCTTGTCACAATTTCCTCACTGGAATAGGGGGAAAGAGAATAGATTCCCGGTAAATCTGTAACAACCGCCTCTGAATGTTTACGGATTGTTCCATCTTTGCGGTCAACCGTTACTCCGGGAAAGTTTCCCACATGCTGATTTGCCCCTGTGAGCTGGTTGAACAAAGTGGTTTTCCCGCAATTCTGATTTCCTACCAGTGCGAAAGTAATCTTGGCTCCTTCAGCTATCTCATTCGCCGCATCATGAACATGATAACTTTTCGCCCTGCCAAGTTCACCGACACCTGGGTGTTCTACTGCCTGTGTTCTTTGTGGGGCATGAATTTTTTCCGCTTTGGTATGAACTTTCTCCACCATAATTTTTTGCGCTTCATCAACCCTCAATGTTAATTCATAACCCCTTAGCTCAATCTGCACTGGATCACCCATCGGTGCAATCTTTTGAAGCGTAACCTCTGTTTTCGGTGTAAGCCCCATATCCAGTAAATGATGCCTGAGTGCGCCTACTCCGCCTACGGAACGGATATAGGCACTTTGTTTTGGTTTCAATTCATCCATTGTCATTTTATAGTCACCTCATTTTTACCGCCCACAAATATGCTCTGCCCCTTTTTCAATTACCATCTGCACATGCTCATCCACTAAAGCATAAAATATCATTTTTCCATCTCTGCGCCGCCTTACCAATTTATTCGACTTCAACAAGTTAAGCTGATGCGATACCGCAGACTGCGTAATCCCAAGCTGCTCCGCCAGATCACCGACATTCGCATCCTGTTCCATTAAAAGAAACAGGATACGAATACGGGTAGGGTTCCCAAGCATCTTAAAAAATTCCGTAAGCATGTACAAATCGCTTTCTTTCAGTCCTTCATAAACTTGACCGACCTGATATTCCGCCAAAGGAACCCCTCCTTCCTTACAGTTTTTTCACAAACAGACAACGGATTGCGTTCAGCACAGCAAGAATCATAACACCTACATCTGCAAAAATCGCCAGATACATATTCGCAATGCCCACAGCTCCTAATGCAAGACAAGCAAATTTCACAACAAGCGCCATCGTAATATTCTGGTACACAATCCTCAGACACTTCCTTGAAATCTTGATTGCTTTTGCAATCTTAATCGGATCGTCATCCATCAGAACAATATCCGCTGCTTCGATTGCCGCATCGGAACCCATTGCCCCCATAGCGATACCAATATCCGCTCTGGAAAGCACAGGTGCGTCATTGATACCGTCACCCACAAATGCCAGCTTTGCCTTGCCAGGCTTCACCCGCAGAAGTTCTTCTACTTTTTCAACCTTATCTGCTGGCAAAAGTTCGCTGTAAACTTCATCAATCCCAAGTGATGCAGCAACCTGATTTGCCACTTTCTTTGCATCTCCGGTCAGCATGACGGTCTTATCTACTCCCGCTTTCTTCAATTCCGCAATCGCCGCCTTAGAATGAGGTTTAATAATATCAGAAATCACGATATGACCTGCATATTTCCCATTAATTGCCATGTGGATAATTGTTCCGGTCTGGTGACAGTCCTGATAAGGAATATTCAAATGCTTCATCAGTTTATCGTTCCCGGCTGCAACCTCCATGCCGTCTACTTTTGCAGTCACACCGTTTCCGCTGATTTCCTGTATATCCGATACACGAGTCCTGTCAATTTCTCTCCCATATGCCCGCTGTAAACTCTTGCTGATCGGGTGGGAAGATGCGCTTTCTGCAAAAGCAGCATACTCTAACAATTTTTCATTCCCTATGGTAGAATGATGAATCCCATTTACTTCAAAGACACCCTTTGTCATGGTTCCGGTTTTGTCAAAAACAACATATTTTGTCTGGGAGAGGATTTCCAGATAATTGGAGCCTTTCACCAAAACACCCTCCTTGCTTGCTCCTCCGATACCTGCAAAGAAACTTAAAGGAATACTGATAACAAGCGCACAAGGGCAACTGATAACAAGGAATGTCAATGCCCGGTAAATCCAGACTCCCCAATCGGCAGACAGCCCCATAAAAAGCATACGGACAACAGGAGGAAGGAATGCCAGCGCCAATGCTGCATAGCAGACAGCCGGAGTATAGATTTTTGCAAACTTCGAGATAAAATCCTCTGATTTCGATTTGCGGGAACTTGCATTTTCCACCAAATCCAAAATCTTAGAAACCGTAGATTCTCCAAACTCTTTTGTTGTCTGTATCTTCAATACTCCTGTCATACTGATACAGCCGCTGATTACTTCATCACCTACTTTTGCCTCCCTCGGCAGGCTTTCCCCTGTCAATGCACTGGTATTCAGACTGGAAGCACCCTCAACGATAATCCCGTCAATCGGCACTTTCTCTCCCGGCTGAACAACAATCACGCTGCCAATCCCTACTTCATCCGGATCAATCTGCTCTAATTTTCCATTTCTCTCAACATTTGCATAATCAGGACGAATGTCCATTAGGTTGCTGATATTCCGGCGGCTCTTACCAACCGCATATCCCTGAAACCACTCCCCAATCTGATAAAACAGCATAACAGCAATGGCTTCCAGATATTCTCCATTTTCATAAATAGCCAGTGCCATTGCCCCAATCGTAGCCACAGCCATCAGAAAGCTCTCATCAAATACCTGACGGTTTTTAATACCCTTTATAGCTTTCCGTAAAATGTCATATCCGATAATCAGATAATCAATCAGATAGCACGCAAAACGAAGCCATCTTCCTGCGCTCGGGAATAAATATCTGTCAACCGCATCAAACATCTCTGCGGAAATAAAGTGGAACGCCAGTAAGATACCGGCGCTGATTAAAATCCGAACCATCATAACCCTTTGCTTTTTTGTCATGCCATCTTTGCGGCTGCCAACAAAAATAAGAAGCGACGCAGCCATTATAATGACAACCATAAGTAATATACTTATTACTAATTCCTCCATAATAAAACTCCTTTCAAAATATGCTTAATTATTTAATCGTTATTGGTAAAAATAACACCCCTAAATTGCAGCGGCGCATTTTAAGGGTGTCACTCTGTCACAGGCAGCTACCGCTTAAAGAAAAATCTCGCAGTCCGGCTCCACTTTTTTACAAGCATCCAGCACGTTCTTCATGACATCTTTCGGCTCCTGCCCCTCATCAAACTCCACAATCATTTTCTGTGTCATGAAATTAACTGTTGCGCTCTGCACACCAGCAGTCTTGCGAGCCGCATCCTCCATCAAATTTGCGCAGTTGGCACAGTCTACCTCGATCTTGTAAGTTTTCTTCATTGTAAAGTCCTCCTTGTTGTTTTTAAATTCAGTGATTAAGTACTTGTTTAATCATCATAGCCGTAGTATAATACGGAAAAAGACACACGTCAATATCCCCAAAGCATTCCCTCCCAAACGGGCGAAAAGTATTTCCGTTTGGGCGAAATACAAATAAAAGAAAGGAAAACAATATGGATAATATGAAATTGCCACATCAACATGGCGAAGGACAACAGACTGTACTAATCCAGAAACAGTTAGACCATGTAGATTATTTTCAAACCGTAGCGGAAGTTTTCAAACAGCTTGGAGATACCACCAGAATCCGAATTTTCTGGCTTCTCTGCCACCAGGAGGAATGTGTCCTCAATATTTCAGATATGCTTCATATGTCAAGTCCGGCAGTGTCACATCATCTCAGACCATTGAAAAACAGCGGTCTTATTGTTTGCCGGCGTGAAGGAAAAGAGGTTTACTATCGTGCCGCAGATACGCCACAGGGACGTCTGCTGCATCAGATGATTGAGCAGGTTATGGAAATCACCTGTCCTGAATTATGAGGTCTGCCCTATGAATGAGGAATTGAAAAAAATACAAAAAAATGTGGAGAAATTTCATCAAGAGGTATCACAGACTCTCATTCCGCTTTATTCCGGTATTGAGTTATGCTATCTTACATTTTCAACTGATTCTTTTTCTGTGCGGCATAAGGCTATATCACATATTATTCAGATTAACTACTGCAAATCCGGACAGCTTATGTGGGAGATGAAAAACGGGAACCGTATATATCTGAATCCGGGAGATTTTTCTCTCCATACCATGAAAGCCTGTACGGATTCTGTACTTACTTTTCCAAACAATAGGTATCAGGGACTTAGTATTTATATTGATCTGCCAAAAGCCTCTGGAAATCCACCTGACCTGCTGGAAAACAGTACTATTTTTGAAACCGTATTGCCTAAAAAATTTTGCCAAAACGATAGTCCTGTCTTTCTTGCCGGAAATGAACAGACAGAAAGTATCTTTTCTGCATTTTATGACCAGCCTGAAAAACTTACGCTTCCATACCAGAAAATCAAAGTTTTAGAATTGTTGTTATACCTTACCAAAATGGAATTTACTCCCCAAAGCAAATTGGTTGAATATCAATTCGAGCTAACAGAAACTATCCGAAAAATTCATGACCAGCTTCTGCAACACATGGAGCAAAGAATTACCATAGAGGAACTTTCAAAACAATATCTCATCAATCAAACAACTTTGAAAAATGTTTTCAAGTCTGTTTATGGAACTTCCATTGCAGCACATATCAAGGAACACCGAATGCGGCAAGCTGCCTATATGTTAATAGAATCAAATATGAATATAGCGGAGATTGCACAGGCTGTTGGCTATGATAGCCAAAGTAAGTTTACAACTGCATTTAAAGCATATTTTAAAGTCCTTCCTAGAGAATATCGAAAAAATAAAACCAAACAAAATATCTAATATGTGTTCCAAACAGATTGCCTAAGCAATCGGAACACCGACACACCCTTTGGGAGTGTCGAAAGACAAGAATAGCAAGCACTGCCTATGTACGGACACATAGGCAAAATTCCCCATACTTCCCTACCGTCCGTATGATGAAATTTCCATAGGGAAGTATCCCTAACCCTCTTTGCTTTTCTTTCCGCTTTTTCTCTGCCAGTCCTTGACCTTCCCCCGCAGATTTGCTACAATAACACATGGATAATTCTATCCAAAACAACTGAACAGACACGAAACCAGACTGTTGTAAACCGGACAAGTTACAGCAGTTTTTTTATGCCCAAATTTAGAAAGGACGATGTAAAAATGGCAAACAGGACACGCACCAACCGGAATGAATTTCACTTAGATGACAAAGAGCAGTATATCCTTGATGAGAAGTTTAAGCTGTCCGGCATGAAAAGCAAATCGGCTTTTATACGGAAGCTGATTTTATACGGATATGTCTATGACGTGGATTACAGTTTTTTGCGGGAATACAATACGGAGTTGGGGCGGATCAGCTCCAACCTGAACCAGATTGCAAAGAGGATTAACAGCACAAACCACGTCTATCAGGAAGATATGGACGAAGTAAAGGAGTTGATGAAACAGGTATGGCAGTCACAAAAATCCATGCTATCACAGCAACCGTTGATAAAGCGGTAGCCTACATATGCAACCCGGATAAGACAGATGAAAGCATCTACATTTCTTCCTACGCCTGTGCGCCGGAAATTGCAGCGAGTATGGAGCAGAGCTTCAAAATACGGCAGAAAAACCGTTATTTTGCTGAATATAACATATCCGCAACTCAAAGTTGACAATGTTCCATTCAGAAAAGATAGAACGTTACAATCTAATCCGATAAGATTGACCTATCAAAACAAATCAGGGAGGACACATATGACATTCGGAGAAAAATTGTTTAAGTTAAGAAAAGAAAAAGGGCTTTCACAGGAAACACTTGCTGAACAAATCGGAACAACCAGACAGGCGGTTAGCAAGTGGGAAAATAATCAAGGATTTCCGGAAACAGAAAAATTATTACAATTATCCAATATCTTTGAAACGTCTATAGACTTTCTGTTGAAAGATGAGAAATCCTCTCACACTGTAAACGAGAGAGGCTATTATGTAAGCAAGGAAATGGCAACAGGATTTATCGCAAATCAGAAAAAAATATGCAGATATGTTGGTATAGGATTTATGTCGTGGGCGTTGGCGGGAATACCCTATGTCATGTTTACATCTAATTTGACATGGCGTTTCCTGGGAATGGCAATTTTTATGATCACAGGCATTAGTTCTTTTGTTTTAGGCTCATTTTCGGAACAGGAACAATATAAAGTCCTGAGAGAAGAACCTCTAATACTTGATTATG
>OFFP01002074.1_pt1 | contig 12359 bp, 10 predicted proteins | sample 1521431 | NCBI WGS metagenome assembly OFFP01 (sample SAMEA3504104, study PRJEB24116) | mouse gut metagenome | biome: mouse gut; feature: mouse-associated habitat; material: faeces | place: Denmark | collected 2011 | reverse complement strand
TGCCAGCCAGACGGCAGCCACAAACCGTTTCATACTCATCCCTTTTCTCTGGCCCCGGAATCTGTCCAAAGGCTTATTCTGCACTCTAAAATCCCATGCTTTCCAGGAACCGCCCAAAGGCATCCCAGCCTTCGGTCGTACATTTATAGACTCCTGCATCTTCCAGAACACGAGCAAACACCTTCCCTACCTCGTCCTGAAGGATCCTGTCCACATTTTCTCTTGTGATCTTCTCATATGACGGCACAAATTCGTCTACCCAATCTGCATGTTTTTCAATGGACTCATTGCTGCGGACATCCTTTCCCTCCACAAGATACTCCCCTAACAGGGCCAGCTCATCCTTCAGCCTGGAAGGCAGAACTGCCAGACCCATCACCTCGATCAGCCCGATATTCTCCTTCTTAATGTTATGATACTGCGCATGCGGATGATATACTCCAAGCGGATGCTCCTCTGTAGTGATATTGTTCCTCAGAGTCAGATCCAGCTCGAAGATGTCTCCCACCTTCCTTGCGATCGGCGTGATCGTATTGTGCGGTTCTCCGTCTGTCTCTGCATAGATAAATGCAGCTTCATCCGTATATCCTCTCCACGCAGCCAGAACATGATCTGCCAGTTCAATCAGGCGCTTCTCATCCTTATGCCTGATACGGAGAACAGACAGAGGCCATTTGACAATTCCCGCTTCCACGTCCTCATACCCCGGTATCGTCACGGACTTTTCAATCGGCGCTTTTGCCATGGCAAATGTATAGTTGCCGCCCTGGAAATGGTCATGGCTTAAGATAGATCCGCCAACGATCGGAAGATCCGCGTTGGATCCCAGGAAATAGTGCGGGAACAGCTTGATAAAGTCGAATAACTTGATAAATGCAGCCTTCTCGATCTTCATCGGAACATGCTGTCCGTTGAATACAATACAGTGCTCATTGTAATATACATACGGAGAATACTGGAATCCCCAATTGCTGTCATTAATAGTGATCGGGATGATCCTGTGGTTCTCTCTTGCCGGATGGTTCAGCCGTCCTGCGTATCCCTCATTCTCCATACAGAGCAGGCACTTGGGATAACTGCTTGCCTTCGCATTCTTCGCCGCTGCGATCGCCTTAGGGTCCTTCTCCGGCTTGGACAGATTGATCGTAATATCAATCTCACCGTAAGGAGAATCCACCTTCCACTTCATATCCTTCTTCACGCGGTAACGGCGGATATAGTCGCTGTCCTGACTGAGCTTGTAGTAATAATCGGTTGCCTCCTTCGGAGAGTCTGCGTATTTCTTCGCAAATGTCTCCTGCACCTGGGCCGGCCTTGGAACCAGGCAGTTCATCAGCTTCGTGTCGAATAAGTCTCTGTAACCGATACTGTCCTCGATGATGCCGCGCTTCACCGCTTCGTCAAGCAGTTCTTTTAAAACGGATTCCAATTCAATGTCATCCGCATCGACTGGAACATCCTCATAATCATCTTCGCGGAACATATCTAACAGGAGGTTTGTTGTATAGACACGCTCCGTCTCAGGAATCAAACCAGTCTGAATGCCGTATTCTACTAATTTCTTGATATTCTCATTTAACATCTTCTCATTCTCCTTCCCCATCCGAAAAACAGCCTCTTATATAACACCGGCGCCGTCGCCGATATCTACTACATAGAATTCAGCCTCATGTCCGACCTTCTCCTGATAGGTCTTGCCGATCTCGCTGATAAATGTATCTACCGCGTCATTCTTCACGATGCTGACCGTGCACCCGCCGAATCCGCCGCCGGTGATACGGGAGCCTAACACACCCGGCATTGCCTGTGCAAGGTCAACCAGAATATCGATCTCCTTGCAGGAAACTTCATAGTCATACCTTAAGGATTCGTGAGATGCGTTCATCAGCTTCCCGAACAGTTCAACATCCTGGTTCTTCAAAGCCTCTACTGCACGGATCGTTCTCTGGTTCTCGTACACGGCATGCTTCGCGCGTTTTTGCCTTACGGCATCCTTAATGACATCCTTATGCGCCTCGTATTCTTCCTCTGTCAATTCTCCCAGCGATTCGATCTTAACCGCAGTCTTAAGCTCCTTAAGCGCAGTCTCGCATTCATTCCTCCTGTCATTGTAAGCAGAATCTACGAGACTGTGTTTCACCTTACTGTTGGTGATCACGATCTTCGCATCCTCTAATACGACCGGAGCATACTCATAATGCAGCGTATTGGTATCAAGGAAGATCGCATGATCCTTCTTGCCCATCGCGCTTGCAAACTGATCCATGATTCCACAGTTGCAGCCGTTGAAATTATTCTCCGAATCCTGGCCGATCAGCGCGATATCCACCATAGATACATCGAATCCATATGTATCCTTCAGGATCACACCTGTCAGAACTTCCAGCGATGCGGAAGATGACAGCCCCGAGCCATTCGGGATATTGCCGTAGATCAGAATATCAAGACCGTGAGTCAGCTTATATCCTCTCTTCTCAAACGCCCACATCACGCCCTTCGGATAGTTCGTCCAGTTCGCCTTCGGGTCCGGAACCAGTTCATCCAGGCTTGTCTCGATCACTCCCAGCCTCTCAAAATTGGCAGAATAGAACCGAAGCTTCCTGTCTGATCTGCTCCTTACGATTCCATAGGTTCCAAGAGTCAATGCACACGGGAATACGTGGCCGCCGTTATAATCCGTATGTTCCCCGATCAGATTCACACGGCCCGGCGCAAAATAAGAACGGATCTCCCCTTCGCCTTTGTACAGTTCTTGAAATTGCTGAATTAATTTCTCCTTCATACTTATGTCCTCCATTCTTTCCGCGGCAGTTCAGCTAAGCTTCCCTGCGGCATTCTTTATTTTTCTTAATCTTCCTGGCGCTTCTCTTGCGCATTTACCTTATCTGATTTATAATTATAATGAGATTGAGCAGAGGATACAATAAGAATATTCGATAATATTATCAGTATATTGAGGAAATGGAGATCAGCTATGCAGCTTCACATTGAAAAAGACCAAAAAGAGATCAAGAAACACGGTAACTATGAATTCCCCGTCCATTTAAGCCTTGAGAAAATACAATCCTACGAGCAGGATTCATTTCCCTGGCACTGGCACCCGGAGATCGAACTGACCTGGATCATGTCTGGACAGATCGAATATTTTGTGAATGATAAGAAGTATCTGTTAAAAGAGGGCGAAGGATTGTTCTGCAACAGCAACGCTCTTCACTCTGGATATATGAAGGACGGAAGAGACTGCAATTATCTGTCCGTCACCTTCCATCCCAGGTTCATATATGGATACGAGAACAGCCTTCTCCAGACGAAATATGTTGACTTTATCACTTCCAATGAATCCTGGCACTCTCTGATGCTTGAAACCGAAACTGCCTGGCATCAGGATATCATCGGACAGATTCAGAACATTTACCAGATGTCAAAGACGCCGCCGCCGGACTACGAGCTCAAGGTACATCTTATCCTGGCCGGAATCTGGCAGAGGCTCTACCTGTACTATATCTCCCTTCCCGTCAGCGGATACCGGCCCAAGAAGCATCTGGCACGGCTGAAGGATATCCTCTCCTTCGTTCAGGAGCACTATGCCCAGGAGCTTACGCTGGATGAGATCGCCGAGCATGTGAATATCTGCAAGAGCGAATGCTGCAGGTTCTTCAAGAAATATATGAAGATGACCATCTTCGAGTACATCCTGTTTCTGCGGGTTCAGAACAGTCTGCCGCTTCTGAGGGAAGGAGAGAGCGTCACGAAGATCGCAAGCATGACCGGGTTCTCCACCCCGGCCTACTATGGGCAGATCTTTAAGCGGTATATGGGATGCTCGCCCAGCAAGTATCGGAGGGAGCATATGGGCGAAGTGTAGACTCTCTTAATCGCCGCCCTTCCAGATCAGCATTTCCTGACCAGGCAATCCTTCTCAAAAAATGCCGCTCCATAACACAGGATCGTCCGATATCCCTTCAGATCTGTCCGCACATATCCCTTTCGGCTGATCTGTTCTATTGCTTCCTGACAATCCCGCTCCATATCGCTCTCTTTCTTAGAGTGCTTGGCTTCTATGATCAGCGCCCGGCGGTTACTCCTGTCTTTGACCACAATGTCCGCGCGTCCGGTTCCCTGTTCCTTATTAGACGACACGGCATATCCCGCCCCTACGAATAATCCCGCTGTAAACGCATGGTAATAATCTTCCTTATAATCATAATAACTGATCGTATCAAACAAGATATCCGTCACCAATTCTGTCAGCTTCCGATCGTCTCCGCTCCACCATGCTTCCAGCAGTTCTCTTCTATCCATCCCGGTGACCGTATCCCGGAACCACTTCGCGATAGTATCCTCAAATATGGTCTTGACCTCCTCATTCGGGATGCGAAGAACAGTTGTTCCCTCCTCCCTCTGAAATCCTTCCGGGTACTTCCCCTCTCTTACCCGAGTCAAATATCCTGTCAGATACAGGATACTCCACAGATTCTCCTCAGAGGAATTCGCAAGGTCATAAGTCATATCTTCTACGATTCTCTCCTGAATCACGCCCCCTGCCAGAAGTGTCTCGAATTTGCCTCTCACATCCATACCCGGCAGGTCAATGAAACTTCGGATAATCTCATTATGACTGGTATCCTTCCAATAATTCGCCGGTTTCGACTGCGGATCAAGTTTCAGCATACTTACATGATTCACCACATCCCAGGGACAATAGACTTCAATTTCCCCAAACAGATACCCGTCATACCAGTGCTTCATCTTTGCAAGATGCTCTGTCAATCCTGCCGCTTCCAACAATCCCCTAACCTCTTCTTCTGTAAATCCAAAATAACGGTCGAACCGCCTGTTCGATACAGAATTAGATACGAAGTTATTCGCACCGGTAAAGATACTCTCCTTCGCAATACGCAGACATCCCGTAACCACAGCAAATTCTATACAGGGATTACTCTTCCACGACATTCCCAGAAATCCCCGGATCACATCCAACATCTCCCTGTAATATCCTCGGTCGCTGGCCTTGGCCAGAGGCACGTCATACTCGTCCACCAGAAGAATGACCGGTTTTCCAAAATGCGCCGCCATCATCCGCATCAGCGTAACCAGTGCGCTCTGAATATCCTCTTTTGTTCCCTCTCGATAAGAAAGACGCCTAAAAATCTCTTTATCCGTATCTGCTGCCCTCTCGCTGTCTTCTAAGTAAGAATGTTCTATACACAGGGAGGATACCACAAACTGCAGCATCCCATATGCAGCAGCAAAATCTCCTCCGGCAATATCTTTCAGCGTCAGAAAAAGAACCGGATATTGGTTCATCCATTTATCACATAGCTCTTGATACTTCGAGATCTCCAATCCTTCGAACAGTTCCCTGCTGTCCCTCCGTATATCAAAAAATTCTCTCAGCGTATCCATGAACAGCGTCTTTCCAAAACGGCGGGGACGGGTAATAAGGCTGATCTTAAAATCCTCCTCAAAGAGTTCCTTGATCATTCCTGTTTTATCCACATAGTAACTTCCTTTTTCCCTGATCTCCCTGAACCACTCGATTCCGATCGGCAGCCTGACTGACATATGCTCGCACCTCCTTTGAAGGCTGTCTCTATCTAATCTTATGAACCTGACGGCATATAAGGTCTCAATATTCCCGCCACATTACTGATCGGCATCGTCTGCAGCCACACCTTCCCCGGTCCGCTGATCACAGTGTTAAACAGCCCTTCTCCGCCAAACAGCATATTCTTCACTCCAGGCACACTCTTGATTTCCATCTGGCATGTAGCTGTCATCGCCGCAAGATGTCCGGTATCCACTACGATCTGCTGTCCCGGCTGCAACTCATACTCCACTACATGCCCGTCAAATTCCGCAAATACGGTTCCATGCCCGCTGATCTTCTGCATGATAAAGCCCTCTCCGCCGAACAGACCTGAGCTGAACTTCTTATTGAAGAATACGGACAGCTCTATTCCTGCCTCTCCTGCAAGGAACGCACTCTTCTGGAATACCATCTCCTGCCCCGGACCGATCTCATACGCCTTGATCGACCCCGGAAAACTGGATGCAAATGCGATCATACCATTGCCGCCCTGTGCAGTATAGACGTTCTGGAACATCTTCTCTCCTGAGAACATCCTTCCGAATGCTTTCCCAAGACCGCCGTTCGTCGTTGTCTCCATCAGCATATTCGGTGACATCCATGACATGCCGCCGCCCTCTGTGATCATCTTCTCTCCGCCTTCTAGCTGACAAACCACTACCGGAAGAGTCTCGCCTAGAATCTCATATCTCATAGTTATATACCTCCTGCCTATCTTATTCTTCGATACCTTCATTATATCAATATGAATTTAGGGTGTAAAGCTTTAATTCCATTCCATCCCGGCTCCGGCCGCGACCGCCCTGTCATAGATCACCTTCGCTGTAACCAAATCCTGCGCGGCAACTCCTACCGACTTGAACACGATGATCTCATCATCGTTCTCTCTCCCGGCTAATTCACCCTTGACCACATTCCCGATATCTCCTGTGAAATCCTCCCTTGTGACCGTCCCGTCTTCCAACGGAATCAGGATATCACCCGCTTCGGACAGCACTGCATCCTCTGAATCAAAATAAATCTTAGAAGCACGGGTTAAGATCACCGGATCCATCTCCTGCATATGATGCTGATAGGAACCGATACAACTGACAGTTGCTCCCTTCTTCACCTTCGTGCCGTCAAAAACAGGCGTTACCGATGAAGTTGACGTAATGATCAGATCTGCATCTTCAATCGCCTCGTCAGACGTGGCTACCGGTACGATTCTGACTCCATAATCCTTCAATTCTTCCTGCATACGTTCTGCAAATGCCTGTGTCCGCTCATAATGCAGACCGGATACTCTAACCTCGTCTAAGCTCCGCGCCGCCATCATCGCTTCCAGTTGGGCTGCCGCCTGCCCTCCTGTACCGATCAACGCACCGATCTTACACTTCTTTTTCGCCAGAAGGTCGAATGCCGCCCCGGACGCTGCTCCGGTACGGATCTGGGTGATATAGATCCCATCCATGAGAGCCTCTACCACTCCCGTCTTCCCATTGATCAGCATAACCTGCGCAGGTAATGCAGGAAGCCCGTTGTCCACATTATGCGGAAACACATTGACCACCTTAAGAGACGCCGTATCCATCTCCTCTGCGTAAGCCGGCATGAAGAGAAAGCACCCGTCATGCTTCGGCGCCTGGATATTCGTACGAAGCGGCGCGTTGCATTTCCCCTCTGCCAATAATCGGAAGGCCCGCTTGTCCGCCTCAATAGCATCCTTCATCGTAAATACTTTTCTAATATCTTCTTTTGATAACAGTAACATCATTCGTTCCTCCCAATCTTATTCCTTTTTTTCTGATACAACATTCCTATCATTATTATCTAAGTATTTCCACTTTACAAGAATGCTTCTTTGTCTTCCTGTCATATCCAATTCCTACTGCCAGAATTTGTCCTGTATACCTGAGCGCTTCACCAAGCTTTCCCTGGAATCTTAGTATATATTCTTTATCCTTAATTTGCCAAATCGCCTCTTCCGGCGTATGATCCACCTTAAGTTCAAGAATCATCCCTTTCTCATTTTCCTTATACGGATAGAAGATAAAATCAACGAAACCCTTTCCTGCTCTATCTTCCCGCTCCACCCGATATCTGTCACGTGCCGCAAGATAAACCAGATTGACCACCGCTGACAACTCTATTTCATTATTATACAGCAATATCGGGGTCTCAGTATTATGCACATATTGTAAAATCTCCGACATCGTACTGGTATCACCTGCCAAGGTTGCTCTCAGCATTTTAGCGGACTCTTTCGCCAAGCGGTATACATAACCAAAGGACTCTTTGTTCAACAACAATTCTTCATATTTCAGCATCAGTTCTTTATTAGGCACAAATACCTCCCCATCTTCATAGGTAAGCAATCCATATATTACCATCGCTGAATAAATCTGATCCTTCGTAACTAATTCCCTGGCGGTTGCCGCATATTCCTGCATCCTTGCTTCTACATGCTCTCCCGCTACCATCAATGCAATATCATCTCTGACCTCTTCTACATTATTTCTGACATAATAAAACACAGAATCATATGTCCCCGAACTGGTCCAGTAATTCGCCAATTGATTATTAGCCAGCGCACTGACCACTGAACGCGGATTATACAGATGTTCTCCCCCCGCTGTATGATAACCGTCATACCACTCGTCTAATTCCGCTCTGGTGATACGCCGGTCTATGGTCTCTGCCTTATACACCTCATAGAGATGATCAACCTCCGAATTCAAGAAACCAAAATACTCTCCAAATCGAATCTTTGTAGCCATATCATACTCCAAAAACATATTCAGCTCCGAACCTTCTGAATATTTTGCAATCGGAAGGACGCCTGTCATATAGGCAAATTCAACATAACTCTTCCCCTTAAGCAATGATTTTAAAAACAAAAGATATTCCCGTTTATTCTCTTCTGTTATAAATGTCATATGGAACAATGCATCCCACTCATCAATCACAAAGAGAAACTTCTGCTCCTTTTCCTCGAATATAAGGGACAGCAGATCCCATACCGCCTTGCTCTGATCTAATTTGAGATCTGGATAAGCCTGTACAAGATCCTGATAAATCCCATCCTCGATTCTTGAAATATAGCTCCTGTAATCACGGCATTCCTTCGGAATCTCACTGCAGTCCAGATAGATTACTTCATGCCTGTTCAAATGCTCCAGACATTTCTTCGATTCGGCAATTGCCAGATGTTCAAACACATCCTTGCTGTCTCTCGCCTTCCCGAAAAAAGCGCCGATCATATTCGCCGCCACAGTCTTTCCAAAACGCCGCGGCCTGACAATACAGAAGAAACGCTGTTCTCGTCCAAGAGCCGGAATCAATTCCTCTATCATCGCTGACTTATCCACAAAATATGGATCCTGTGAAATCATCTTGTATTTATCATATGGAGCAATACTATTTAAAAATAATCCCATAATACCGATTCACCCCTAAGCATCTTTTCTCCATTATATAAGACCTCATACATTGTTACAAGCGAATTTATCATTCTGCCATGGTTTAGGAGCATCAATTCCTGAAAAAGATATGAGGCATGGAATGAACCTGACGTCATCCCATGCCCCTATATTCTCTTAAGTATTCTGCTTATCCTTACTCTTCCCGGCTCCTGCCGCACAGAACAGCACGAATCCCATGAACAGCACCGCCGCTGCCATCCATCCAACAAGCACCGCCGTCCCGCGTCCCGCAAACATATCATAATACCCTTTCAGATAGATAACGATAATGATCAGCGGAAGCACATAAGATACATATCCCTTAAGCCCGCGCGGGAAATGAACGCCCTCCCCGGCATTAACTTCACTGAGGAAATTCTCCCATCCCCATCCGTTCTTCCTGGTACAGAACAGCACATACCCCAGACTTCCAAGGGGGAGCAGGTTATTGGACACGATGAAATCCTCCAGGTCCATGATATTCGTCCCCGCTCCCAACGGTTCAAATCCGGCAAGAACATTAAACCCAAGCACGCAAGGCATACTTAAGATAACAAGCATCACCACATTCACCAGAACACTCTTCTTCCTGGACCATCCAAGCAGATCGATCGCAAACGAGATAATATTCTCAAACACCGCCACGATGGTCGTAAACGCAGCAAAGGTCAGGAACAGGAAGAACAGCGCTCCCCAGATCCGGCCGCCCGGCATCTGAGCAAATATATTCGGTATCGTAATGAAGATCAGGCTCGGTCCTGCCCCCGGTTCAATGCCAAACGCGAAGCAGGATGGAATGATAATGAAGCCGGCCATCAGCGCAACAAAGGTATCCAGCAGCGTAATACTGGCCGCCTCGCCTGAAAGGCTTCTTTCCTGTCCGATATAGCTTCCGAAGATCAGCATCGCACCGATTCCGATGGACAAGGTAAAGAATGCCTGGCTCATTGCCCCGAAGATCACGTTCCCGATTCCAATCTCCTTCATCCTGGCAAAATCCGGCACCAAATAGAAGCGGATACCGTCTTCTGCTCCCTCCAGAAATATGGAATGGATCACCAACACCACCATGATCAGCAGAAGCGCGGACATCATGACCTTAGATACACGCTCGATCCCCTTCTGAATTCCAAAATAGCAGACGGCAAAGCCTACAACACAGATCAGCACCGTCCAGAATGTCATAACCGGAACATTGCCTAACATATCCGTGAATCCTTCCGCCACCGTATCCGACGATGCGCCGACGAATTCTCCCTTGATACTGCGGTAACAGTAATACATCATCCAGCCGCCGACGGTTGTATAGAACATCATAAGCAGATAACATCCGATCACACCGATCCACTTCATCACATGCCACCGAGTCCCCTCCGGTTCTAACTTTTCAAAACTTGCCGCAACGCTTAGCCGGCTTCCTCTTCCTACCGCAAACTCACAGATCATAACCGGAATACCCAGGATCAGAAGAAATATCAGATAGATGAGGATAAACGCCGCTCCTCCAAACTCTCCGCACATATAAGGGAACTTCCATACATTCCCGATTCCTATCGCGCATCCGGCAGATACCAGAATAAATCCCAGACGCGAACCAAACTTTTCTCTCTTCACTCTACTCTATCCTCTGGAACATCTGAACTGCAGCTCTTCCCATCTTCGGTCTACTTCTTTCTGGAATTCTTCGATCAGATATTCGTTCCCTTTCTTGAATAAATGTTTGAATCTTCCCTGCGGCTTCAGGAAATCTTCGATCGGCAGCTTCTTCTTCGGCTCATAATTCAGGATCCACTTGCCTTCCTCCACTTCAAATAACGGCCAATAGCAGGTCTCCACACCCAACTTGCAGATCTCCATGATATCCGGCGTATTGTATCTCCATCCTCTCGGGCACGGAGCCATAATATTTAAAAAGGCCGCGCCCGGCGTATAGATCGCCTTCTCAGACTTCACATGCAGATCCTTGAAGTTGCCGATAAATGTGGTCTGTGCCACATAAGGAACGTCATGCGCCGCTATGATCGCCGCCAAGTCCTTTCTGTTCTGCGGTTTCCCGTTGCTCACACTCCCTACCGGAGTCGTCGTCGTGTCCGCATACATGGGAGTCGCGGAAGACCGTTGGATACCCGTGTTCATATATGCGCCGTTGTCATAGCAGACATATACCATATCCGTGTTCCTCTCCATTGCACCGGACAATGACTGGAACCCGATATCATAGGTTCCGCCGTCGCCGCCGAATGTGATGAACTTATAGGTCTCGTCTAATTTTCCTTTTCTCTTAAGCGCCCTGTACGCACCTTCCACGCCGCTTAAGGTTGCTCCCGCATTCTCAAAGGCATTGTGGATGTAGCTGTCCTCCCATGCCGTATATGGGTAAGTAAAGGTAGACACCTCCAGACATCCCGTGGCGTTGCCGATGACTGCCTTATCTCCCTCATGGAGTCCGCGCAGCACATTCCTTACCGCGATGGTTCCGCCGCAGCCTGCGCACATTCTGTGTCCCGGCGCCAGACGTTCCGGTTTGCTCATAGTCTCTTTGAAATTATAACTCATCTTTTGTCCCCCCTTATTCTCTGATTCCCAGATAACGATACGTCTCGCCTGCATCGCCGTCGGCTGCTATCTGTTTCAGGGTTGCAAATATACCTTCCATGTCCTCTACGCGCACATCTCGCCCGCCGAGTCCATAGATATAATTCACAGCAAGAGCCTGTGATCTCGCCCGGTACAGCGCCGCCATCACATCCGCGCCCAAAGGGCCTCCGTGATTCGTATAACCCTCTGCCCGGTCCATGACCGCAACTGCTTTGACTCCTTTCAAAGCCTGGGCGATCGCTTCGGCCGGGAACGGACGATAGAGGCGGATCTTAAGGAGACCCACCTTCTCTCCCTGCTCTCTTAACTTATCTATGGCGTCTTTTGTCGTACCTGCCGCCGATCCGATCATAACCACCGCGTATTCGGCATCTTCCATGCGATACGCTTCAAACAGGCCGTACTCTCTGCCTGAGATCCCGGCAAATTCTTCCGCGACATTTAACACGACTTCTTCTACGTGCCTCATACCTTCCGCCTGGCTGCGTTTTGCTTCCATGTAGTAATCCGTGATGGAATACGGCCCCACTGCCATGGGGCATTCGGGGTTCAGCAGATAATTCTCCGGCTGATATTCGCCGACGAACTTCTTAACCTCTTCGTCTTCTAACAATTCCATGTTCTCTACCGCATGGCTGGTGATAAATCCGTCCTGGCAGATCATGATCGGCAGCCTGACGCTCTCATGCTCCGCAATACGGTAAGCCTGCACCATATTATCATAGGCT
>OFFP01002069.1_pt1 | contig 12384 bp, 8 predicted proteins | sample 1521431 | NCBI WGS metagenome assembly OFFP01 (sample SAMEA3504104, study PRJEB24116) | mouse gut metagenome | biome: mouse gut; feature: mouse-associated habitat; material: faeces | place: Denmark | collected 2011 | reverse complement strand
AGCAGATTGCATTGGATGCAGAGTCTATCGGCGACGCTTTGAAGTTTGTAAAGGAAAATGAAATGGTCAAAATGTGTTCCCACAATGGCAATGTGTTCGCAGTGGAGCCGCCTCTGTTTGTGGAGCTTAAAATTACAGATACAGAGCCTGGGTTTAAGGGAGATACGGCGACCGGTGCGACGAAGCCGGCAGTGGTAGAGACAGGCGCTACCGTATATGTTCCTCTGTTTGTGGAACAGGAGGACGTGATCAAGATCGATACCAGGACAGGAGAATACTTGTCAAGAGTCTAAGCTTTATAGATGCCATTTGAGATTATGCGTTTGGCGTATTGTAGAATGTTTTATTTTTGAAGAAAAGAATCGGGGTAATTGTGCAGCAAGGCGTTGCATGGTTGCTCCGATTTTGCGTCCCTTGCGGTTGATCAATCCTAAAAGTCTGCGATTTTAAGTTTTTTTTAAGAAAATTCTTGAGTTTTATTTTTGAAATCTCTATTATAATGGCAGAGTAACAGAGAGAAAGAGTAAGGAGCAAAAAGAACATGGAACAACAGACAATTCTGGTGGTGGACGATAACAAAGAAATCGTGTTTTCTTTAGGAAAGCTGTTGGAGTATGAAGGTTACCGGGTGTTAAAAGCATATGACGGAATCGAGGCGCTGGAGGCTTTGAAAGACAGCCAGGTGGATTTAATCTTGCTGGACGTGATGATGCCCAGACTCAACGGGCTGTCAGCGCTGATGAAGATTCGGGAAAATAATCAAATTCCAGTGATTATCCTGTCGGCGAAAACACAGGAGAGCGACAAGGTGTCCGGGCTTGTGATGGGGGCGGACGATTATGTGGAAAAGCCGTACAATCCGGCAGAACTGACCGCAAGGGTGGCGGCGCAGCTTCGGCGTTACCATGCTTGGGGCGGGGGCGCTCCCAAAGCACAAGCGGAGCAGATCGTAAACGGAGGACTGGTGCTGGATAAGCAGACGAAGACTGCTGCGGTGGACGGGGCAGAAGTAAAGCTGACAGCGACAGAATATAAGATTTTAGAGCTTTTGATGGAACACCCAGGACAGGTATTTTCAGCAGAAAAGATCTACGAACGTGTCTGGAAAGAGCTTGCCACAGGCGCAGTGGAAAACACGGTGATGGTACATATTCGCCATATCCGGGAAAAGCTGGAAATTGATCCGAAAAATCCAAAATATGTAAAGGTGGTGTGGGGCATTGGCTACAAAATGGAAAAGTACTGAGATGAGAGGGCAACTCAAAGAATTTATTCTGGAGATCTTAAAAAGGGACGAAATCCGTCTGATACCTGGAATCGGATGCACAGTGCTTAGTTTTTTTTTGATGGAGGTTATCCTGCATGGAAGATTTTTAAGGACAACGGAAACGATTTCAAGAAGCGTTGTTGTGAACATTTTTCTGGGAATCGGCGTCTGGGGGATGCTAAGCTTTCTTCTCCGCTATCAGAATCGCAGATGGAAGCCTGCGCATGAGAGGTTTTATAAAGAGTGGAAGCAGAAACTGAAAATACAGCAAATTTGGCTGGTTATTGCGGAAGTTATTGCGTTGTGGGCTGCTCTTGTAAATTTTCGCTATGTCTATAATCATTCCTGGATGTATGATAATTTCAGTACCGGATATGCGTTAGTATTTACGGCGGCTTTCCAGTGGATCGTATGTGAGGGCGTGACATTGCTTTATATGAAACGCAAGCTGGAGGAGTATATGGAGGCTTTGGAAGTAATTAATCAAAAGAATCTGGAGGCTGCGTTACGCAGCGAACAGATGAAAGTCGATTTGATTTCCAATGTGTCTCATGACCTGAAAACGCCTCTGACCTCGATGGTGGGTTACATCGAACTGATCAAAAAAGAAGAATTGACGGACGTGCTCAGTGATTATGTGGAAGTCCTTTCCAGGAAGGCTTTGAAATTAAAAGAGATGATTGACAGCCTTTTTGACCTGGCAAAGACCAGCAGCGGAAATGTGGAATTAAAGATGGAACCATTGGAAATGAACTGTCTGATCGAGCAGGTGCAGGCAGATATGGGGGACCGGATTAAAGAGAGCGGCAGAGAATTAGTGGTGTCTTTGACAAAAGAGGATACGGAATTTACGGCGGACAGCGGCTATATGTATCGTATTTGTCAGAATTTATTGGAAAACGCTCTCAAGTATTCCCAGGAGCATACCCGTATTTTTCTAAAAACTACCGTGATTGGGGAGCAAGAGCATCAGCAGAAAGTCCGTTTTGAGATCACTAATACGGCAGGCTACCGGATGGAATTTACCAAAGAGCAGATTGTGGAGCGCTTTGCCAGAGGAGACGAGTCTAGGAGCACAGATGGCAACGGGCTTGGGCTTGCCATTGTCAACACTTATTCAGCTGCTTTGGGGGGAAGCTTTGATGTGAACATTGATTGTGACCAGTTTAAAGCAGTCGTGGAATTTTTGAAATAATTTCGAGTTTCCCTATTTTGGCACTATGAATTGCAAAATGGGGTAACTCAAATTGAAATAATGCTTTGCATATGAAGAAAAATGTGTTATACTATGCCTGATGTTTCCGTTTTGGAACAAGTGTCAGGCATATCCTCTATAAAAGGCTGAGATTGCCAGGGATGCCATAAGTTCAGAATTAGAAAGGAAGTATGCTCATGAAACATGTAAAGACATTAAATACAAGGAAATTACAAAACACAGTCAAGAAAGGCGGATGCGGGGAATGCCAGACATCCTGCCAGTCTGCCTGCAAGACAAGCTGCACGGTAGGAAATCAGAGCTGTGAGAACCGCTAAGTTCCTCAAAATCAGCAGATAAGAAAAACACAGACCGTTCGCCACAGACGAGCGGTCATTTGTGCGTTATGTCAGCGACGCAGTTTTGCACAGTGGTTCAAGGATGCCAGGGCAGGATCGTCATGCGGTGGAGAATCGTGCTTTGCAGGACGTTATCTGGCATATTTGAGAAAGGAAAGAGAGGAATCGGCAGTGGTTCACCAATATAAGAACAACGGCTATAACATTGTATTAGATGTAAACAGCGGCGCAGTACATGTAGTGGATGATGTTACTTATGAAGTAATTCCCCTGTTTGAGTCAGGTACGAAAGAAGAAATCATAGAGCAGTTAAAGGAAGCTTATCCCCAGGAGGAGATTGCGGAGAGCTATGACGAAGTAAAAGAGCTTGCTGCGAAAGGGGAGTTGTTTGCAAAAGACGAATACCAAGATTACATGGAACAGTTTCGGGACAGGCCCACGGTAGTAAAAGCTCTCTGCCTGCATATTGCCCACGATTGCAACCTTGCCTGCCGCTATTGTTTCGCGGAGGAGGGAGAATACCATGGCAGGAGGGCTCTGATGCCCTTTGAAGTGGGAAAGGCGGCGCTGGATTTTTTAATTGCCAATTCCGGGAACCGAAGAAATCTGGAGGTGGACTTTTTTGGCGGCGAACCCTTGATGAATTTCGAGGTGGTGAAAGCTCTGGTATCATACGGCAGGGAACAGGAAAAAGTTCATCATAAAAACTTTCGTTTCACGCTTACCACCAACGGAGTTCTTTTGGATGATGAGGTGATGGAATTTGCCAATCGGGAAATGGCAAACGTGGTGCTAAGCATAGACGGGCGCAAGGAAGTACATGACAAGATGCGTCCGTTTCGCAAGGGCGCAGGCAGTTATGACATGATTGTTCCGAAGTTCCAAAAGCTTGCAGACAGCAGGAACCAGGAGCGGTATTATGTGCGCGGCACGTTTACCCATCACAATCTGGATTTTTCACAAGACGTGCTGCATCTTGCAGATCTGGGATTTAAACAGATTTCCGTGGAGCCGGTGGTGGCGCAGCCCGAGGACGATTATGCCCTTAGAGAAGAGGATTTGCCACAGTTATTTGAGGAATATGACAGGCTTGCCGTTGAGATGATCAGACGTTATAAGGAAGGCAGGGATTTCAATTTCTTTCATTTTATGATTGATTTGGAAGGCGGTCCATGCGTGGCAAAACGTCTTTCCGGCTGCGGGTCTGGCACGGAATACCTTGCAGTGACGCCTTGGGGAGATTTTTACCCTTGTCATCAATTTGTGGGAAGCGAGGACTTTCTGATGGGAAATGTCACCGAGGGCATCGTTAATAAAACATTGCAGGGTGAATTTAAAGGCTGCAATGTCTATGCAAAAGAGAAATGCAGCAATTGTTTTGCAAGGTTTTACTGCAGTGGCGGCTGTGCTGCCAATGCTTATCATTTCCAGGGGAACATTACAGATACTTATGACATCGGTTGCCAGCTTCAAAAGAAGCGCATCGAGTGCGCCATTATGATAAAGGCGGCGTTGGCAGAGGAAAACTGATCATTTTGTAGTGCTTAAGTTACTGGAAATTTAAAAACCGGGCGTTGATATGCTTCGTCTGGTAAGTGAAAAGACAAGAAAGGATAAAAGAGTGAAAGAATTTGATAATTCTTTCACAAACTACCTGTTTGCGCCAAAAAGCGCGGCGAATGGAGAAAGGGAGAATGAAGTTCTTTGACTGACTGTTTGCATGTGCTAGAAAAGCGCACAGAATGGAGGAAATTATGAAGAAAAGCAAAGCTATGGGGATTTTGGTTTTGATTTTAGCGATTATGGCGGGGATGTCATGGTATGCCGGAACCATTATCTCGACGGTTGGCGTAGGAGAGAACCGCAACATTAAGCTGGGACTTGACCTGGCAGGCGGTGTTAGCATCACCTACGGAGCGGTGGAGGACAATCCATCCGAAGAAGACATGAAAGATACCATCTACAAGCTACAAAAGCGTGTGGAGAACTACAGTACGGAAGCAAGCGTATACCAGGAAGGCAATGACCGTATCAACATCGAGATTCCAGGCGTTTCTGATGCAAACGCTATCTTAGAGGAGCTTGGCAAGCCGGGCTCTATGGAATTCCAGAATGAAGATGGAGAGACGTTGTTAAGCGGTACTGACATTCAGAATGCACAGGCGGCTACGAACAAAGACCAAGTCACTGGAAATACGGAGTATATCGTGGAGCTTACCTTGACGGACGAAGGCGCAGTGAAGTTTGAAGAGGCTACTGCCGCAAATGTTGGCAAGTCGATGCCTATCGTCTATGACGGACAGACGATCAGCGCTCCCAGAGTGAATTCTGCGATCAGCGGTGGCAAAGCCCAGATTGACGGCATGGAGAGCTTCGAGGCTGCGGAAAATCTGGCGTCTACCATTCGTATCGGTTCTCTGACTCTGGAGCTTGAGGAGCTCAATTCTAAGGTCGTAGGGGCGCAGCTTGGCGAGGAAGCGATTTCCACCAGTTTGAAAGCAGCGGCAATCGGTTTGATAATTGTGATGCTCTTTATGATCATCGTTTACCTGTTGCCAGGATTTACAGCCAGTCTGGCGTTGATCCTGTATTCTGCGCTGACCGTATATGCATTATGGATTTTTGACATTACCCTGACTTTGCCGGGAATCGCAGGTATCATTCTGTCCATCGGTATGGCGGTGGATGCCAATGTCATTATCTTTGCCCGTATCCGTGAGGAGATTGCAGCCGGAAAGACGGTAAACTCGGCGATCAAGCTTGGATATGAGAAAGCGTTGTCTGCAATTGTGGATGGCAATATCACTACGTTGATTGCAGCAGTCGTGCTAGGCATGCGCGGTTCAGGACCAGTAAAAGGATTCGCATACACGTTGGGAATCGGTATCGTATTATCTATGTTTACTGCATTGGTAGTGACCCGATGGCTGATGAAATGTTTCTATGCTCTGGGACTGCAGGACGCAAAATTCTATGGCGCTGCCAAAGAGATCAATACGATTAAATTCCTGAAGAAGAAAACGATTTTCTTTGCGATATCCTTAGTTGTCATCGTGGCAGGATTTGTCGGCATGGGAATCAACGGTGCCAAGGGAAACATGCTCAACTACAGTTTGGATTTTGTAGGCGGTACTTCCACCACGGTGACCTTTAAAGAGGACTATTCGATTGCGGATATTGATGAAAAGATTGTCCCAGTGATTGAAGAAGTGACTGGGGATCCCAATGTCCAGACACAGAAAATCGAGGGAAGCAAGCAGGTAGTCATCAAGACTCGTTCCTTGGAACTGAGCGAACGTGAGGCTGTCAATCAGGCGCTGATTGATAAGTTTGGCGTCGATCAAGATGAGATTGTTGCTGAGAATATCAGTTCCACCATCAGTTCTGAGATGCGTTCCGACGCAGCGTGGGCAGTGATTATCGCTACCATCTGTATGCTGATTTATATTTGGTTCCGTTTTAAGGATATCCGTTTTGCAGGAAGCGCGGTGCTGGCATTAGTTCATGACGTGCTGGTGGTGCTGGCGTTCTATGCAATCGTGCGGATTTCCGTGGGCAATACCTTTATCGCTTGCATGCTGACCATTGTGGGTTACTCGATCAATGCGACCATCGTAATCTTCGACCGTATCCGTGAGAACTTAGGTGGTGCGAAGAAGAGAGATCCTGAGGTGATAGAGGAAATCGTTAACAGAAGCGTTACCCAGACGCTGACCCGAAGCATTAATACCTCTCTGACAACCTTTATCATGGTATTTATGCTGTTCATTCTGGGCGTTAGCTCCATCCGGGAGTTTGCGCTTCCGTTGATGGCAGGCATTATCTGCGGAGCATATTCTTCTGTATGTATAACCGGCGCCTTGTGGTATGTGTTTAAAATAAAATTTGTTAAGAAATGATAACAGTCTAGGGCTGTTGCAAAATTGTCTTATATGCAATATGAATGAAAGTGCCATATGGTGTATATAGCGGCTATTTTGTGACAGCCCTATTGTTTTGTTCTGAAAATTACATAGAATGTAAGAAATTATGGCAGTAGTTTTCATATAACAGGAATATCAAAGGCTTCCATGGTTCTTTGAGTCTTGCTTTCATGGTGCTAAAATGCATTTCTTACCTTTTGTATGAGAAAATATTTATTCTCAAAGTTTTTGAATTGTATGGCAAATTCATAAAACTGTTGTGTTTCGCAAACACCTAAATTTATCAAATAATGAAAGGAGAAAAGAATGAGAGGAAGAAAAAGGTTGCTGGCGGGGTTGCTGGCAATCCTAATGGCGTTTGCCGGACTGTCATTATATAGCATGAAGAAAAATGCGGCAGAATCAGGGGATTATCAGTATGTAGTCAGTGAAGATGGCGCCAGTTTGACAATTACGAAGTACACTGGCAGCGGCGGAGCAGTGGTAATTCCGTCAGAGATGGATGGGAAGAAAGTGACCAGTATCGGACATGGCGCCTTTTCAGATTGCATTGGTCTAAGCAGAGTGGAAATCCCGAGAGGGGTGATTGAGATCGAGGATTCTGCCTTTTCCGGTTGCAGTGGCTTAGAGAGCATCAAGGTGGCAGAGGGAAATGGAACTTATGACAGTAGGGAAGATTGTAATGCGATCATACAGACAGAGACAAATGAGCTTCTGTGTGGGTGTAAGAATACAAAAATCCCAGAAAGCGTGACCAGCATCGGGGATTATGCCTTTTTAGGTTGCAGTAAAAGCCTTATTATTTACGGCTTTCCTAGTTCGGAAGCAGGGAGGCATGCAAAAGAGAATAGCATTACCTTTGAGATTATTGCTCCTGCAGGGACCTCTACGAGGCAGGCCTAACGTCGGAAAAGTCCAATTGCGTCTATGATGGAAAGCCCAAGACGCCGACCATGATCGTGAAATTGTATAACAGCGGCCATGTCGATGCAGAGCTGACCGTGCAGACGAGAGTGTCAGATCATGTGTGAAAGTTCTCTGGACTGCCATAATGAATTTTCAGACAACTTATATGCTTGATGATCTCAATCAAGGTTTTCATACCGCTTTGCCAGTTCATTTTCATCTTTGATGTCATTCAGATAATGACTCGTATGAAAACTATTGATTATCCTCTTCACTTTTCCAATATTTCTGAGCCCATGCTTCTGCATCGTTTTCTTCAAGTTTATATTTTCCAGCCACCTTTTTTATAGATTGCGCCAGATATATTAATGCCCGTATAATGATATTCATTATCCATGTGGTTTGCGCCTTCGTCAGAATCATGATTTCCACCATTATATTTTTAATCGTAATGTCTTTGAGTTCATCTCCCGTAATCTCTGTATCTTCTGGGTGAAGTGCCCAGTATAGCTGAATCAGGTATTTTTGTCCTGAAATAAATTCATGAAAATGCTGTCTTTTATCGTATGTTTTGCAATCTCTGTTTTTTCCATTCTTTGTTCCTTTGATCCCCGTTTTCATAGCAACGAAATAATCAGGTGTCATCTTGGCTTCATTATACAAAAAAACATTCTAGTGTGCTGACACATTTATATCTGGCGAAACTCTGCAGAAGGATTGTTCATCAGCAAGACGGAAGAAGGAGGCGATGCGGTGGCATCGTTGACTGATGACAACGCAGTCTGATGGGCAATCGGGCAAGGAGGTTTGCCTGAATATAAATGTGTCAGTACACTAGATTCAAGGGTGGTTTCTAAAGGTATGCTATAACTTGTTCTAGAGCAGCCATGTTACAAGTTAATAGCTTCCCTCGCTTTATGGGAGTGTGAAATAACAAGTTAGATGTTGAACAAGCTTTTCATAAAAAGCTTCTGGCATCATCCTTGTGACGGCGAGAGAAACTCAGAGCTGTGCACGTAAATCAGCGAAGCGTTTAATCGTAAAAACAAATTTTTATCTTATGCATATATTTTATTAGATATGCAAAATAGCATGGAAATATGACTTGCTGGAATTTGATAATAAAAAATATATTGCAGTTGCAGATAAAATAAAAAAGAGGTGTTTTTATTGAATAATTTTAATCCAAACGCGATGTTTCAGCCGCCAAATTTTTTTGGTTGGGGGAGAAACTTTAACAGAAATTATAACAGAAGCTATAATCAAAACAATAATCGGTCTTCAGGCAACTGTCCGTCTGAGGGAAACAGCGCTGCGTCACATGATTCTCATCATTCGAATACTCCAGAAGCGGCAGAAAATGAAACTTTTCGTTGTTGCGCTCCTGGATCAGAACAACCGGGACAAAAGCCAAATCCGTCATGTTGTCCTGGCAAATGCGAAGACCCGCATCACCCGGATTGTCCTCATGAATGCGAAGGCCTGCATCATCGAGACTGTTCCCATGAATGCGAAGACTTGCATCACCGAGATTGTCCCTGTGAATGTGAAAGCTTGCATCATCTGGATTGCCCTTGTGAATGTGAAGAATCAACTTGGCAGGAATGCTCTCATAAATGCGAAAAACCAGGCTTGTCAGACTGCTTCTATAAATGCGAAAAGCCTGATCGGCCTGTTTGTTCCGTTGTATGCGCAGAGCCAGGACCTCAGGGACAACGAGGAGAACCAGGACCTCCTGGCTGTCCTGGTGAACGAGGAGAGCCAGGACCTCAAGGGGTAACAGGTCCACAAGGGCCTCAAGGCGCAACAGGCCCGCAGGGACCAAGAGGAGAACAAGGAGCGCGTGGTCCGGCGGGACCTCCTGGTTATCCGCAAAGCAGCATATTTGCATCTTTCTTGGGACAGGAGATTATATTACCAGAATGCGCCAGTCTTCCGCTTAAAACGGCTATACCAGATATCACCCGGAATATAACGCTTTGCAAGGATTATTCTTTACGGCTGACCCCTGGATGGTATGCCGTTTATTATTATATTTCCACAAAGGTGAAAAGGCATGACTTTATAAAGCTTACGCCCATATGCAATAATTGCGTGCAGACGGCGTATGCCGCTTACGCAGAGGCGGCAAAGAGGAACGAAACGCTTGTGATATCAAGATATTTTATAATTGAAGCCCCTAATGAGTCCACATTGTTTTTTGTATGGGATTCTTCCGCTGGCGCTTCTGTAATCAACATGAACCTAAGCGTAGAAAAGCTAAACAGGCAATAATTCAAAGGGGAGGGAGGAACTTATATGCCGACAATAAGTCTTTGCATGATTGTTAAAAATGAGGAGATGCATATTGCACGCTGCCTTGACAGTGTTGCAGAGCTAGTAGATGAAATCATTATTGTAGACACTGGTTCCGTGGACCGAACTGTGGAAATAGCGTCCAATTATACATCTATGGTCTGTTCCCATGCATGGAAGGATGATTTTGCTGATGCTAGAAATTACTCGTTTTCAAAGGCGACGATGGATTACTGTATGTGGATGGATGCCGATGATGTTCTGGAAGAATCGGAGAGGGAAAAATTTTTACAGTTAAAGCGAACATTGTCATTGGATGTAGATGTTGTAATGATGAAATATCATACGTCTTTTGACGAGTGTGGAAACCCTTCTTTTTCTTATTTTAGAGAAAGATGGATCAGAAATTGTTCCAAATATCGTTGGATCGGTGAAGTTCATGAAGTGATCCCTCCAACTGGCAACGTCATATATTCTGATATTGCCATTTGTCACAAAAAAATTAAGGCAGGAGATCCGAATCGCAACTTGAAGATTTATCAAAAGGCGTTGGCTGCTGGAAAACATCTAGATCCACGGCAGCAGTATTATTATGGGAGGGAGTTATTTTATCATAAACAGTACGAAGAAGCTGCTTCCGTGTTGGAAGAATTCCTGCTTTCCGAGAGCGGATGGGTGGAAAATAAAATAGAGGCTTGTTCTGTCTGTGCAAACTGTTATCGTTGTCTGGGACGGGAGCAGTCTGCGCTGAACAGTCTTTTGCGCAGTATGAGTTTTGATTTGCCGAGAGCGGAATTGTGCTGTGAAATTGGAAAATATTTTTTAGAACACGGACAATATGCGGTTGCGGTTTATTGGTATGAGACCGCGTTGAGCAGACCCAAAAATGAATGTTGTGGCGGTTTCGTTTTGCCAGACTGTTATGATTATGTCCCTCTGTTACAATTATGTGTATGTTTTGACAAAATGGGAGACCTGAAAAAGGCAAAGGAGTACAATGAACGGGCGGGAGCCTGTAAGCCCTATTCCAAAGCGTATCTTTATAACAAACAGTATTTTGACGGGGTACAGATTTCTTAGGGGCTGTCGCACTAACATAAATTGCAAGACTTTTTGAACAAGTGAATATATTAACGCGCCTGCTCCCAATTATTTATCTTATAGAAAAATTCGTTGAAATCGCCTATAAGGATTAGAGTGTCAAAAGGTCTGAATTTCTCTTGCAGGCTAATGTTCCAATCTTGTGCACAAATATCTGAAAAAATTTGCTCTGCAATGAAAATCAGCCTTTTGACAACCTGATCCTATAAGATAAAAGCTCTCTGGGCAGGATCGTTCTGGTATGTATGGGAAAATATCGCCGAAACGATTCGCCGCAAGCTAAGAATTCTGCAAAGAAGTATTCTTCTTAAAAATCATGTAGCAAATAGTCAGAATATACATATAGTGTTTGTAGAAAAAGACAATATTTTAGTGCTTTTTCAGATAATTTAGAAGGGATGTGGATATTATGGATAATAAAAATGTATGTAAGAACTGCCACAATCAATGTCATCCTGTATGTTGTGAACGTGGTCCTGCGGGACCTAGGGGAGATCAAGGACCAGCAGGACCGCAAGGAATCAAGGGAGATGCTGGCTGTCCTGGTCCAAAAGGTGATAGAGGGGAACCAGGTCCTATGGGGCCACAGGGTATACCTGGAGCTCCAGGAGCCAGAGGGCCGAGAGGGAATACCGGGCCAGTAGGGCCTACCGGAAACACCGGACCAAGAGGGTATGCGGGACCGAGAGGTTACGCCGGACCACAAGGTATTCAGGGTATTCAAGGCGTGCGCGGCGATATCGGACCGAAAGGTGATCCAGGCTGCGAAGGACCGAAAGGCGATGTCGGACCTCAAGGACCAATGGGACCAACAGGACCGACAGGTCCGGTTGGTCCACAAGGAGATATTGGCCTTCAGGGACCCAGAGGAGTCCCGGGACCAACTGGTGTGACAGGACCGACAGGTCCTATGGGACCGCAGGGTGTGACAGGTCCGCAGGGAATCCAGGGTGTGACAGGGCCAATAGGAATCCAGGGGCCGAAAGGCTGTCAGGGAGATGATGGTCCGGTGGGAGCGACCGGAGCGACGGGAGCAACGGGAGCGACGGGAGCAGACGGAGCCACAGGAGCAACCGGAACGACCGGGGCGACGGGAGCAACCGGGGCAGACGGAGCGACGGGAGCGACAGGGGCAACGGGGGCGACGGGAGCGACAGGAGCAGACGGAGCGACGGGAGCGACAGGAGCAGACGGAGCAACGGGAGCAACCGGGGCGACAGGAGCAACGGGAGCAGACGGAGCGACAGGGGCGACAGGAGCAGATGGAGCAACGGGAGCAACGGGGGCAGACGGGGCGACGGGAGCAACGGGGGCGACGGGAGCAGACGGAGCGACAGG
>OFFP01002067.1_pt1 | contig 12387 bp, 7 predicted proteins | sample 1521431 | NCBI WGS metagenome assembly OFFP01 (sample SAMEA3504104, study PRJEB24116) | mouse gut metagenome | biome: mouse gut; feature: mouse-associated habitat; material: faeces | place: Denmark | collected 2011 | reverse complement strand
AGGATAGCAAAAACTCTTCTCAAGGATAAAAGAACCTCTGGTGGAATCACCATGCCTGACCTAAAGCTGTACTACAGAGCAATTGTGATAAAAACTGCATGGTACTGGTATAGTGACAGACAAGTAGACCAATGGAATAGAATTGAAGACCCAGAAATGAACCCACACACCTATGGTCACTTGATCTTTGACAAGGGAGCTAAAACCATCCAGTGGAAAAAAGACAGCATTTTCAACAAATGGTGCTGGCACAACTGGCGGTTATCATGTAGAAGAATGCGAATTGATCCATTTCTATCTCCTTGTACTAAGGTCAAATCTAAGTGGATTAAGGAACTCCACATAAAACCAGAGACACTGAAACTTATAGAGGAGAAAGTGGGGAAAAGCCTCGAAGATATGGGCACAGGGGAAAAATTCCTGAATAGAACAGCAATGGCTTGTGCTGTAAGATCGAGAATCGACAAATGGGACCTCACAAAATTGCAAAGCAAAAGACACTGCCTCTGGTGCATTCTGGGGGTCCAGTTTCCTGAGGTTGCCTGTTTACATTCTTTCTGCCAGACATCAGGACTTCAGTCATTTTCCCTCTACCAATACCAGATCAGGTTTCCCTCTCCCCACACCAACTGCCCCCTACCATGTTAGGGAGGGAGGGAAGGACCTGGGAGGGAAAGTGATCCTGTTTGTTTAAAAATGACTTTCATTATGATGTGTTAGACTTAGGACTAGCTCTGGATGCTGTATGCTGGCTCTTATGGGACTCTGTTACAGAACACTCCTCTGAAGTGCTCTAGGCATCCCTGCAGCAGAGGCTCTGCCTGGGTTCATCCAGCTACCTCCTAAATCTTCTCTATCCAGAGAACACTATTCACTAGAAATAGGCAGAAACTGCAGAGACCCGGGTTCAAGGGTGGCAATCTCAGGTCTACAGGCAGTATTTCTCAATAAAAGTGTAGTTTCTTCCAACCATGGTTATGCACTCCTTTAAATCCCATCACTTAAAAGTTATAAACAGGAGGATCTCTGTGTGTTCAAAAACAGCAAGCTCATAACATATCAGAGAGTTTGGAATGGAGGAAGACACTCACTGAGTATCAAACATATTGTTTCCTGGACAGAAGGTCCTGAAGACTAGATCCATGTAAACTCTGATGTGTTCTCTTTCTGGCTGTGACCATCAGGTTGTCCATGAGCAGAAAGAAGCCCACAAAAGTCACTCCACAGGATCCTCCCAGGCTTTGTTCCTACTTCATCTGAGAGACAACCAAGCAAGACCAGATTTTTTTTTTATTGCTTGTTCTTCTTCTGCATGACCAGGTCCTTCTGCTCAGCAGTACTATAGCCTTTGCTCCAGACTATCCTGTTCCTGATAATTAGAGTATGTGTTCTTAGTGGAGGGGTATCAAAAAGCATGCACACACTGGAATAAAAATGCAAGTGTTTACAAAGGATACCAGTGGTTGATGATCAGCCAGGCAAGCAAAGCAGCCAGCTTCTGGGGGAAAGAGCAAACAGTATTTCAAGACAGAGGCTGAAAATGAAACCCAATGAGATCTTCTAGAAAATGAAGAAAATGCATGAAAAAGTGCATGAAAAAAAATACCACATGCCTATACTATACAAAAAAGAAAATATACACACACACAAAAACACACATATCCGCAGCCTATCCACCACACACAGAGTATGTAAATGAGAGCAAAATACCAAAAAAAAAGCACCTCGTGCTGCAAGAACACATTCGTTTAGTTATAGCATACCAGCAATTTGAGCGGTATCTTACACTATGCTAAACAAAAGGTGGAAGATACAATTGCTATGGTGAGCATGCTTTGCTTGGCCAGACTATGCTGAAGTGGTTGCATAAAATTTCCTCTTGCAATCTTAAATCTCTGACACCATGTCCCTAGCTTGTCAGAATCCCTACCCACATCCATAGTCATCCAGTCAACAGGAGAATGCAATCTACAGAAAAGGAGAATACTCCAGCCTCATTGACAAAAAACATGGCTAACACTCTGCTAGTCAGAGTTCAGTCAGTGTGAGTCTGTCCTGGGCAGATTAAAAAGATTGTCTTGAAATGTAGACAGCAAAGATGAGAAATGCCACATGTCACCCCAAAAAAGATGACATCAAGAACTGCTCATTTGGCATTTGCAAAGGGATTCCCCCCACCCTTGCAAGCTGCTTCTCACATGTGAATTATATGACTGATGCCAAGCAAATAAGCCACAAGCCCTGACTTCACTCACTTAAAGCTCTGTGCACTGAACCCTGTAGGCGTGTGGTGTATTATTGAACTGTACTCATCTTTGGGCTGAAGTATTAAGCAGAGGTGGATTTGCTTGCTGATAATCCACTTTCTCACAAGAAGCTCATTCCCCAGAAATATTTGTGCTTGGACATAGACCTGAACAATTGGCTGTCATGAGGTATGTACTTAGATTGCTGTGTGGATGAGTAAGATGATGGATGAAAGCACAGGTAGGTGGATGAGCTCGTCTAGAAGTTACAAGGGCAGATGGAGCTAACCATTAGCCTGACAAAGCTGCCTGTCTCTACCTGTTGTTCCTGACTCTGGAAGTCACTGGCCTCTTCCTATTGGTCCTTATGGAGCCCCTTTAAGTCCCACAAGTACTGCAGCACCAGTGCCTCATCTTCCAGCACTTTCTTATTCCTGTGCCTCCTCAGCATGTCTACCTTCTTCTTCAGCTGATTCAGTTCCATCAGAAGGTGGCTCTGCAGGTTTCTGCAAACACCCAATGCATACAAAGCCCCTGCTATCCTTTTCCTATTAACTTATAAGAAACACCATCAACCCCACCAGACCCTGGTTCTCAGGAAGACCTAGATAAGAACTCAGGACATCTAGGTGAGCTGCACTCAGAAAGCAAAAATTAGAGAACAGCAAATTCCAGAAACACTCATGCTACTTCCAAAAGTCCCAACACTAAGAGGGATCCATGTTTCCTAAAAAGAAGAAGTGGACTACAGTTGTCCCTACCTGTCCATCCTAATGGAGAAACATCACGAAGGAATGGGCAAAGGCACTATGAATTGGAAAGGAGAAACAAGGGGAACACTTGCTATATATGGGTCTGCTGGTAACTAGCTCTCTACAGATCCTGACTCAGCCCCGGGGGTCAAGAAGACCTCACATGATACAAATAGTTCTTCTGTCAAGACCAGGGTTTCTCAATTTACCAAATGCTGTGGATGCTTTAATGCAGTGACCTCCCAAACTTAAGATTATTTTCATTGCTACTTGGGTACTATAATTTTTGTACTGTTATAAGCCATAATAGAAGTGTCTGAGATAAAGGATTGTCTGATACACAACCTCTGTGAAAGGGTCCTTTGACCTTTTTTTTTACCCCAAAAAGTGTTTCAACCCACAGGTTTACAACAGAAAAATCTAAAGGCTCCTGTGTGAAGTGGCAGAAAGCAAGAACCAGAGCTCGAGAGTCTCCTGTGCAGGATCAAAAGCAGAGATGGCAATTCTACAGCTCATGTGCTCCCAAGCAAGACAGACAGTTACCTATAGCAGCCTTTCTCTTTGCCAGGAATTCAAATGTCTCTGAGGCCTCAGTGTACACATTCTGTAAGCTCTGCAGGTCCAACATTACCTGCTTAGTCTCCACTTTCAATTTTTCATAGTAAGGATTTGATCTGTGGTTGGGCCTGGCCCCAAGAGCAAAGAGTCCCAAGAACACAGGCTTCAAGGGTCACCTGAATCCAGGATGGATTCTGAACTATCCAAGCTCACAGTATGTTACCTTCTACCTCCTATGTACTAGGATCATCTAAGCTTATTAATCTTGCTATCTTGTCCAAAGGTCTCCAGAGGCTGGGTGTCCAGGTGGTTAGAGTTCTGGTTGTTTGAGCTCCCGCATAGGCCTGGAGGGACAGACGAGGTCTCTAAACTCTCAGTAGTTTATGGCACAGGTGTGGGTATACAGAAACTATGAGGACATTTCTCCTTTTTTTTTTTCTTTCAGAACAAGGACTCTTGATCTTTGGCCTAGTCCTATGAATTTGGCCAAACTATATAATCCACATTTCAGGGAGAATTACCCAGAATGAGGAGGTCATGGTGAATTCACCACAGAACTCAAATATTTCATCAAGTTGAACACATAATGCAAGTGCATTGTTGCTTGAAGTATGGTTTCCAGTCCTAAGCATTGGCATTGTCAGCAGACTGTAAGGCAGGCAATTCCTCAGGTCCTACCACATACCCTTATGACCAGAATATAGAGAGAGTCACACACACACACACACATGCATGCACACAGAATCAGGGTGTGTTTGCAGGGAGAATGAGAAAGTACAATTGAAATAGAATCCAGAGGAAATGCAGAGGACATTCTGTTTATAAGACCCAAAATCTGAGAAGAGTATTAATGAGCCCAAGACCTTCCATCATGTATCAGGATGGACCAAATGGGACCAAGCTTTCCTGGTGATATAGCAAGCTTCAGCAAGCAACACCTGCCAGACAATTACAAAGCTTTGCAAACAAACAAACAACGAACTCAAGCAAGCAAACAATCAATCAAAACCTCACAGCAACTAATATCTCACTCAAACGGTCACATGTCAGTGCCTCTATCAATACATGCTGAGACATCACATCCTCTTCAATCCCTCAGTTGTAGGCTTTCATTTTCATATAAAAAAAATAGAATACCCTATGTCCGCAGCTCACTCCTGCTCTGACTTCAAGTTCAGCCTGTGAGAATGTTTAGGGAGAAAAGGTTGGGCACAGTGACACCCTGGAGTTACAGTCTCCCAGTACCATAAAATTTAATAAGAATAAATTGTAGGCCATACCATAGACCCAAGAAATTGACCATGATGTTTGACAGAATGAAAAATACCTCTTGTGCAAAGCTTTCTCACTGATGAAGATCAGGTGATCTTGTAGCTCATTTTTCCCACTGGTCATCGGCTGACTGATTAGACTTTCCACTTTCCTCACCCATCTTCTGAACAGGAGTGTTGGGGATGATGGTGGTACACCAGCAGCCCCTATGGGTAGATGAACACAAGTGAATATGCATACTGTCAAGGAACAGAGCATTGACAGAACACTGAGTCCTATACAGACATCTGACAAAACAGGAATGCATGTGACCCAGTCATTCCTCTTTCGCTTCACTTTGCACATGCATCATGTGACCAAGGACAGGATCCTCAGGCTTATTCATAGCTGCGTATGATTTAATTAGGCAGTACTGTCCATAAGCTTGTGGTATAGAAACCATCAGAAAATTATCATAGCCCACAAGCACCAAGATGGTGTGGAGATGCCCATATCTCCTGTCAGGTCACTCTAGAAACAAGACTATGGATGGAAAAACAGTGCAAGAGCACAACGCGTTCCCAGACTCACCAAGTCAGCTGCGTGAGAGCCCAGTGTGCCCAGAGTTGGCAAGAAAGCACCAGTCTCTACTCTGGCTCACTATTTTGACAGTCCAGTGGCTAGACTAGAGAACAAACTGATACCCACACCTGCTACCTATGTGGGCAACTTTTAGGGAACACTGTTCAGAGACGTTCTTCTGTGACATCTGAGAAATGAAAGGTCTTCCCTGGGAAGCCAATTTCTTTCCTTCTTAGGAGAGCTGGACAGACAGTTCACCTAATGGAGTCCCTGGGGTAAAGGACAGTGATGCCCAGCCCTGAGGTGCTGACATCTCACTCACAGTCCTCTGCCTGCTGCTGCTTTCACTTTTGTCCCGTTCAAACCCATTTCCCCTGTAAGAGCAGAAGCCTGAAACTCCCAGGACAACAGCTTTGGCCTTAAAACTTCATTGATCTGGGACAAACTAATGTCCTGTAATCATTGACAAATTCAGGATCCATGACAAGCAGGGAAGGCCAGAAGCTTCCCAGAGAGACTAACTACTGAGTCCCAATTCCTGAAGACCCAGAAACAGACTGTGGTCTCCTTCAGGAATTTTCCCATCTTCTGACCAATACTTATGGTGGCGCATTTTCAAGGACCATTTATTTCTTGATGCTTTGGTCTGAGGGTCAAGGGTCATCTTTCTTCCTCTCACTTGTGTCCATTCTTTCTCCTAAGTAGCATCCTTCCTCTGGCCAACATATCTATGGGTGATTAGGAAAGGCAGTGCATAAAGTGGTCCAAGAGCAGTTGGTGTTGCCACAACACAGGTGACATCTCAAACCATGCCAGGCCTCTCCAGGATACAAAAGAATGTCTAGGGAAGGAACTGCTGATGTCATGGGGAGCTGACACTGCAACCATGCTAACTAGCTCTCCTCACAATTCATGCTGCACTTTCCAGGAGCCACTCCTAACACTGAAGGGAATCCTTTCAGTACCTCCTCCTTCCAAAGACCTCCATTAGATTGGTTGGAAACTCATTACTAATTCCCCCATGGGGAACTGATTGTTTATTTTCAAAAATTTCCCCAGGAATGTTTCATTTCTTTCTCAAAATTCCCCTATTCATCTAAATGTGAAATAAAATACTCCTGAAAACTCAGATTAGGATGAATATGGATGCAGAAGGAACACCTGCCTCAAGTACTGATGCTTGGAAGCACACCCAGGAAGAGCCTGCAGGGCCTTGAACTCACAGATATCTACTTGTCTCTGAGTACTCCCAAGTGCTGAAATTAAAGGCAGGCAGAACCAGGCCAGGCATTCCCATCACCTCCTTTCTCTCCCCTACTTCAACTTGTGTCCCAACATTTTCTTTGGTCCCTACCTCTAATAGAAAGCAGGGCAGAAGGTACTTGGATTCTAGCTAATGGCTCTTTTACTGTCATTCTCTTATGAAGCCTGGACCACATGTGTGCTGTTAGTCAATGTGATCACATATAGCTTCAAACATTAAAATATACCCTTTGTTACAAGATCCAATCTTCTTGAAACTCAAACTGTGTTCACTGAAAAATACATCATAGATGGGAGAGAGGGGAAGAGAGAGAGAGAGAGAGAGAGAGAGAGAGAGAGAGAGAGAGAGAGAGAGAGAGAGGGAGAGAGAGAGAGAGAGAGAGAGAGAGAGAGAGAGAGAGAGAGAGAGCAAATTCTTGCATACATGTTGCCACATGCCATGATAACACAGTAATCCCATTTAGTCAAGTTTGTATGGTAAAATATTAAATTCCCTATATTTAAATTTTAAGAAAGTTTTTTGAAAAACCAACTCAGAACTGGAATCCCAGTGAAAACAGGTTTGCTTTCTTTGTTGTTCTTTCATTTTGTTTTAAGAGAGTATGGATTTATTTTGGCTCAGAGGATAAATATATCTTGGTGGGAAAGGCATGGAGCTGGGTCTCTAGTTGTGGTTGCCAGAGCATGTACCAGCTGCTTGTTCTGTGCCACCTACTAGGAAGCAATGGGGGGAGGGGACACACACAAAGCTTGAAAATGAGAGTCTCTGAGCACACAGAGTTGGGGCTTCAAAAAGCTGTGATTCTACTGCTTAGATCTGATATCTCTCTCTCTCTCTGTCTCTCTCTCTTACTCTCTCGCTCTCGCTCCCCCCTCTCTCTCTGTGTGTCGGTGTGTCTGTGTGTGTCTGTGTGTGTGTGTTAGACAGACAGACAGACAGTGTGGCTTCTTAAAATTATATATAGACTAGCAATTAATGTTCTAAGTATAGCATGCCGCATGACGGTCATATCGATTCATTCTGAAGGAAACCAGAACTCACTTCATTCAGATTCTTGAGATCCCTGAATCAAAGTTAAAGACTCTGATTTTGGGGAATTTGATGATGCCTTGTACTCTGCTGAAGCAAGAGCAGGGCATGCAGTTTCAGGCCTGCCTGGCCTACCGGGTAAATCCCACAGCAGCCTGTCCTACAGTGTGATGCTCTGTCCCAAACATAAACAACACAGATTCGGATGGACCCAGTGTTCCTTCAAAACATATTTAGATTAAATCGTCAACCCCATTGCACCCCATGCCAGAAAATTTAACATTTAAAGCTGTTTCCTCTACTACATTCTTGCTTTCTCTTGAATACACTCCTCTTTTAGTCGTTCAGGTAACACAACTTTCTTATGTAGTTATATAAAGCATTTGAAAAATCCTTAAATATTGTAGTCATTACACAAAGTTCTGAATAAAATCCCTCGTGAGAACTTTTTATGACACATACTTGGATAGATGTCAACCTTCAGCTATAAAGTAAGGTTCTTGGGGACAACGCTTGTCTGAGAGTTAACAGCTTGCCCAACAATCTCAGAACACGACAGGTGTTGGATAAGAATATTTGCTGAACTAATAAAATGCCTTAGCCACTTACATACGCCAAGTTTTGAAGAGTTCAACATTTAGCCACTGCTCCTGCTCCATCTCACATCTCTGTGAAGGTTTTAGCTTTAAACGTTCATGTTGCGAGACGAGTACTGAAGATTTTCTAGGAGAATAAGAAAGCACTCTGTTTCTTAGCACTTTGGAGAAGAAAGCCTGAGGTTCTCTAATTTTCTAACTGCGGTGAAGTCCTAGCATTCAGCACCCAAAAAGCACTACACATAACTTGGAGCTTCCCGCTGTACGTGGTGGAAGCTGATAAGATTTTATATAGTAAAGTTCAAAACAGGTCGCTGGATTTCATTCCCAATGATCTAAAATGTCAAGACTGAATTGTATGTTTAACCAAGAACACCTTACTCCCTAATAATGATCGCAATAGAACACGAGCAGATGGGCTACCTAACGTGCAAACTCACAAAAACAAACGCAGTGGCAGATGGATCAAAGTCGAAGGACACTCGTGAAAGGTCAGGAAGCAGGAGGCAGTAAATTGTACCCTGGCAAAAGGGCTGGAAGTCTAAGGGTAAGAAAAGAAGCAAGCCTGGCCCCTGACCTACAAGCTCTCAACAGGCAGAGGGCGCACCTGAGCAGACTCAGGAAGTCCCTGGGAAAACTTCACTGGAACAGCACCTCAGCAGGGATGAAGCCAGAAATTTTGGACCAGGCTTTTGAGACGGTTCACAACGTCAATCAAAAAGGAGTAAGAAATACATAGATAGGGTATGCAGAGCCAAAATTCATTGCCCACTCAAGATTACAAGGGTCTACGCAGGGCGGGGATTCCTGCGAGGAATCCCTGAATGGATGGATGGATAACAGAAGGTTCAGTTTGAGGTGCAAGAAATAAGTTAATGGATTTTAGGGAATAAATCCAAAGACCCCGACTCTCATCTTCTCACACGCAACACTCTGAGCCCCTAAAGTGACTCAATCTGTGCGTGGCGTGTGCTGTGAGATCCAGGCGAAAGCGAAGTTATCTGGGGCTGGATCCCTGGCCAGGTCCTTGACCCTCGGAACAGTTCAGGGCAGCCTAGGCCACCCGAGTCGGAGGCGTGGCTCTGGGCTTCTGGCAGCCGCGGGCCTTCCCAGGCGGCGGTCCTCGGGAACCTGCGTGCCCAGGTGACTGCCAGCGCATGGTCAAGAGGTGAGCCCCGTCCCCTCCCCATGCCATCCGCTGACCGCGCAACCCAGCCCCCTCCACTTCCCTGGCCTCCATGCCACTCTAGGAAATAAAGTGCAAAGCTGAGAAAAGGATGAAGCGCGGAAATGGTCCTCTCCGGATCCAGAGGCCGACCAGACAAAGGCGCTTCGGGCGGGGAGCAAGGAGGAGCCAGGGCGCGGGAGGAAGCGCTGTCCTGGCTGGGAAGCAGCTGGGGACCTCATCCCGGACCGCTTCCGGAACGGAACCTGGCCTGGAGGGGGAGGCGGGGAGCAAGGACAAGCGGGAGGGGTGGGCGCGGGCGCGGGCGCGGTACTCACCGGTTCCTCCCAGGCTGGGCTCTGGGCTCCAAGCACACGGTGCACATGCTGCGGCTCCATCGTGCCGGCCCGCGCCTGGTGACCGATGGAGCGCAGGGACACGGAGTTCTCTGGCTTCCGACGTGCTCGTCCCCCGCCCCCCCGCGCCGGTCCCTTCCTCCGCCACCCGCTCTGAAGCGCATGAGTGCAGCTCCAGGGCGCGGTGGCGAGCGCTGGGCTCCTCAAGCCTTTGCCGCCTCCCATGGCCCCAGAATCCGCCACCCCACCCCTCTCCTGTCTCTGCCTCCGACCCCCTCCCCTTTTCTCCCGCCGTCTGCCCCTTCCCCAGCGACCCCTCCCGGCCGGCGGCCCGGGATGCATGTGACCCCCCCTGCCAGGCCATATATGGCGCGGAAAGGAAAGCAGCCACCGGGCGGTCACAGGCACCTGGCGGTGGTGCAGCTAAAAGAGGAAGCTTCACCAAGGACCCAGGCTCAACAGGAGCATCGGGGATGTCAGGGGCAAGTAGCTCACGAGGGGTGAGCAGGACCTGGCCCCTTTCCTTCAGGCATTCCTTGCCTCAGGTGCCTGTAGCTCCAGGTGGTCGCCTCCTGAGCTGAGCCTGGAGCCAATTGCCCAGGACAGTACCTGGCTTCAACAGAGCAAGGCTGTGCTTTGCGCCCCTGAGCCGCTCCCAAGCACCTATTCTGGCAGCTGGGATGTCTGGCTGGGCTGGCTGGGGAGCCCTGCTTTTATTCATTTTCTATGGCTGAAAGATTTTGTGAAAAGAAAACCAGCTAAGGAGCAGGTCTGTGGTTCCCTGTGAGCTCTCAACTCAAATTAGGGACAGGGGCAGTTCAGAGACAGCTCAAATGTCAACTGTCTCTCCTGCTGCTCTCTGGGAAAAAGAAAATGAAAATTGCAACTAGCAAGTTTTTCAATCATCTTTCCTGAAATCATCTTTACTGGCAGTGGAGACAGTTTCCATCTAGTTGCAAACAGAGGAGTGACTGCATTTGCATGGGTCATTTCCTCTCTCATGGACTTCAGACTCCTGCATCTCCTGGCCCTTAGTCTGGTAGACAGATGCATTCACACGTTTTGAAACCGAGAATTCAAAACACATACTTGATCCAGCATGCTCCCACGTCATACTAACTTCCAAGGCTAATATTCCACTGGAGCTACACCTATAAAGGTCACTAAGGATTGTGGAGAGAGCTAAGCCACTGGATGGTTTCCAGCCCTCACTTTCTGTGACTTGACTGACTAGATTTGCATTCCTGAATCTCTCCTTTAAAGGGGCCTTGGAATGTTGGGTCTTCTTTGTTTGTGACTATGCTTTGTTCAGTGGCCTCTTACCTGCTGCCTAAGTAGCCTGTCCTTCATTTACTTTGAATGAGGGTTAAGTGGGGTGAGTGAGCAGTCTACAAGTTCCTCCCTTGCTTTTAGTTAGCAGCCAGATGATAACTCACAGATCTCCATCATTCTGACCATGCTGCCTTTACCTCAGCACTGGGATCACAGATGAACACTGGGGCTCACTCAAACCCAGCCCTTCATTCCTCTAGGCCAACTGAGCTATCCCAGACCAGAAGCGAACTGCTGTTTTTCAAGCATGTTGTTACATTTTTTGACTTTTCTTTTTCACTTGGGTGTCTGTGTCTGTGTGTGGGTTTGTGCACAGCAGTGTGAATTCTCATGGAGGCCAGAAGCATCCAGTACCCCTAGAGCTGGAGTTAGGAGGCACCCAGTGTGGGTGCTCCAAAGCAAACTCCCTGCCTCAGAGAGGACAGTGTGTGCTCTTAATCACTGAGCCATCTCTCCAGCCCAGAAGCCTGCCAACTTCCTAACCAGGAATGTCTGCCTTTATCCCCTGGCCTTATTTTCAGCCTGTGTAAAATGATGTGCTTTCCTGACAGCTGACTTTTCTCTCTAGTCTTATGTAAATGTCACCACAATTCACTTAGTCCTGCAAAGGAAAAGAAAAAAAAAAGCCTGGGTTCCCCCCTTCTCTCCTTGCTTCCCCTTCCTGTCACTTTCTCTCCCCCACCTCTCTGGCCTGCATTATGTTCCTTACTAATTTTGAAGTTTTTACTCTATTTTTACTTATTTGTGTGTGGGCCCCATGTGCAAGTGTGGAGAGGTCAGAAGACAGCTTGCAGGAATTGTTTCCCAACTTCTGCCATATGAGAGCTGGGTATTGAACTCAGGTGGTCAGGCTTGGCCTCAGGTGCCTGACCAACCGAGCCCCACCCCACCCCCGGCTCGGCTCATTGGTTGTGTCCTCTCTAAGCTGCTTATATGTCATCCCTCTTGCCATGACCCAAGTCACAAGTTGAAGTCCTAGTATCCTCAATAGGAGTCCCTTGGACAAGGAGTTCCATGTAGGTGGTTATCCTAAGGCCACTTGTCTTTATGCTGCACCCTGTTCTGGAATGGTCTTCCTCTTACTCAGCCTTGTACAGCACCTGTTCATCTTTCACAATTCACCCTAAGGACTACCTTTCTCATAAAAGTATTCCCGACTTTGCTGCATGGTAAAAAAAGAAAGAAAGAAAAAGAAAGAAAGAAAAAAGAAAGAAAGAAAGAAAGAAAGAAAGAAAGAAAGAAAGAAAGAAAGAAAG
>OFFP01002065.1_pt1 | contig 12399 bp, 12 predicted proteins | sample 1521431 | NCBI WGS metagenome assembly OFFP01 (sample SAMEA3504104, study PRJEB24116) | mouse gut metagenome | biome: mouse gut; feature: mouse-associated habitat; material: faeces | place: Denmark | collected 2011 | reverse complement strand
GCGCCCTCGCCTTTACTTCCTGCCCCAGCTTTGCGTATACCTCGTTTGCGTACTCAACGCTGCTGCCTGCTATGGTATCCTGCGGCAGCGTGACAAACTGCGGGAAACGCCGCTTTGCGCCCGCCCCGCTGCCGCAGTTCTTTGTTACCATTGTGTTTATAAGGCTCTGGTTCGTGGCTGTCGCCACAATCTGCGGGCAGATGCAGCGCTTGTTAAGCCAGCGGCTCAACATATAGCCCTGCGCCTCTAGCTGCTCTAGCCCGTTCTCGTCTTTGGTTATATGTACGTAGGTAATCTGCGCAGCCCTGCGCCATATCCCGCCGTCTGCGGTCTGTACTTCCTTTTTGCCGTCGTGCTTGGTAAGTATGTTGCCCTCTACCAGCAAACGGCTGTTATTGTCCGTAATCGGCGCAAGCAGGCTGAATGTACCCACGTCAAAGTATTTCGTGTGCCATAGCAGGCTTGCCATTTCGTCTATCGTCCCCAGCGGCTCTACCGTCTTGTCAAATACCCTAATCTCCATGCCGTCACACTCCTAAAAATTCCTTATTGTAGAAAATCGCCACTTCCAGCGAATTTACGCCGCCTGCTGCATCATACCTAAAATTATTGTCGCCTATGGCAAGCTGCATGAATGTACTGTCTACGTCGATATAGCGGAAATAATCCGTTTCTTTCCCGTCCCGTATCAGTTTAGCGCCCTTGCTGCCGTATTTCGTGTTAATCTCTATTACGTCGCCCGTCTGCATCACTGCGTTTACCTGTATAAATTCCTCGGTATCCACGTTTAGCAGAATGGGATTGCTTACCGTCCCCAGCGCCGTAAAGCGTATGCGCATACCCGTTGACACGTCGCCCTCGTTGTAGCAGTCCACTATCACGCTCTCGGCTCTGTAGCCAAATATCATGCTTTTACTGTCGTCCTTGTCAATCACGCAGGGGAAATGCCACGCAGCCACCCAGCTTGCTATATCCTCTTTTGTTTCGTCCTCTTCACGCCAGAACGGGTTAAGGCACTCCAGCTGGAAAGAAAACTCATACAGCACGCTTTTTCTCTCTATCTTCGGCTCTCCAAACGTCCTGCAATTTATCACACGCTTAAAGCCGCCGTATTCATAGGTCAGAGTGCCGCCCAGCTCTGGGTTAAGTATCTTAAGCATCTGGCGGCGCAGCTGTAATGCCTGCGCCTTGTCCCGTGTATTGATATGCCCTAAAATATCCATGTCCCGTGCCTCTATGCGCTGCCCTACGTATGTGTCGCCGTGCTGCCCCATGCTGTTTGTGCTGTAAATCACATTCGTAACGCCCGCTATGCCGCCTACGTCCTTGCTTATGTTGCAGAAAAATATACTTTCCGTCCCCAGTTCCAGGCTCTCGCCCCGTGAATTTGTAAATGTCAGCTTTTCATTTTCCATGCCCTACACCGTCCTTGCTATCATTCTGAATTGCCTTGCAGCCTCTTTCTGCTGCTTTGCATAGTCCGTGGTATCTGCATAGATATTCTGTATCACGGTAAAGCCGCCTGCTGCCCCGCCGCCTTTCGGCTTTGGCTTTGGTTTCCCGTCGTCGTCCGTGTCATAGGTAAAATCTTTGCTTACATTGACTTTTGCGCCTATATCAAACTCCTGCGGTATGTTGTCCTCTATCTGCTTGTTTACTTTTCCCATTTCATCAGAAAAGCCCACACCTATACCCTGCGCCATGAATACGCCTACTTCGTCCCTGAATTTCCTTGACGGGCTGGCAATCCCTAAAGCGCTCTTTGCCGCATCTAGCAGGCTGCTTGCAAGGCTTGAAACTTTGTCTTTTAGCCAGTTCCAGCCGTTGCTTATGCCGTTCCAGATACCATGCACAATGTTACTTCCTATGTCCGCAAAAGAGCTGCCGATATTAGAAAAAGCGTTCACAATACCGCTTACGCAATTTTTCATACCCTCTACCGCTTTATTCTTTACCTCTGTACCCCACTGGGCTACTTTGGATATGGCGGCAGAAATGCTGTTGTAAATCTTCTGCGGCACTTCTTTTACAATATTCACAATGCCAGTAACCATGCTGCTCATTACCTCTTTGGCTTTGTTCAGCATATTACTTCCCCACGTAGCCACTTTGGTAACTGCGCCTACTATGGCGTTCCAGATTTTCTGCGGCACTTCTTTTACAATGTTCACAATGCCAGTAACCATGCTGTTCATTACCTCTTTGGCTTTGTTCAGCATATTACTTCCCCATGTGGCTACTTTTGTAACCGCACCTATGATGCAGTTCCAGATTTTCTGCGGTACTTCTTTCACAATGGTTACAATGCCAGTAACCATGCTGTTCATTACCTCTTTGGCTTTCGCCAGCATATTTGCGCCCCATGTAGCCACTTTGGTAACTGCGCCTATGATGCAGTTCCAGATTTTAGCGGGTGTTTCTTTCACAATGGTTACGATATTTGTAAGCATTGTGTTCATTACCTCTTTCGCTTTGGTCTGCATATTCAAGCCCCATGTAGCCACTTTGGTAACTGCGCCTATGATGCAGTTCCAGATTTTCTGCGGCACTTCTTTTACAACGTCTATAACCTTTGTTACAAACTCTGTAATGACAGTGCCGCCCTTTTCTTTCATGCTTGCGCCCCACTCGGCTATTTTTTCCACGCCTGCCGCTATCGCCTGCGGTATCCGTGCTGGCAGTTCCTTTAGCTTGCCTAAAATCGTCGTCACAAGCTGCCCTGCTGCCGCCACGATTTTAGGCAGCCCCGTTACCAGCCCCTCTACAATGGCTACTATAATCTGCGGCACTGCTGCAATAAGCAGCGGTATTGCATCTATAATGCCGTCCACAAGCGCTACTATAATGTCGCCTGCGCTCTCCAAAATAAGCGGTATGCCCTCTACCAGCGCATTTATTATGCTGGTTATAATCTGCGGCAGTTTCTCTATGATGACTGGCAGCGCCGCTATAATCCCGTCTGCAAGCCCCGTGACAAGCTGCAAGGCTGCATCTATCAGCATAGGCACGTTGTTTATCAGCGTATCCACTATGGTAAGCACTGCGTCTATTACGCTTGGTATCAGCTCTGGCAGCGCCTCCCCCAGCCCTTTTGCCAGCCCCGCAACAATCTGTACTGCGCCCTCTGCCAGCGACGGTATCAGCTCCACAATGCCGTTAATCAGCGTTGTTATTATCTCCGTTGCGCTCTCTGCCAGTGTCGGTATCGCCTCTACAATGCCGTCCACAAGCCCCGTAATCATGCCTACGCCCGCCTGCACGATTGCTGGCGCACTCTCTACAATGCCGTCCACAAGCCCGCTTACAAGCTCTACGGCAAAGCTGGTAATCTGCGGCAGCATTTCTGCCAGCCCGTTTACCATGTTGCCTAATGCGTCGCCAAAGCTCTGCGCCAGTTTCCCCATGTCGCCGCCCGCCTCTGCCGCTCCCTGCGCCAGCTCGTTTGCAAACTGGCTGAAAATCGGTAGCGCCTGCTCGCCTATCGGCATGATAAAGCTGGTCTGTAGTATCCTGCCTGCGCCCTGCATAGCCTCTGAAAATGTGTCGTATTTTACGGCGTTAATCTTCCCCATAGCGTCCGTGGTCTTGCTTATCTGCCCCTCAACGTCCATAAGCGACGTGCAGGCATCAGCGCCCATATCTTCCCACATAGTACCCATTAAGCCCACGCCCGCCGTATACTGTAGCGTCTTGTCGTCGCAGTTCTTAAGCGCCTCGCTTACTTGGCTCATAGCCTCTTTTGCACTGCCGCCGCCCTTTTGGAATTTCCCTACTACCTCGTCCGCATTAAGCCCCAGACTTTCAAGGTATTCGTTTGCCGTGCCGTCATTCATGCGGATACTAAACTCTTTAAAAGCGTCGCCCATTTTGTCTATGCTCCAAACGCCAGTAGCAGCGCCGTTTGCGATAGAGTTAAACATATCCTCTGCGCTTAGCCCCGCCTGCGAATACTGGTTACTGTATTCGTTGATAACGTCCAGCAAATCCCCGTTCTTGTTAAGCCCGTTCTGTGCGCCCTGCGCAATAAGGTTATACGCCTCGTCAGAGGATAAGCCGAATTTCTGCATAAGCTGTGTGGCGGCTCTGGTGCTTTCCGCTACGTCAAAATCAAACGTATCCCGCAGCGCTAATGCGTTGGTCGTCATTTTTTCCAGCTCGTCTGCCCCTAAGTCGCCTGCCTGCTGCCGTACCTCTGCCATAGCTGCCGCTATGTCCTCAAAGCCCTCGCCAAAATTTGCGTTATAGATATTCTCCATAACTTGCTTGTACTGCCCTGCGTCCTCTGTAGCCGTCCCCGTGGCTGCGCAGAAATCATTTAAAGCGCCCTTTGCCTCGTCCGCTTGGCTTACGGCATAGCCCAGCCCTGCCACTACCGCCGTGCCGATTGCAGCCGCAGCCGTGCCGATAAGCGCCACACCCTTTGCCATAGCGCCGCCCAGCCCGCCCAGAATACCGCCCAGCCCAGAAAACTTGCCGCCTGCCGCCTCTGCCTGCTGCCCGCTTTCCTCTATCTCTTCCCCCAGCTCGTCTGCGGCGTTCTCTGCCTTTTCCAGCTCGTCTGCGGTCTTGTTTAGCTCCTGCTCTGTCCTTACAAGCGCCGTCCTCTGGTAATTAAGCTGTGCTTCCAGCTTTTTACTCTCTTCGCTGTTCTCCCCCGTCGCCTGCCTGCATTTCTCTAATGCCTGCTCGGTTTCCTTTACTTTCTTTGCCTGCTCGTCATATGTCCGCTGTAATACGCTCTGCTTTGCTTTCAGCGCCTCTGCGCTGTTGGCGTTGTCCCTATATTCAGCGGTTACAAGTTTCATTTCGGAATTAAGCACTTTTAGGGTGCTGTTAATTTCCTTGCAGGCTGCCTTGTACTCTGCCTCGCCGTCAAAAGACAGGCGTGTTTTGATGTTCTCCGTCTTGTCTGCCATGAATTAAAAGCCCCCTAGTGCTATGTCAATGTCGTCCAGTTCCTCTGCCGCCTGCGGTACTGCTGCCCGTTCCTGCTTGAAAATGTGCGGGTTATATTCCTTGTGGTATCCGAATAGGGTTACAATCTGGTACGGCGTTTTTCTCCATGCCTCACGCTCCCTATACCCCAGCAGCACCATAGCGATATACAAAAGCCGTGCAGTGTCTAGCTTTCCTGCACGGCTTTCATTTCCCCCGCCTCTTTGCTGCCCTCTGTTTCGGTATCCCCGCTGCCCTCTCCGTCGCCTGCCGTCCCCGCTGCAAACGACGCATAAATAGCCCGCTGTACCTCTGCCAGATTTCCTACGTGAATCAGCCGCCCTACTCTCTGTTCTTCCATGATCTCTGCGTTTTCGTCCTCTTCCAGCAGCCCCTCATTGATAAGCAGGGTAAGCAGCCATTTTGTATCTTTTACCCAGTCCGGGTTACTCTGGTTAAAAATCTCATTCAGCTTGTCATATCCCCCAAATTTCGTCTGAATCTCGTCCAGCGCGTTAAGGGTAAAAAGCAGTCTGTAATCTTTCCCTTTCAGCGTCACAACGTAGCCGCCGTCTTTTACTGCACTCATTGGCATAATTTAAGGCGCAGCCACGCCGCGCCTCTCTCCTTTCCGCATATTCTTTTTATACTCCCTGTATCTGCTCTGCGGGTTCCGGCACTTCCGTAAACCATGTGCTGGCTGCCGTCTCTGTCTCGGTTCCCACAAAATCCGCTTTCCATTTCCCGTCTTTTTTCCGCTTATAGAAAGTTGCGGTAATGTCCGGCGTGTTGAACTTGATGCTTTCGCCTTTCGTCTCGTATTTCTCGCCCGGCAGCTCAAATTTACATTTCAGCAGCCAGATATAGCGGAATCTTCCCCCGGTCTTTGCCGCCCGGAACCCGATAGCAAGAAACGGCGGCTCGTCGCCGTCCCCAGCCCATACAACTTTATTCTGGTCTACCATTTGCCCCAGAACGTCTGCCAGCACTTCCGGCGTAAGGTCTTTAACGCCCAGCTTTAACGTGCCGTTGATAAATTCCTTTACGCTCTCGCTGATCGCGTCGTCTGCGTACAGGTCAGCCGTTGCTGTTTTTACGGAAAGATCGGCGCTCATAGCCTCTGCCAGCTTTTTAGGCAGCCCATAGCTTTCTACGCCGTCCTTTTCCGTGCAGATCGCGTAAAAAAGGTCTTTCAGTCCTAATGTCATTGTTTTTCACTCCTTTAATATTTCGATTGTTACCGGGATAAGCCAGTACCCCGTTTCTGTCTCATAGTGTTCAGTATCTACGCTGTTAATGTAAAAGCCTGCTGCCTCCATTTTCTCTGTAAGCAGCTCCAAACTTTTTTCAAAATTTCCCTTACAGAAAAGCGTAACCCTGTATAGCTCCCTGTCGCCGCTGTTTTTATCGTCTGCCCTTATCGCAGCGCCTTTATTCAGCCGCAGGAAAGTACAGTAGGCGGCTGGTTTCTTTTTCCCGGTATATACGCCCCTCTCTGCTGGCAGCCCGGCGCTTTCTATCACTTCCTTTATGCTACACATTGTTTTCTCGCTCCCATACTTCCCGCTGCGCCTCTACTACCTTGCTTTGCGCCTTGTCATTTGCCACGGTCATATAAGGGCGGGCTGCCTGGCTACTTGTCCCGTATTCTGCCACAAATCCGATTGTCGCATAGCGCACGTTACTTTTATCGCCTTTCCTGTCGTTTCCATGCTTAGCCCTGCCGTGTGGGAAAACGTCAATATGCTTTTCCCGGCTGTCGCCTTTTACTGCCGTAGCCTTAATGGATTTCACAAAACCGCCCGTTTCATTCAGCCCCATTGCCCGCGCCTCTTCCTGCTGTGCCTCTACCAGAACGGCAGCGCCCGCCTGTAGCATCTTTGGCACTGCCTCTACTGTCGCCTGTTCGCGCCTGCTGAACGCCTCTATTACGTCCTCTAAGCCTACTGTGCTAAACTCTGCCACGCTTACGCCCCCTTGTCCTTATGCCGCAGATCAGTTAGGGTAAGTTCTATTGTGTCGTCGTCTATGTCGTAGGTCTTAAGCACAAAAAAGCGTTTCCCGCTCATATCCTCTACGGTGTCCTCGCCCTCATAGTCTGCCTTATGTACGTCATATTTCGCCTCTACCACTTTCCCTGTCTGCTGGCTCTTAAAATATTCAGAGTAGCCTACAGATTTCTTATTGCAGAAAATAATACGCTTTTCCTCTTCCTGCTGCACCGGGAACCCGTCGCCGTCTACCCTGCTACCGTCCGCTGGCGCTGTCTCTTTTACAAATATAATCTCGTCTACCCATTCAGCCATTTTGCGCCCCGCTTTCCCCGCCTGCGGTGTCCGTTTCGGACATGGGCGGCGCTGTGTTATATTCCTTTGACATGGAAAGCCGCGCCTTAAGCAGATCATAAGACTGTCTGAAATTCTCCGCTTTCCCGTTGTACCCAAATTCTGCCTTGCAGTACAGCGTTATTGCCCGTATAATCAGCTTGTCGCTCTCGTCAATGACTTTTACGCCGTCGTTTCTAAGATCAGCTTTACAGGCTCCTATACAGTCTTCTATTTCTTCTGTAATCTTTGCGCTTGTGCTGCTGATACGCAGCGCCGCCCGCATTTTCTCTGTTAATGTAGTGGCATCTGCCGCCATACCATGCACCCGCTTTCTTTACCGCAGCCCCGCCGCGCTTACTCTCTGATCTTTACAACTTTTTCATGCACCAGCACTGCTGCCCGCTCACGGTCTACTGTAAAGACTTCCCCAGCCTCTTTGATCTGGTTAAACTGCTGATCTAAGTATCTGGCTACTACTTCCACCTTTACCCCGCCTGCCGCTTTTCCTGCCTCTTCCTGCGCCTTTTCGGTGTCTCTGGTGATCTCTGCCGCCTTGTCCTTTTCTGCCGTCTCCTGCCCCGTCTGGGGCGCTCCTGCGGTGTCTCCCGCCCCGCTCCCGGTCTGCTGCCCGTCTGTCTCTGCCTCTCCTGCCTGTTCTGCCGCTCCGTCCCCGGTCTGCTGCCCGGTTCTTTCCTCTGCCTGCTCTCCGGCTGCCTTTCCCGGTTCTGCGGGCGGCTCCCCCGCCCCTGTCTCGATCTCTACAGCCGCGCATCTGGCGGCAATCTCCTTGATTGTCCCCGCGTCGCTTACACCCAAATCACGCGCCAGCTTTTGAATATCAGCCTTTTTATAGCTTTCCAGCTCTTTTACGTCTAAATATCCTTTCATGGTTCCACCTTTCCGGCAGCCAGCGCAGGAAACGCCAGCCGCCTTATTGATCTCCGGCTTATGCCGCTTTCAATTTCTGAATAACTACCAGACTGTTTTTATCAACTACCTTACCGTCTGCCAGCATGATACCCTTTGTTACGGTGTCGTCTGTGTCGTTGTCCTCATACCGCTTTACACCCATAGCGTAATTGGTATTCAGCACATAGTCCTTGAAATTGAAGAGGAAAGCAAAAGCCTTGCCTGCTGCCAGCATTGCCGCATAGCTTGTTACATAGTCGCAGCATACTACAGGTCTGCCTAAAAGCGTCCGCTCCGGCTTTCCGGCAATCCCGTAATTTACCCTGCCGATCGGCTGTCCGTTTGTATCTGTCAGCCCGTAATACTGCATGAACGTCTTTTTGCTCATGCACCATACCGCCCCGTTTTCGTATGCCTGCGGTAACGCCGCCTCTGCGTTAATCAGATCAGCATAGGCGGGCGCGGCGCTGTCGATTGTCTGCCCGTCTGCGGGTGTCTCCTGCAAAATTCCTTTCGGTTTCCCTGTCCCGTCGCCGTCAATGATCGCCTGTTCAATCGCCTTTGTCATTGCCTCAACAATATTGTTGATAAGCAGCGTCTCAAAAGCGCTCATTGCCATTGTGTCAACTTCCAGAGATACGGCTACCGCGCAGCGCAGCTTATGGTATGCAAAAGTAATCATGCCGTCTTTCTTGATGTCCTTTTTCTGCTTTTCGCTGCCTGCCCCCTCATTCACCCATGTAGCCACGGGCTTTACCGTTGAAACGGGAATACTCACGCCGCCCTTGTACGCCGTTCTGGTGACAAGGGCTAAGATCATGCCCGTGCTTTCCAGCTTTTCTACGATCTGGTTCAGCACGGTTGTAGGAATAACCGCGCCTACGTCCGTGGTCTTGCTTACTGCGTCTGCCCGGTACTCTGCCGGGATTTTCGCGCCACGGCAGACATACTGCATAAACGCCTTTCTGTATGCCATGCTGCCGTATTTGTCCCCGTCGCCGTCGCTGTTATCTGTCGGCTTGAAATTCCGCAGGACATTTACGGGCGCTGCCTCTCCCCCGTCGCCCTCTACAGGCTCGCCGTTTGCGATCTTTTCCAGTAACGCCTTGCGCTTTTCCGCTGCCGCCTGTAATGCTGCCCGCTCTTCCTGCAATGCCGTTACCTCTGTTTCCAGCGCCGTGATCTCTGCCTCTGTCAGCTCTGCTGCCCTTGTGGTAAGCTCGCCCCTGATCTGGGCTAACCTTGCCTCGATTTCCTTTAATCTGTTCATTTCCTGCAATCTCCTTTTCTGGTTTTTATAAACTGGCTCTGATCTTTAGTAGCCTCGCCCGCTGTAAAAGCCGCTCCTGCCTCTCTGCCTCATAACTCCTATGTGCAAAACTGCGGGCGCTTATTTCAGTATCGCCGTTTGCTGGTATGCTCACGGCTGATACATCATAAACTTTTTTGATCTCTAATATTGTCCTTGTATGCGTTGCCCTGTCGTAACTGTCCGTTTTCACGGTGAAAGCCCACGACATTTTAGTTATCATTCCCTGCTGTATGTCCTGATACAGTCCCCGCGCTAAGTCCGTCCTGCCTAAATCGGCTGCAATCAAAAGCCCCTTATGGTCTGGTATCAGAATAAGGGAACCGTTAGACTGTCTGGCAAATACGCGCCCCTCATGGTCATACTGCATAATTACGTCGCTCATGTCTGCCCCGTCCAGCGCGTGCGCGTCTATTCTTTCGTAAAACTTTGTACCCTCGATCTCGTAAAGCAGATACGGGCTTTCAAACGTCGTCGCGTAGCCCTCAACGTAAAAATCCGTCTCTATCCGCTTTGCCGCCGCCTGCGCCGACAATGGCGCTGCCAGCGTCCTATACTCCCTGTCCTGCTTGACCGGCATCTGTTACACCCTCTTTCTGTCCCTTATCGTCCGGCGCTGGCTCTTCCCCCGGCTCCGTCCCTGCTGCCTGCTGCCCCGGCTGCGGCATCTGCTGTATGATGATCTGCTGCTTTTCCTCGCTTTTCCCCAGCTGGCTTACTTCCGTGTATTCTTTGCGTATGTAATACTTTTCGCCGTCCTCTACGTGCGGCATGTTCCATATATCCATTACGCCGTTACGGTTAAGCAGCGCCCGGTCAAAAAGCTGTGTGCTTACTTGCAGTTTTGTAGCATTGCTGGCATATTGCAGGCGGTTTGCGGAAAACGTGATCGCGTTCCCGTGTGCAAGCTCCCGCTGTGAAAATGCCATGTTTGACATGACAAGCGAAAGCTGGATTGCAAAAGGTTCTATTTTCCCCTCGTAATATGCGTTCCACGTTTCCTCGTCAAACTTATTTTGCAGAATATCCATGTTTGTACCAAAATGCGTACATACATTATCCTGTATCTGCTGCATTTGCAGCGCGTTTGGTGTATACGGCTTGCTTTCTACCTGTTTCACATCAGTAAACTTGTTATCATAAAGAATCATTCCGCTTTTGTTATCAGCGCTTAAATTGTCCTCTGTAAACCTCTGCCGCTCTGCCTTTATATCCTCCGGCTTTAGCATATTTGCTATTTTTGCCATGAAACGTATACTTGCTGAATTTTTCACGGCGTTAATAATTCCCTCATTCTGGGTATGTATCAGCTGCATTGTGGGCTTAAGCGTGCTGTTATCCTCTCCGAAAAGGTCGTCGCTGTATTCAAAATCAGTCATTATGCCGACTTTTTCAAACTCAATCGCCCCATACTCCCCGTTTGCAAAAAGATACCGCAGATACACCCGCCCGGCAGCCTCTACCACTTCGCAGCGTTGCGCCCGCAGGGGATAAAAGCCGCACAGGTTCCCTGCCTCGTCCTCGATAGGCACAATAAAAGCGGTATGTTCTACCGCTAAGATCGTCGCCAGACGCTTTATAAATTTCGTTGTGTCCATGAAATAGTTAGGTTTATACTGCAATACCCTTTCCAGATGCTTTAGGGCGCTGCCCTCGATCTCCGGCTTTAGCTTGCTGCAATGTGTGGCAAAACTGTTGATCGCTACCCGCGTCAAATCCATTTCGTATACGCCGCCGTTAAAGCTCGTAAACGTCGGGCTGTAGCCGTTCAGCATTTTAAAATAGCTGTCTATCACTTGCAGCTTTTTCCCGTGGAATAAATAATCAAAAAATTTCACTCCGCTTACTCTCCTTTCTGTGCGGCATTTTTCAGCAGCTCGCCGCACTCTTCCCAGTATTTCTGCCGTACCGTCATTGCATCAATGACAGATACAAAACCGTCAATATGCGCCCGCTGCTCTATTTTTACAGGTCTGAATTTCCTTGTTTCCATGTTGTGCTTAAGCGCAACATTTAAAAAATGTGTCTTTTGTAAACTGTTATCCGCGATCTTGAAATTGCCGTCTTTAATAATTCCCTCAAATTCCCGGATAACTGGCGTTAAGTTCTCACCCTGCCATACGTCGTCCATGTGGAATCCGTAATTTTTCATATCGTTTACAAGGTACTGGGCGCTGTATCTGTCATATCCGATTTTCAGCGGTCTTATTCCGTATACTTCCAGCAGCATAATAAACCAGTTATAAACGTCGTGGTAATCAACGTAATTTTCGCCGCTTAAGGTTATCAGCCCTTTCTTTACGAATATGTCATACGGTACGCCGTCCGTGGCTTGCAGGCTTTCTACGCGATCTCTCGGCATGAAAAACTGTGTAAAGGAATACAGCACGCCGCCTTTTTCGATCACAACGCTTGCCGCCGTTAAGTCCGTAGTCTGGCTAAGGTCAATGCCGCCCACCGCGTAGCAGTCCCGGAAATCCTCTAAGGTTTTTTCTACCCCTGCCCGGTCTACTGTCGTGTATTCCAGCCATGCAATAGAGCTGTTCTGCTTGATATTACAGTATTTACACAAAAACTCTGCTTTCTTACTTAAGCTGCCCTCTGCTACGGCTATTTCATCAATGAAAAAGCCCTCTTTTACAGAAACGCCCATATTCGGATTAGCTTTTTTAAGTTCTTCTATGTCATTCCACTTCTCTACGTCGTCTATCATGTAGATAAACGGTAAAAGCCTGCGCTCTTTGCTGTTTCCCTTTAAAAAGCTGGTGCTGCGTTTCATAAGCTCGTCGTATATGCCGTCATTCTCATACCCTGCCGTGCTTATGCTTAAGATCATAGGCTGCGTGCGTGCGCCTAAAGCAGACTTCATAACCTCATACTGCTTTAGCCCCGCGTCGCCCCGCCATGCCGCCATTTCGT
>OFFP01002062.1_pt1 | contig 12413 bp, 10 predicted proteins | sample 1521431 | NCBI WGS metagenome assembly OFFP01 (sample SAMEA3504104, study PRJEB24116) | mouse gut metagenome | biome: mouse gut; feature: mouse-associated habitat; material: faeces | place: Denmark | collected 2011 | reverse complement strand
TGTCCAAAATTTAAGAATTGGAGGCGTCAGAAAGATGGCAAAAAAACGGAATTTAACGAAAGCCAAAATCCTTGAAAGTGCCCGCAATCTAGCGGAAGAATTGGGCGTTCAACAATTAACCTTTCAAAATTTAGCCGTTGATTTAGGCATCAAGTATCCTTCACTCTATAATCACTTTAAAAATATTGCTGAAGTAAAAAATGCTCTAGTGGACTTGTTAATTCAAGAATTAAATGATGCATTGCGAAGAGCCTTAGTGGGTAAGAGTGGCGCAGAAGCAATTCGGATATATGCTGAAACGTACCAACAATTTGCTTTTGAAAATTCTGCAGTCTATGAATTACTTATCAGTGTGCCGAAAACGCAAAACCAACAATTAATTGAAGGCATCCATGAAACCAATCAAATTATCTTACAACTTTTAGCTTTTTATCCATTTAATAATGAAGAACGACTGCATAAAAGTCGAGAATTACGTAGCTTAATCCATGGTTATATTACCTTACGTTTTTTAGGTTATTTTCAACGCGAAGAAGCCACGCCGGAAGAAAGTTATCGTCGCATGATTGAAGATTTTATTGTTTCTTTAGAAGTGGCAGGATAAAATAAATTTCAAAAATTTCTCAGTCCGAAACCAAATCCTTGCAACTTTTTCAGAAAGTGACTATGATACCTACAGTAGCAAAAAAAGGAGCGGTTCAATGTATCAAGTAATTACAATGTATGGCGACAATGAACCTTGGTGGTTTTTTGATGATTGGCAAGAGGACATTGTTCAAGAAAAAACCTTCGATAACTTGACCGATGCAGAGACATATTATGTGGAAGTTTGGCAAAAACTTTCTCAGAATTATACATACGTCAACACAAAGCCTAATTATTTAACGGCTTTCTGGAATGATGGGGAAGAACGCTGGTGTGAAGAATGCGATGAAGATTTACAACAATACTTCGGTTTAGCATTACTAGAAAATCATCATGCGGTTACTTTTGAAAATAAAGCTGAGTTTACCACAATATCCAATCATTTTGGCAAAACAAAATTCTGCAAACGGAAAGTTATTTGAAACGCATGAGTTTAAAGAAAAACCTCAGGGAATTTTCTTTAAACTCTTTTTCTATTCTCGGAATTTAGAGAAAATCGAACCAATATTTGGTATAATACGAAAAGATAGCACTCAAAAAGGAGCGAAACTAGTGGTTGCAAAACAATTAATTATTGCTGAAAAACCTAGCGTAGCAAAAGATTTAAGCCGCGTTTTAGGAGCAAATCAAAAAAATAAGAATTATTATGAAGGACCCAACGTGATTGTCACATGGGCTTTAGGCCATCTCTTAGGACTAAAAATGCCAGAAGATTTAAACAAAGAATGGCAAACGTGGCAAATGGAAACTTTACCGATGATTCCTAAGAATTTAGGGATTAAGCCGTTACCGAAAACGGGACATCAATTAAAAGCGATTAAACAATTAGCCAATCGTAAAGATGTTTCTGAAGCCGTGATTGCCACTGATGCTGGTCGTGAAGGTGAATTGGTGGCCCGCTGGATTTTAGAATATGTCCGTTTTAACAAACCAGTCAAACGCTTATGGATTTCATCTCAAACAGACAAAGCCATTAAAGACGGGTTTAAGAAAATTCGCCCAGCGAAAGACTACGATAATTTGTATTACTCTGCCTTGGCGCGCGCAAAAGCTGACTGGTTAGTGGGGCTAAACGTCACACGGGCCTTGACAGTGAAATATCAAGATAACTTATCCGCAGGTCGTGTTCAAACACCAACTTTAGCAATGGTACGCCAACAAGAAAAAACGATTGAACAATTTAAGCCTCAAACTTATTTTACTATCTCGTTATCTGTTGAATCAGAAAAAGCAAAGATGACCCAAAAAAATCCATACGCTTTAAAAGAACGGCAGGAAGCAGAACAATTAGTCAAAGAACTCTCAAAACAAAAGGGCTTAGTTACCGATATCCAAGAAAAAGTTAAAACAGAAAACGCGCCGTTACCGTATGATCTAACCGAAATCCAGCGTGAAGCCAACCAGCGATTCCAATTTTCTGCAAAGAAAACGTTGTCTCTTGTACAAAGTTTATACGAAACCCATAAAATTGTTTCCTATCCTCGAACTGACAGCAAATATCTAACGACGGATATGAAAGGAACGATGAAAGAGCGCCTTCAAGCTATTGCTGATTTTTCACCAGAAGTGAAAGGCTACCTTAAAAATGGGGCCGTTGTTAAACAACAAAAAGTTTTCCAAAATGCAAAAGTCACGGATCACCATGGGTTGATTCCAACTGAACAACGTCCTCGTTATGAAAAACTAAGCAATGATGAACAAAAAATCTATCAAATGATTGTTCAACGATTCTTAGGTTTGTTTGCTGAGCCAAATCAAACCAAACAAACAAAAGTTACAGTCGCTTTTGGAAAAGAAACATTTGTCTTTCATCAAAATAAAGTAGTTGTTGCTGGCTGGAAAACAACAGCCGAACAGCCGCTATCCACTGTCCAATGGCAAAAAGGCATGACCGTTGCGCCAAACTTTACCATTAACAAAGAATTAACGTCGCCGCCAAAACCATTAACCGAAGGAACGTTGTTAGGAAAAATGGAGAAACACAGTTTAGGCACACCGGCAACGCGAGCTGAAATCATTGAAAAACTGATTAAATCAGAATTGATGGAACGAACCAATAGCGGTTTAAGTGTCTCTGCCAAAGGAAAGCAACTATTAGACTTGGTGAATCCATCACTTGTGACACCTGAACTAACGGAAAAATGGGAAAAGTCGCTCGAAGCAATCGCTTCGGGTCAACAAAAGAGTCAACTTTTCTTAAAGGATATTGAAGAGGATACGAAAAAATTAGTCCGTGAAATTAAACAAAGCGAGAAAAAATATCAAGATTTTTCCATTACGCAAAAAAAATGTCCAGATTGTGGCTCAAACTTACGGGAAAAAAATACGAAAGATGGGAAGATTTACGTTTGTACAAACCAAGAATGTTCTTATCGTCGGCGAAAAGATCCTAAAGTATCCAATCACCGTTGCCCGCAATGCCATAAAAAAATGGTTATCATAGAAGGAAAAAATGGTCGTTCTTTCAAATGTAAATTCTGTTCGATTACTGAAAAAATTCCCGATAAAAAAGAACGAAAACAAAAAATGACTAAACATGAAGAACGTCGTTTGATGAAAAAATATTCACAACCAGACGAACCAGAAGAAAGTGCTTTAGCGCAGGCCTTAAAAGCCGCTATGAATCAAGAGTAGCGACTTGACGAATGTTGGCTCTAAATAATCAAGTCATCCTTGTTGGTCTTTAGTAAACTTTCAAATAGAAAGAGAGGGACACGGATGCTCGCAAATTTAAATCAAGCAATGGATTATATTGAAGAACATTTAACGGAAGAAGTATCCTTCGATGAATTGGCGAAAAAGACAGGGATTTCTGTTTACCATTTTAAACGAACTTTTTCGTTTATTACGGGGATGAGTCTGGCTGAGTATATTAAAAAGAGACCTTTGGCGGAAGCAAATTTAGCATTACTTGCTGGTGAAAAAGTGACAGATGTAGCTTTTAAATATGGTTATCAAAGTATTGAAGGATTCTCAAGAGCTTTTCGCGATTGGTCAGGACAAGCCCCTTCTGAAGTAATGAAAACACAAATCCAAAAAACGTTTCCTAAATTCTCTTTCTATATTGATATTAAAGGAGGACAATCAATGGATGTTAAATTGATTGAAAAACCAGCGTTTCAAATAGTCGGAGTTAGTCAGAAGGTTCCCTTGCAGTATCAAGGGGAAAATCAAGCAATCATGGAATTAGCACAGCGCATTACACCACAACAACGAGCGGAAATGCATACATTTGATGACATATATCCTCATCAAGTAGTAAATGCTTCTTTTGACTTTCAAGAGGGACGAACAACAGAAGGTGGAGAAATGACACACATGATTGGCTTTGCCACTTCGCAAGAAAATACCTATGAAGATTTGGAGCAACTAAGCGTACCTGCTCATACATGGGCGGTTTTTCCAAATGAAGGTCCTTTCCCACAAACTTTACAAGAAACCTGGGCAAAGATATTCTCTGAATGGTTGCCTTCATCTGGTTACCAAGTCGTTGCAGCACCAGAAATTTCGTTTACGCAATATCAAGGACCAGCAGAAGCTAAGTATAGTGAAATCTGGCTTGCTGTTACAGCTACTAAATAAAGAAAACCCACCATTGAAAAATGGTGGGTTTTTCCGCCAAGAAGGAAAAAGTTTGGTATAATAAACGTGAAGAAAAAAATTAGACCTTCTAAACTGAAATCTAGCTATGGATAAGTGATGCGAATACGGAATCATGGAGAAAAAATAATTCTCCGAGGTTTTAGAGTCATGTTGTTTGGAATGGTACCAAAACAAACTTTTTTGATTTGGCTTTTTCTCCCCTGTTTTATAGCCATGTTGTTAAAAAACAAACTATCACCTCAAGCAATCCGTAATTTTCATCACAAGATTAGAATTTTTATCATCAAAGACGAGCTGCTTCAATTTTCGAAAACTAATCAAGTGATAAGTCAAAATGTTGATAGATTGAGATTAGTTCTTCCTTTTTTTAGGAAGGGCTTTTTTTATTGATAGAAGAACGGGAAGAAATCTTGGTAGCACCTAAAAAAATTGTGAGAAATGCTTCTGTATTGTTTGGTTTCTGCCTCAGAAAGTTGTATACTTAGATTGGAATTATTCTATATTACATGCATTTTCACACTTTTTGGAAAAGTTCACTTGAATTTTCTTTTAGTTTCGTAGATAAAAGGAGTCATCGCTAATGGAAATGAACAATTCAGGTAAGCTTGTTTCTTTGTGTGGAGGCAAATCAGGGAGGAAATAATATGTTTGATATTGTAACATTGGCGAGAATCCAATTTGCGATGACAACAGTTTTCCACTTTTTCTTCGTACCGTTTTCAATAGGATTAGCACTTGTTGTAGCAATTATGGAAACAATGTACGTTGTGAAAAAAGAGGAACGTTATCGTAAAATGGCCAAGTTTTGGGGAAATATATTCCTATTAAGCTTCGCTGTTGGGGTTGTAACCGGGATTATTCAAGAATTTCAGTTTGGGATGAACTGGTCTGACTATTCTCGATTCGTCGGAGATATTTTTGGGGCACCGTTGGCGGTAGAAGCGCTCTTAGCTTTCTTCTTAGAGTCAACATTCTTAGGTTTGTGGATCTTTACTTGGGATAAAATGAATCCAAAAGTTCACGTAACCTTTATCTGGTTAGTCGTATTCGGTTCAATGATGTCTGCTTTCTGGATTTTAGTTGCGAATAGTTTTATGCAACATCCAGTAGGTTATGTCATCAATAATGGCCGTGCTGAAATGGTGGACTTTGTAGCTGTCATCAGCAATCCAAAAGTTTGGTATGAATTTTCACATGTTATCATGGGCGCCTTTACATTGGGCGGCATGGCAGTAGCTGGTATGGCTGCTTTCCAATTGTTGAAAAAACGGGATATTTCATTCCACAAAGCATCTATGCGCATTGGCTTATGGGTTACTTTGTTCGGTTCAATCGGCGTTTTATTAGCTGGCGACTTGCAAATGAAAGCTCTAATTGAAGGACAACCAATGAAATTTGCGGCGATGGAAGGGGCCTATGAAGACTCTGATGATCCTGCTGCTTGGACATTGATTGCTTGGGCAGATGAACGGGAACATAAACAAGTTTTTGGTATCGATATTCCGTATATGCTAAGTATTTTATCGTATAACAAATTATCAGGTTCGGTTGATGGAATGGATACAGTCAACAAGCGTTTGGTAGAAAAATATGGGGATGATAAAAATTATTATCCACCAGTTAACACTTTATTCTGGAGCTTCCGTATCATGGCTGGTTTTGGTGCCTTAATGTTATTGGTTGCTGCCTTAGGACTATTCTTTACAAGGAAGAAAAAACCATCGCTGTACGAGAAGAAATGGATGCTTTGGATTGTTGCTTTATGTACGTTCGCACCATTCCTTGCCAATACAACAGGTTGGTTAGTCACTGAATTAGGTCGTTATCCGTGGACTGTCTATGGATTATTTACGATTGAACAAAGTGTTTCACCAAATGTATCGGTTGCTTCATTAATTACGTCAAATGTCATTTATTTCTTATTATTTGCTGGTTTAGGTAGTGTCATGGTTTACTTGGTTATTTTAGAATTACGTAAAGGACCAGACTATGAAGCGAAAAAATTAGCGAAAGAAAATGAACCAGCGTTGGATCCATTTGATAAGGGGGTATTTGGCGAATGAGTACACTACAATTATTATGGTTTGTCCTTATCGGCGTCTTGTTCTCAGGTTTCTTCTTCTTAGAAGGATTTGACTTTGGTGTTGGAATGGCCGTTCAAACGTTGGCACACAATGACGACGAAAAAGATCAAGTCGTTGCAACAATTGGACCTGTTTGGGACGGAAACGAAGTTTGGCTATTAACAGCGGGCGGCGCAATGTTTGCCTCTTTCCCATATTGGTATGCTTCATTATTTAGTGGCTACTATTTAATTCTATTTACGATTTTATTTGGCTTAATTATTCGCGGAGTTTCCTTTGAATTCCGCCATAACATGCCGGAAGGTAAACGTCGTCGGATGTGGAACTGGACACTATCAATTGGTAGTTTCCTTGTACCGTTCTTCTTTGGTATTTTGTTTATCAGCTTAGTCCAAGGGATGCCTTTAGATGCAAACGGCAATATGCATGCGCAATTTACGGATTATTTTAATCTGTTTTCAATTGTTGGTGGAGTAGCCTTAACATTACTTTGCTACTTACACGGCATGAACTATATTGCTTTAAAAACAGAAGGCCCAATTCGTGAACGTGCTCGAAATTATGCAGAAATCTTATACGGCGTTTTATATATCGGTTTAGTTGTTTTTGCAGTGTTGATGTACTTCAAAACGGACTTTTATGAAAAGAACTTTGCGGTCACTTTAATTTTAACGTTAGCAATTGTGGTCTTAACGGTCATTGCTAATGTTGGGGTGTTTAAACGCAAAGAGATGTTAGCTTTTCTAGCGAGTGGTTTAACATTAGTTGTACTAGTTGCTCTCTTGTTCAGTGGCTTGTTCCCACGTGTTATGATTGGTAGTGAAGGTTTTGATTTGTTGATTAAAGATGCAACAAGCACACCATATACACTAAAAATTATGACGTGGATTTCTTTAAGCATTTTACCATTCGTGTTAGCTTATACTGCTTGGTCCTATTATATTTTCAGAAAACGTATTTCACAGACAGCCGTACCAGAGGGGTATTAAATCTATGATTGATAAAGACATCTTACAGATGCCTAAAATCAAAAAAATTCTTGTCTTGCTTGCAGGTTTTTCTTTCCTGCAAGCAGTCTTTATAATTGGGCAAGCTTTTTTTCTTTCAAAAGCCATTGTCGGCCTTTGGAGTGGCGGGCATCTTAACCAACAACTACAGAGTATTTTACTCTTTTTTATTTTTTATCTTGGTCGACATGTTATTACGTATTTTCGTGAGAGAATGCTCGATACATTTAGTTATGAACGCTCGAAAGAATTACGCGAACAATTATTAACCAAAATTTTCCGTTTGGGGCCAAATGTTGTTCAAAAAAATGGAACTGGAAATATGGTTACCATGGCTTTAGAAGGCATCAGTCAAACCGAAAATTATTTACAATTGATTTTGACAAAAATGATGAATATGATGATTATTCCTTGGATTATTTTGGCCTTTGTTTTTACACAAGATATTCGTTCAGGCATAACATTGCTGATTGTTTTTCCGATTATTATTATTTTTATGATTGTGTTAGGCTATGCAGCACAAAGTAAAGCGGACAAGCAATATGCGGCGTTTCAAATGCTTTCCAATCATTTTATTGATTCCTTGCGAGGAATTGACACGCTGAAACTGTTTGGGTTGAGCAAAAAATATGCTGGGAGTATTTACCATACAAGTGAACGATTCAGAAAAGCGACCATGAGTACATTGAAAATTGCTATTTTATCAACCTTTGCGTTAGACTTTTTTACGACATTATCGGTAGCTGTTGTGGCAGTTTTCCTTGGATTAAGTTTATTAAACGGCACGATTTTATTATTTCCTGCCTTGGTTACTTTAATTTTAGCACCTGAGTTCTTTTTACCGATTCGTGATTTTTCAAGTGATTATCACGCAACCTTAGATGGAAAAAACTCTTTTCAAGCGATCCAAGCGGTATTAGCATTGCCAGAAGCAGAACAGACCGATGTGCTCACGTTAGATGATTGGCATCAAGAAAGTCAGTTGTCAGTCACAGCGTTAAATTTTTCCTATGAAGATGCAACGCAAGAAGCGATTCAATCGTTGCAATTCTCTGTTGATGGTCGCAAAAAGATTGGAATTATCGGGGCGAGTGGTTCTGGTAAGTCAACGTTAATTAATTTATTAAGCGGCTTTTTATTACCAACAGAAGAAACGAGTCAATTGGCGATAAATGGCCAAACGATTCCACATTTTTTACAAAAAGACTGGCAAAAACAAATCCTTTATATTCCGCAAGCACCATATATTTTCCAAGATACTTTGGCAAACAATATTCGCTTTTATACACCTGAAGCAACAGATGAGGCGATTCAGCAAGCGATTCAGTTAGTTGGCTTAGACGAGCTGGTTAAAGACCTTCCCGAAGGAATTCATACCTTGATTGGGGAAAGTGGTCGAATGTTAAGTGGGGGACAAGCGCAACGAGTAGCGTTGGCCCGCGCCTTTGTCGATCAAAAACGCCACGTCTTGCTGTTTGATGAGCCGACAGCGCATTTGGATATTGAAACAGAAGTTGAAATGAAAGAGCGCATGTTGCCATTAATGAACAATCATCTTGTCTTTTTTGCGACACATCGTCTGCATTGGATGGAAGAAATGGATTACATTTTAGTGATGGAAAAAGGTCAATTAGTGGAACAAGGAACGCTAGCAGAGTTGATTGAAAAAGATGGCTACTATGTTCAATTAATGAAGCAAATGAGAGGAGGACGCCAATGATGGAAAAACAGCCGACAACGAAAGACGTTTGGAAAAACGATCAATGGGTTCGTCCTTTCTTAAAACGCTATAAAAAAACCTTGTATTTTGCCTTACTTTTAGGCTTCTTGACGTTCTTTAGCGCAGGGGCATTAATGTTTACGTCTGGTTACTTAATCAGTCGTGCGGCTTCCTTACCAGAGAATATTTTATTAATTTATATTCCCATTGTTTTAACAAGAGCATTCGGGATTGGACGTCCTGTTTTTCGTTATGTGGAGCGTCTAACGAGTCATAACTGGGTGTTAAAAATGACCTCTGATCTGCGCTTGAAACTTTATAATGTACTAGAAAAAGATGCGATTTTCTTTAAGACAAAATATCGCACTGGGGATATCTTAGGTTTGCTTTCGGAGGATATTAATCATATCCAAAACTTGTATTTACGAACGATTTTCCCAACCGTTATTGCTTGGATTTTGTATATCTTTTTAGTGATTGCATTAGGTTTCTTTTCTTGGTGGTTTGCTTTATGCATGTTACTGATGTTAGGAGTGGTTGTTTTTCTATTACCACTTGTTTCAGTTCTAGTGAATGGTGCGCGTCAAGAAAAACATAAATATGCCAAAAATGAGTTATATCAAACACTAACCGACAATATTCTAGGTGTGTCTGATTGGGTATTTAGTCAACGAGGCTCTGAATTCGTTGCTCGTTATGAAACAGATGAAGCAAACGTTCGTGCATTAGATGAAAAAATGAAGCAATTTAACCGTGGCCGAGACTTTGTTTTACAACTTCTGTTTGGTGTGATTGCGATTGCTGTCTTAGCTTGGACAAGTGTGCGGTTTCCAGGTAATCATGGGGGCGCAGCCAATTGGATTGGTGCCTTTGTTTTAACCGTTTTTCCGTTAATTGATGCCTTTGCTCCGCTACCTGCTGCAGCACAGGAAACAACGATTTATAAGGATTCCATTCGTCGTTTTAATGAGCTTCCTGAAGGGGAAGATGACTCAACAGAAGCGCCTGTTCAGCCAAATGGCACCAGTTTATCGATAGAACATTTGTCTTTTGCATATGAAAATCAAGCGAAAAAGGTATTAAATGACTTATCGTTAACAATTCCTGAAAAACAAAAATTAGCGATTTTAGGGCGCAGTGGTTCCGGAAAGAGTACGTTGGCTTCGCTCATTCGTGGTGATTTACGGCCTACTTCGGGAGAAATCCTTTTAGGAAATATCCCAACTGAGGCATTTGGTGAGACGATGACTGAATATATTGGGGTTATGCATCAAGCACCGTACCTATTTCGAACAACCATTTTAAATAATATTCGGATTGGTAGAGAAGAAGCAAGCGAAGCAGAAGTTTGGGCGGTTTTAGAAAAAGTTGGCTTAAAAGAAATGGTTGCCCAATTACCAGAAGGTTTACAAACAATGGTGGATGAAGCAGGTTTGCGTTTTTCTGGTGGCGAACGACATCGCTTGGCGCTAGCGCGGATTCTTTTGCAAGATACACCGATTGTGTTATTAGACGAACCAACTACTGGTTTAGATCCAATTACAGAACAGCAATTGCTGGAAACCTTTTTTGAGGCATTAAAAGATAAAACCGTCATCTGGATTACCCACCATTTGCAAGGCGTAACTTTGATGGATCAAGTGATCTTTATTGAAGATGGCCAATTAGAGATGAGTGGTACGCCAGAAGAATTACTTGCAACCAATGCGCATTATCAGAAACTTTACCGAATTGATCGTGGCATTAGTTCTTTCGAGGAATAAAAAAACGACTGGTTGTTGATTAAAGCAAACAATCAGTCGTTTTTCTATTTCAATTAATGGCAATTCTTCTATAAAACGTTTAAAATGAACGATGTAATAAGAGCTCAGTTAAGGAAAGTAAGGTTTCTTTTGCTGTGCCATCAGGCAATTGTTGAATATCAGTGATTGCTTTGTTGGTTACTTTTTTAGCAAAAGCTTGTGCTTCTGTAACGCCATGATAGTCATTGACTAGCGCCGCAACTTCAGCTGCCTCTTCTAAGGTAATGGCGCGTCCTTTATCCAAATAAGGGCTGAATACGTCAGGTGCTGCTTGATAAGCGAAGAGAAGAGGTAACGTATAAACACCTTGTGACAAGTCTTCTAAAGCGGGCTTTTTCAAGGTTTCCGTGTCGGCAGTATAATCTAAAATATCGTCATAGACTTGAAAAGCAATGCCAATATGACGGCCAATTCGTTTAGCTAAACGTTGGACTTCTTTTGAACTATGACCGAAATAGGCCCCTTCAAGACAGCTTAGTGAAAAAAGTTCGGCTGTTTTGCCGTTGACACTTCTTAAATAAGCAGGAATCGACATGCGGCGGTCAAATCGATGACTCATTTGATCGAGTTCACCAAGTAATAACCGTTTCATTCCTTGTGCATTGATTTTCATAAATTCAGAGCCATTCATGGCATCTGCAATCAAAGTAAAGAATTCAGTGAATAGTAAATCACCTGTGTAAACAGCCACGTCTTTACCATATTGTGATTGAATAGTCACAGCGCCTCGGCGCAATGGAGAATCGTCAATAATGTCATCGTGAATCAACGTAGCCATATGTAGGATTTCCAAAGATGCAGCTATTTTTAATAGTTGTTGTTTCTCTTGTTTTTCTTCATCACCCAGTTGAGCAAAAAGAAAGAAAAAAGCGGGGCGTAATAATTTGCCGCCAGAACGAGCCAAAGTTACTAAGGCTTCTTCAATGTCTTCGTTGCGTGTATGCAACGTTTGTTCAATTAATTCACATGTTTCCGTTAAAGAACGTTCAACGTCAGGAAACGACTTCCAAAATGTGTTCATAAATATACTACGATCCTTTCAGTGGTTCAATACTATTTGATTGTATACGAATTGGCGACAGAAATACAGTAATTAAGTTTTAAAAGTAACAAAGTTTGTAAAAAAGTAGCGGAGGGATAGTTTGAATCGAGAAATATTTTTTGAATTAGTAGAATTAAAAGCAAAAACAGCTAGTGTTTTGCCATTTTTGTTAGGAATTTGTTTTAGTTGGTACCAATATGGGCGGCTCCATGTTGGTTATGTTTTAATTTTTTTCATTGCGATGTTTATTTTTAATATGGCGGTCGATATTTTAGATAATTATAATGATTACCATCATGCCACAGAAGTTCATGATTATAAGGAAAAAACGAATATTATCGGTCGAGAAAATTTATCTTTGCCATTAATACGCAAAATGATTTTTTGGATGATTCTCGTTTCTGCTTTAATGGGGATTGGGTTGTCATTTATTGTCGGCTGGCCGTTATTAATTATGGGTCTAGATCGGAAGAGCACACGTCTGAACTCCAGTAACCGATGTATCTCGTA
>OFFP01002061.1_pt1 | contig 12414 bp, 16 predicted proteins | sample 1521431 | NCBI WGS metagenome assembly OFFP01 (sample SAMEA3504104, study PRJEB24116) | mouse gut metagenome | biome: mouse gut; feature: mouse-associated habitat; material: faeces | place: Denmark | collected 2011 | reverse complement strand
CGTCTTCGATCACAACGGCCATATGAATCGCCATGCCAACCGCCAAAAACGCCCCGATCCACACCCCGGTGGAATACATAAGCTTATCCCGCGCAAACCAGACGCCTGCAAGCCATACAACAGCCCCGTATAACAAAATTACAAAAACCAGCCCCGGCAGCGCCTTATTCAGTCTTCTTAACATGTTTGGTATCCCTGTCGCTTTCCTGTTCATATATTTTTTTTGCCATCACATAAATATTCCGGAACCCTGCCAGCGCGCCCATAATAAAAAGCGGCGCTACAATAATCATCATATCAAATTTCTTCCCGATATATACCCCAAGCATCGTACACATCAGAATTGGGACTATCATATTCATCCCAAACTGCATGATCATCGTAAAAGACTGATAGACGTTTTTCTTGTATTTCATTGCATTCCTCTCTTTTACACTGTTACTTGGTGCCGAAAATCCGATCTCCCGCGTCTCCTAAGCCGGGCACAATATAACAGTGTTCATTCAGATGATCGTCTAACGCGCCAATATAAATATCCACATCCGGGTGTTCCTCCTGCATCCGTTTAACGCCTTCCGGCGCTGCAATAATACACATAAAGTGGATATTCCTGACGCCTTTGTCTTTTAACATACGGATTGCCTCCACAGCGGAGCCTCCGGTTGCAAGCATTGGATCCACAACAAAGGCTTCCCGCTCCGGGCAGTCCTCCGGCAGCTTACAGTAATATTCTACCGGCTCTTTTGTTTCCGGATCACGGTAAAGCCCGATATGTCCGACCTTTGCCGCCGGAATCAGGTTAATCATCCCGTCTACCATACCAAGCCCCGCACGCAGGATCGGAATCACCGCTAGCTTTTTGCCCTGCAGAGCTTTTACCGTCGTACGGCAGATAGGCGTCTCAATTTCTACGTCCGCAAGTTTCAGATTGCGCGTGGCTTCATAGCACATCAGCATCGCAACTTCACCAACCAGGCTCCGAAAGTCCTTCGAACCGGTTTCTGCCCTGCGCATCCATCCGATTTTGTGCTGGATCAGCGGATGATCCATTACTATCACTTTTGACATATATTTATTCTCCCTTGTTTAAAATATTCGCCAGTTTCCGGATCGAAGCAAGCAGCGTTTCATAACAAAGCCCGTACATCTGAAGCGTGCCGCCGTAGGGATTTACTATTTCAAGCTCATCCCCTACAAACTCCGTCAGGACATGTACATGCGCGCGTACAGCCTCTTCAAACATCTCAAATATCTTCTGCCTCTGCTTTTCTTCCATTGTGAGTACCAGCGTATCCTCTTTAAAATCCTCTGCAGTAAGCGGGCTTGACATGTACCCTTCTGTGGGAAGGCCGTTATTTATCATGACCGCCTCCGCTTTCTGGTTCATCGGTTCCGGAAACAATACAACCAGGCCGCGCGGTAAAATCTCAATCGGCCGCATTAACCCGATATCCGCCAAAATAGCGGCTGCCATCGGTTCCCTGCAGTCTCCGCTTTCCGCTACAAATATAATTCTGTTATACAATTTATACATCCCCCCGCTATAAGTTACGCCCAAAGAACCCGGTGTCCTGCCGCTTTTAGCAGACGGTTCATGACTGCTTGTCCAATCCCGGACGCGGCAAAACTCTCCGAATAAATCACATCTGTCTTTGCTTCGTCAAACTCCCTCAAGACACGATACAAATGCCTTGCAATCGCCTCTTCGTCCACACGGGATCCAATGCTGCGGATCACATTTCCCCGATATGCTGCAGACGTTTCGTCGGTACACAAAATACCGACCCGTTTCCCCTGCGCCTTAAGTTCATATGCCAGCGCATTTATCCTTTGTATTACCGCCTCTTTGGAGCCGTCCACCACAATCAGCTCGGCCTCCGGCGCGTAATGCCGGTATTTCATGCCCGGGGCTTTCGGCCTGTTTGCAGAATCCTCCGAAAGGAGGCCCGGATCTGTCTGTACGGCTCCGATTACAGAAGCTATCATCGCCTCCGTAACAGCGCCCGGACGCAAAATAGACGGCGTTTCTTCCGTCAAATCCACAATCGTTGATTCTATTCCGATACCGACTTCGCCGCCGTCTAAAATAACGGGAATCCTTCCCTCCAAATCGGCCGCAACATGCGCAGCGATTGTCGGGCTTGGGCGGCCGGAAATATTTGCGCTTGGCGCGGCGATAAGACAGCCGCTCTCCCGGATAAGCATAAGCGCCACCGGATGATCCGGCATACGCACCGCAACCGTTTCAAGACCTCCCGTCGTCTCGCTGGGCACCGCGGCATTTTTCTTTACAATCATAGTCAAAGGCCCAGGCCAGAAAGCGTCCGCCAACGCGCGCGCCTGCCCAGGCACTTCCAAAGCAATACGTTCCAGATCCGCAAAACAGGCAATGTGTACGATAAGCGGATTGTCCGACGGCCTGCCTTTGGCAGCGTATATCTTCCTGGACGCCTCCAGATTGCACGCATCGGCTCCAAGCCCGTAAACCGTCTCCGTCGGAAAAGCCACAAGGCCGCCTTCCCGAATCACCTGGGCCGCTTCTTTTATAATATTCACGTCAGTCGCCTGACCGTCAGTTTTTAGTATTTTTGTTTCCATATTATCCAATATATCACATCTGCCTGCAAATGTGAAGCAAAATTCTGCACGAAACAATTACGGGACGCAAAAAAACACGCCCGAAACAAATACCGTTTCGGACGCGCATTTTTCAGCATTCCATAAACAGCGGCGTAGAATAATACCTGTCCCCTGTATCGGGAAGCAGCGCCACAATTGTTTTTCCATCATTTTCCTGCCGTTTTGCAAGCTGTATGGCTGCATACAAAGCGGCGCCGGAAGAGATACCGGCTAACACGCCTTCTTTCCTGGCCAACAAGCGGGCTGTTTCAAAGGCCCTTTCATTTGCAACCGTAATAATTTCATCGTAAACGCCCGTATTTAAAATATCCGGCACAAACCCGGCTCCGATTCCCTGGATTTTATGCGCTCCGCTCCTGCCCTCGGAAAGGACGGGCGACGATTCCGGTTCTACCGCAACGACACGCACATCCGGCTTTTGCGACTTTAAATATTCGCCCACCCCGGTCAGCGTGCCGCCCGTCCCAACGCCTGCTACAAAGAAGTCCACGTTCCCGTCCGTGTCCCGCCAGATCTCAGGCCCCGTCGTCCGTCTGTGGACAGCAGGATTCGCAGGATTAACAAATTGTCCCGGCATAAAACTTTCCGGAATTTGTTCCGCAAGTTCTTCGGCTTTTGCAATTGCGCCTTTCATGCCTTTCACCCCGTCCGTCAGCACCAGTTCTGCGCCGTATGCTTTTAATATATTCCGCCGCTCTATGCTCATAGTTTCAGGCATGGTAAGTATAACGCGGTATCCTTTCGACGCCGCAATGCACGCAAGCCCAATCCCCGTGTTGCCGGAGGTAGGTTCTATAATAACGGATTCCGGCTTTAACAGCCCTTTTTCTTCCGCGTCCTCTATCATCGCCTTTGCAACTCTGTCTTTTACGCTCCCTGCCGGGTTAAAATACTCCAGCTTAACCAAAAGGACTGCATTCAGTCCCAGCTGCTTTTCCAGATTAACAGGCTCCATTAACGGTGTATTGCCGATTAAGCCGGATGTTCCTTTATAAATGTTTGACATGGCAATCTCCTTTTTCTATGGTCTTATTTTATCATTATATTCCCACATTTCCTACCAGTCAACTAGTTTTTGCAAAAACCAGTCACAGACCCTAGAGCATTTTTCAAACACGCTCTAGCACTACAGCGAACGATAGGGAGTGGATGGCAGGGCAAGCCGGAATGCGCCATGGACGGCGCGTTTCCGGCGGTTGCGTCCGCATTCGGGTACGTAAACGGGATACTTTAGAGCCGTTTTATCCTGTCACACAGCGAACGCCGCATCCCCTGTCCTCTGGCTGACGGAACTTTGCCAACACAGTTCGCTGTAGTACTAATCCGGCCGCTTTACAAACCATCCCACAAATGATATAATTTTTTCACTTATATTTATTAAAGAAAGGATACGGAATTTAGATGGATTATGACAACGATATCCCTGCACAGCCATGTGCAAGCGAACCAAAACACTCAGAACAAATGGCGCTTGTCTCTATGATTCTTGGCGTTATAGCGGTGCTTACCTCAGGCTGTATTTATCTTTCGATTGTATGCGGCGCACTGGGGATTATGTTCGCGCTTTTATCCAGAGGCGGCTGCATGGACATGACGGTATATGGGAAAGCCGGTCTGACTTTAAGCGCTGCCGGCCTGATTCTGGCATTTCTCATTTTTATTGCGCTGTTTTTCCTGCTTTTGTACCAATACGGCGGAATCGACGGGCTTCTACAGACCTATATGGAGGCGTATAACGCGGACACACTCGAAGAACTGTATAAAGCCATGGAAGTACATTAGAGCGTGTTAAATAATACTTTCCTGCCAGACGTGCGTCCCGTCCAGCGCCCAAAATATATGATATAGGGGATTGTGTACCAAATAAGAGAGGCACAGCGGGCTACGCTGACTGAATTTGGCGCTGAACTCCTAATGTTCAATCTGATAATGCAAATACCACGCTGGGCGGGGCATACAGATGGGGAGTGTTTTTTTAGATATTCTCTCATATTCAATAAGATACACTTTCCGTTCTGGCTGTCCGATAATAGATTTCGGCCGGCTTGTCCCATACCCTATGGAATAAAAATTGCTTCTTACAAAAAATCAGATCATATTGGATACTCATCATTGTTTCTCCTGAAAATTTCAAATTATACGATTCGACAGTAACTTTACGTTCTGTTAGGTTTTCTTTTGATCCTCAGCAGATTTATGAAATCATCAAATAATGAAGTATCTACCGGCTCAAACATAATCCATTTCCCATCCTGGTAAGTTTGGGCTTTGTCATATATTTCTTGAACTTCTTTGCTGTAATTTTCTCTATCTGTTTCAAATTTTAACCGTTCGTTTTTCCCTAAGATAATCATAAAACCCACACCGTGTTCTCTTGCATATAATGCGCACAGCGTTTTACCGCCCCGACGGTATTTATATTCATATTTCCATGCTTTACCGCCTTTATTCCATAAACACTCCATATCATACTTTTCATCAATGAAAGCGCATAGTTTATTCCATACATCATATAGAGATTTCCCAACTAAATCTGTCATTGCTTCTTCGTTAGGTATCGTATCAAGCATATTATCCTCCTATACAGCTTCCGGTTTCTGAGTTTCATTTCTTTTTCTAAGTATACACGAAATTATAAGATTTTTCAAATCTTTGAACTGCTTTTGTTTAACTTTGAGCTGTCTTTCACATGCCGCAGAAATGCCGCCTTCCGCTTTTAAATAGGGTGGATTGGCAATAATTTTTCAGACAACTTTTTTAAGGTTATTTTGCCTGTATTGTACTGGCGTCCGATATCCTAAAGCGGAATGTATTCTGCGATGGTTATACCAGTTCACATAATCCCATAACTTCAATTTCAATTCCTTCAAATCTGCAAATGTTTCATTCCATACAAATTCTGTTTTTATGATTTTAAATGTCGCTTCTGCTGCGGCATTATCATATGGACATCCTTTCCGGCTCAGGGACCGTTCTATATTAAATGCCTCCCGAAGTTCTTCGATTGTCTGGTTTTTGAATCCGTTTCCATTGCTGATACAGAGTATTTGCGGGCATTCGCCTTTATCATATTTACTTTCGTCCTAAGATCAGCGCCGCTCGTTTTCAAATATCATTCTCCATTTTAGGCTGCTGCACTTCCTTACGCAGTTTTATGAGTTCTTGCTGTTCGGGCGCGCGGTTGTCTTTTTCATGGAATGAGCCGGAAGACGAAAAAAACAGATGCTGCCTACGGAGGATGGGATTCGTCTGGTTTCAGTCCTGCCCGATGAACTGAAATCCCGGAAGCTAACCGCCGATTGGGAGAACGCCCTTGTTTTGGTAGGAAAGGGGGGGGGGATCTTCCAATGAAGGATTTCATGACAAACATTGAAAATATGGTTTCCGGACTTGTCCACAACTGCAGCAAACCCAGCGGCGAACAGAAAAAAATGTTTGCAAGGGAGCGGGAAACGCTTGGAACCTGCCCAAACTTGGGCGGACAGATGGTAAAAGGAAAATACGGGGTGATGGGAACGTCCCTTTCCGATGCGCAGATAAAGGATATGCTTGACGGAAAGAAGATTTTGTCAGAGGGATTAAAGGGCAAAAACGGAAAGGATTGTGCCGCCTATATTATCTCGGACGGAACAGCAGAATACCATTATACAAAAAACGGCAAAACAAAAAGCGGCATCCCGTATAAATGCGGCATGGAGTTCCCAAAGAAGAAATTTTCGGGAGAGAAAAAGAAGTAAGAATTTCGAGGACAAGGGAAATATATCTGTTAAAACATTTTGTTTTCAAAAGGCGTTGTCTAATGTATAAAAAAGTGACCAAGGGGGGACGTAATTGAAAGCAGGACAGGTAATTTAAGCAATATTGGAGAAGGCATTAGATAAAGAACCTACTAAGTCAAGCTGTAGTAAGAAAGAAAAATGATTTAGAGGAACAATACACAAAGCCGAGTCGGAAAATAATAGTACCTTCACCGCGTGTGGACCCGACAGCATGGAGCAGATTAAAATTGAAGAATTGGATGCATATTTTACAGATAAGTTAGATTTTTATCAACAGAAAAATAATAGAATCATTTTGAAACCTTTTGTTTTGTTTGCGTATCTAATAAGTGTAAGAGATAATCATCCGGATGAGGAAAAACAGCTGCAAAGCTGTGGGAAGGAGGAAGCAGAGAATATGCAGGCTCTCATTGAGAAAGCTGTCCGGGGAGACGCGGAAGCATTTTTGGAACTGATAGACAGAAATTCCATGGCAATGTATAAAGTCGCTTATGCAATATTGAATAATGATAATGATGTGGCAGATGCTATTCAGGAGACCATTTTAAGCTGTTTTGAGAAAATACATACGCTCAAAAAACCGGAATATTTCAAAACATGGCTAATACGAATTTTAGTCAATAATTGTATTGTCATTTTGCGGCATTACCATAGGGAGAATTTGTCCGATGAAATACCGGAAACAACGAGGGAGGATCCGTCGCTTGCTGAATTTGAATTCAAACAAATGCTGAATCTGATAGATAAGAAATATCGTTTGATTTTGATTTTTTATTATCTAGAGGGATTTAAGATTTCGGAAATCGCAGAGTTTCTTGGAATGAATGAAAATACAGTGAAGACAAGGCTTGCGAGAGCGAAAGAACAGATTCGTATTGCATATTTGCAAAAATAGAAGCCATAAATTTTGAATATCACAATAAAATATAATATGGAGGATTTCATATGAACAAACAAATTGAATTTCCGCAAGCAGACGATATGCATTTGGATGATAACATTAAAAATATTCTGGATGGTTCATTCCCTCTGCCTGAAAAGGTAGAGAATTCTAAGAAAGAAGCGTTTGCAAAAGTCCGTGTTGTAGCAGCAGAAAAAGAAGGACAAGAGGATAAAAATGATGTGAACGCTCTGATAAAGAGGACAAAAAGCAGAAAGAATCATTGGAAAATGAAAAAAGCGTTTTTCCGGGCTTTTGCAGGAGGAGCGGCGGCGATGGCAGTATTATTGGGTATTTGTATGGTAAATCCGGCAGTTGCCGCATACCTTCCTATTGTAAACCACGTATTTGAGAAAATGGGGGATTCTTTGGAATTTGCAGGAGATTACGCAAAACTGGCAGAGCCAGTGGAAAATTCTGAATCAGGAACTGAAAGCATGACTATCAATGAGATGAACTTGACTCTGTCAGAAACTTACTGCAATGAGGCAGCGCTTTATCTGAGCTTTGTGATTCATTCCAAAGAAAAGTTTCCGGAGACTTATATTGGACAAGACGGCAAGCCGGTTATCCAAGTGAGAGGCCTGATAGACTTTGATTTTGATGAAGAAGGATATATTGACTTGGGAAATTTAAATTTAGATGGTAAGATGGCGGATGAGAATATCTATGCCGGCGTCCTTAGGTTTGATATAGCGCAGTATTTTGCAGGTACGGGCATAGAGATACCAGAAAATTATCAGATAAAACTAACTGTTTCCCAGATTATAGGGAATAAGCCGGAAGATACCATTCCTGAAATGCCTAAGGAGCTGAGAGAACAGTATGAGGATGCTATGAAAGAAAACGGCCTTGGGCTTACCGATGCAGATTTTGAGCAGTTTACGGAAGAACAAAAAGACATAAAACATCAGCTTTTTTCAGACATGTGGAATGCGTATTATGAAATGTACCCCGAAAAACAGCAGTATCCGAACAAATATCAAAATTGGTGGACGGACGGCCCGTGGGATTTTACATTTGATGTAACAAGGAACAATGAGAATGTAATCCGTAAGGAAATCAATGAGTTGGATGAAAATGGCCTCGGGTTGCTTGCCGTTACGAAAACACCAGTGGAGATTACGGTGGAGACAGAAGATAATACAGATTATTCTGTAGTTGTCCTTGATGCAGATGGAAATTTAATGGAGCATGGCGACAATTTCAATACAGTATCTATTAGCGGTCACGATACGTCCAAGATAGATGTTTATATCTGTGATTATATTGAGTATATGGACGAACTGAAAGGTTACTGGTGGTCAAATGATTATGAAGAAAGGGCGAAAGAAAAGACCTTTAAGCAGCTGCTGGATGAGCGTTGCCTGTATCACAAAGAAATTGTATTTGAGTTTTAGAGCTTAAAAATCAGTATTAACCGACAGCCCCCTGTGTAGAGCTATCTATTTTCCGACAGCCCCATAACAGTGGAAACGGAGGTGAAAAAAAGATTTTCTCTAAAAAAGGAGCCGCATTCTGCACGGTATCCATGCTGCTGGCTCTGGTCATATGAACAGTATGGAGGAACACTGCGCTGATGGTAAGCACAGTTGCTATTTCCAGCAGCCGAATCCCTCCTGCCTTTTCCGGGTTCCGTATCGCACAGGTATCCGACCTTCATAATGCCAAATTGGGAAAGGATAGCTCCACGCTGCTGCGGATGCTGTCCGAAAGCAGGCCGGACATTATTGTGATAACCGGAGACCTTGTAGATTCTATGCATACAGACATAGACACAGCCCTTGCCTTTGCAAAAGAGGCCGTCCAAATAGCGCCCGTTTACTATGTGACAGGCAACCACGAAGCCCGCCTGACAGAGTATGAGCGGCTCAGAACCGGCCTTAAAATGGCTGGCGTGACTGTGCTTGAAGATAAAACCGTATGGCTGGAACGGGATGGCGGAACGCTTATGCTTATCGGGCTTTCCGATCCCGATTTTACAGCTAAGGGTGATATGTTCGAGGAAGCGCCTTCTATGGCTGGTACAAAATTAGAATCCCTGACCGGCAGCGAAGGCAGCTACACAATCCTGCTCTCCCACCGCCCGGAGCAGTTTGAAACTTATGTGGACTGCGGTATTGGTTTAGTCTTAAGCGGCCATGCACATGGCGGCCAGCTCCGTCTGCCCTTCATCGGCGGGCTGGCTGCGCCCAATCAGGGACTGTTCCCCAAATATGATGCAGGGCTGTATACGGATGGCAGCACGGACATCCCATCACATCGGAAACGCCCTCATTCCATCTGGCATATTCCTCCTGGGAATATGCTACCGTATGCATATTCCCACAAGCGTTGCGCAGCAGCGTGGCCAATGAATCTGCCATCTTCTGTGCTTTCTATATATGCCTGCGTGTCATATGGGTCATCCCCTCCGGAAACCTCCACGCCCTGCGGCTTTACCGTCAATATATAACCGTCATTCACCGCAATGCGGCTGCCGGATGCAATATCAACAGAGTTTCCCTGGCGGTTCAAAGACGACCTTTCTGCCAGCTTGATAGGTGTTTTCAAAACCTGCACCAAATCCTCTACGGGATTTAACAGGTTTTGCATTGAACCGTTGAAAGCCTCCCTGTCCTTTATTGCAGTATTTTTTATATTTGATGTGACCTGTCTGGTATTCGGGTTAACATACCATGATTGATTATTTGAAATCTCCATTTCTTTTCATTCTCCATTATTTTTAATATTGCGGCTCCTCTGTCGGTCAGAGCCGCCCCTGCTCTCTTGATATAAGTCCGAGCAGTTTATTGCTCCATGCAAAGACGTTTTATCTATGTTCCCCTGTCAAATTCCATACCGACCTTCACCTCCTCTCTCTACTCCCCAATTCCCCCAATCTGCCGGAACGCCGGGGATTCCTGCCCTGCTTTGTCTGGCTGCGGCTTATTACGGATATACCGTCCGAAAGACCAACTAACAATCTATATTTTCTTGTTCGCAGTCTTTCAAAAAAAATCGTAATGACATAACTGTGATCGCAACTTTGTATTTTATATCTTCTGACACTTTCTTGGGTGGATTTGATAACATCCTCTCAATATTCTTTACCTCTACTCCTGCCATTTTCGCCACTGCCCGTTTAGACAGACCATGATAGGAAACAAGAGCTTTCAAGAATGCGTATAAATTTAAGTCCTTATCCTCCGCAGCACTAAGATAAAGAAACGTAATCTTATTAAAGATGTTGAAACGGTATATAGGATCTTCTGGCAAAAATCCAACATCCCCCTCAGACAGTCTCCTTATCTGCTCCACGGGCAACTGCAAATATTTAGAAAGCGTATCCATACTGAACTCATACATATCAAGAAGTTCTTTCAATTGATCTGCCACATTATCTCTTTGATTCATACCATCTTACCCTTCCGTTTTAATTGTCTCCCCCTGTCATTCATCAAGCTTCTCCCTAATCTGCCGGAAAGCCGGGGATGCCTGCCCTGCTTTGCTGGGCTGCGGCTTATTGGAAATATTGCTTTGTAACCTGCAAAATATATTGATATGCAAATTCAATCCCATCACAAGTCAGATTTTCACACATATGTGGTGGATCATTCTCTGAAAAACCTGTAGGGCGCAGTTCAAAACATCTTAATGAGCCAAATGCTTTTTCAAAAGCAGATGCAAAACTATAACATGCAGATACTATTTCATTTTCTGTTTTTCCCAGCTCATGAAGGTAAATCCCTATGAACATAAGCGTACCTTCAACGATTCCACACTGCGCTCTGTATCCTCCGGCGCCATGTAATCCAACAGCAGACCAGATTATTTGCGGTTCAATAGCAGTTTCAAATAATTCACTCAAACAGATGATTGCTGTCCTCGCACAGTTTATATCTTCTCTCCAATATAACTCGTGCACCCGATTTATTATATATTCTTTCATTCTGTGATTCCTCCATGATTTTTGAATTTATTGCCGGACAAAACGTCTCCCCTATCCATACCGATTTTTCTCTCTATCAAGCCACATAAGAAACTGAAAATTATCGCTCCTTTGTCATGACAAAATTCGTAAGAAAAATTCCTTGTCGCTCTACCTGCTGCTCTTTAATAACCTTGTATCCCCTTTTTTCAAAAAAAGGTTTTGCTGTAACAGAAGCATGAGTTACAATATTTCCTTGAACTGCCGACTCCAACCGATTGCATATGGCAGTGGCAATTCCTTTTCCCTGATATTCTGAATGAACGTATAAACGGTCAAGATAACCTGTATTATCTATATCGCCGAATCCTGCTATAGTTCCATTATCAACCGCAACAATCGTAAAATGCTCCAGTAATGATCGGTTCCACTTTTCTAAATCTATTTCCCCGCCTGCCCATGCATTTAACTGTTCCTTCGTATAATCCCTTATATTGACCGTATGAACTGTATGATAAAACAATTCTGCCAATTTTATGCAGTCTGACGGCTGATACCTTCTAAGCTCCACGTTCTCAATCCTCCAAAATCCCGTATTTACTGTCATAAATGCACGTATATATCCTTTGTATCCTCAATCAAAATATTACTGCTTCTACAGCTTCAATCCAAATTTGTCTGTTTCTTCATACTCATATTATAACAATACCATAGCTCCGCCACAATATAATTGTCACAGCCTTGTCATTATGAAAAATCCAGCGTACAAAAAAGACCGGAAATCAGCCTGGAAAACTCCTCATTTCCCCGCTCTAACAATTGTGCTATAATAATGACAAAGGTCTGCACGGTCAGAAGAGGGTACAAAACCAATGGAGCAAAAGGATCATTGACCATGAAGAATGAATACGATAACGAAAAGTTTTTTGAAGAATACAAAAAAATGTCCCGCAGCAGAAACGGTTTAAGCGCTGCCGGAGAATGGCATCAGCTAAAACCCCTGTTTCCTCCGCTTCAAGGGAAGACTGTCCTTGATTTGGGGTGCGGTTATGGCTGGCATTGTACCTTTGCGGCAGAGCAGGGAGCTGCACAAGTATTAGGGCTTGATTTGAGCAGAAAAATGATTGAAGAAGCAAAAAAGCGAA
>OFFP01002060.1_pt1 | contig 12431 bp, 9 predicted proteins | sample 1521431 | NCBI WGS metagenome assembly OFFP01 (sample SAMEA3504104, study PRJEB24116) | mouse gut metagenome | biome: mouse gut; feature: mouse-associated habitat; material: faeces | place: Denmark | collected 2011 | reverse complement strand
ATGGGTATTTGCGGAATCCAGACGATAAAACACGCTGGCTAGTGGACGAGGAAGCAGCAATAACCGTCCGCAGGATATTTTCACTCGTATGCAGGGGAAAATTATATCTGTTATGGACCTATGCCAGAGCCGGAAAAAGAGGTGGAACAGCACCTTACCAGGAGCAAGAGTTTTAAAATCGAAAAGGTAAATGCCGGCAGATTGTTTGATGCGATTGAGGCTTATTTTGGCAAGGGGTATAATGAGATTTTCGCTACAGATATTGGTGATTGGGTAATGGAATTGACCAACACTGAAGGAAAAACCTATAAGTTCCGCGGCTCGCTGTGTGCTGATTTTGATTACGAAGGTACGAATTTATCAGACCTTGTGCGTGATACCGTTGGCATGGATGATTTGTATGTGTTTGACGGAAACTGCAAACCAGATATGATAAACAAAATTACGCTTGACTATCATAGAGTAACAAAAATCAAGTCAGAGCAAAGACCGGAAGGCGTAAACTGGGAGTTTATTACATGGGATTATACAGAGCATCTGATTATTGACAGAGAAACAGAAACACTCGAACACATCCAGAATATTGGAACAGGCTGCAAAGTCTCCCGTAAGTATGAGATTGATGCGGTCGATTCATTTATCACGAATCAGAAAAAGGATTTAAAGAGAAAGCAGGAAATCGGTGTGGAGGTTGCAATGCGGGCGGACTTAACAAGATTTTGTGAATAAAAGATGAAAAATACAAAATGGCTTGCAATTTTGCCAAAAATAAAGTATCATACTATTACTCTGAATCCAAATCATGTGAAATCTGTTTTATCAAGATCGGTTCTGGTTATAGTTTTCAATTTTTTAAAGAAAAGCGAGTACAAATCATACAGAAAGGGGTGGATTTATCAATTCAAGATCATTATGATGTTTTAAAGTTTATAGAACATGGAGGACGCTGTCGGCCTGCAATGGACTATATACAGGGAGAACTGCTGATCTACAGGCTGAAGCGCTGTAAGGAAATGGAAAAAGCACTTTTGTTTGAGTGGATGAGAGAACTTCTCTGCCAGCTTGAATACTTTCACAAATGCTTCAGTAATCAGGGATACCGCTATGTGAATCCATACAGCGTGCTTGTGACAGCAGAAGGAAAGCTTCTATTATTGGATCTGAAAGCAGAAAGCAATGAATTTGTCCTGCGGAATATGCAGAAGCGGTCCATGCGGGAACATTTTGTAAAACCAATCGTTCACATCAGGGAAAATACAAGAATTTCCCTGGATCTATATGGTTATGCCAAGACCATACAATTCATACTGGCTAACGTACATGTTGAGCCTTCATTAACAAGCCGGGAAGAAAACCGGCTGGAAAAGATCATTGACAAATGTCTTTGTAAAAATTCAAAAAAACAATATGAAGATTTAAAACAGGTTCATAAAGAACTTCCGTCCCTCCGCGGCCGAAACCGGAAACCAGGGAAAAAAGAGCAGAAAAAGGAATGGAAGAAATGGCGGATATTGCTGCTGATCATAGCAGGAATCCTTGCAGTATTATTGCTAAATTTTATGAAAAACAGGAAATCAGAGGAACAGGACCAGAACTGGACAGAGATGGGGCCAGAGGGGCAGGAAAAGATGAAACTAGAAAGTCAGGAAATGGAAAGGAGCATACAGGGTGACACAGAAGAGAACACAAGACAGGAAATAAAAAAGCCGGATTTAAAAGAACAGGGAAACCGGGAGTATCCGCAGGATGGAATGAAAGAACTGGAAGAAAATGTGGATTCCCTGCAGGAATATGTATTTCAGAATACAACATCGGACAACCAGGAGATCATTGAGCAGGGAGAAACCCTGAAAAGGGAGCTGTTCCGGTATCTGGCCGCTGCATATGACCGGGAGGAGATGAAGGAGCAGGCTCTGGATGCCTATCAGGAATTGTGCGGGACAGAGGTACGGAAAGAACTGCTGGAAGCCGCATATCTCAGGCGGATCACGTTGGAAATGGAACAGAGCAGAGAGATTGCGCTAGAGACAGCTAAGGAGGCTCTGTCGCGCATTCCGGATTCGGAGGCGCTGGCAGAAAAGTCTCTGGAGGTTCTGGCAGGAATGGAAGCTATGACAAAGGAAGAACGTAGGAAGGAACTGGAGATTCTGGAAGGTTTTTATCCGAATTTAGAACTTCTGGAAAATGATCAGAAGTCAGAAGAAGCAGACAATCTGGAAATTGACGCAAAATAACATGCTGCGCAAATGGTACAGGACAAAGGAGGAACTATAGATGAGGATAAAGATGCATCTGCTGGGAACAGGTACTGCGGTACTTCTCTCAGTATATGCGGTTACAGCCTATGCAGGGCAGGAAATCAGAGAACAGAGACGGTCAATGGAAGACCTCCACATGCCGGAGATTCTTTACGAAGAGGCAGACGGCAATCAGGGCTATTATAAAGCGGCTCCGGAAGTACGTATTATCCATAAACAGGCGGATGCGGTCACCAAATATGAATTTTTATCAGCAGACAACAGTAAAAAAACGGGCAGTTTAGAGCTGATGGAAGGCCAGGACCAAGAAAGCGTTTATCTTGGAAAAGAAGATTTCAAAGATGGAAGAAATGTACTTCGTGTATGGATGGAAAAGGATCTCAGCGGACCGGATGAAAATGGAGAAGAAGGAAACGGAACAGGAGGAAGCAGCACAGAAGGAAGCGGAACAGGAGAAAATGAATTGGAAGGAAGCGATGCTGGAGAAAGCAGTTCAGGAGATAGCGGAACTGACATGGATGGAACAGAAGGAGCCGGTTTGGCAGAAAATGGATCAGTGGAAAAGGCTGAGAAAGATGCAGAGGATGATTTTTCAAAAGATGATACACCGAAAAATGATTTCCTGCCGCCGGCCGAACCGGAGACCGTTTTTGAAAAAGAAATCCATTTTCTGATCGATACGAAAAAGCCGTCAAAGGTTCATTTTTTGTACAACAGGGCAATCAGGGACGATTCCATCCTGACAAACGAACCTATAGAACTGACATTGAAAAGCACGGATGAGGGAAGCGGTATGGAAGCGATTTACTACAGGACAGGGGATGGCGCTGCAGAAACGCTGACAGGAGACAGCGGCAGCCTCATACTGAATCCGGGATTCCATGGAAGGGTAGAGGCCTATGCCGTGGATAAAGCCGGGAACCGGTCAGAATCTGGAATGTCGGCAGTGCTCCTCTGTGAGAGACAGCCTCCGGACATCCGGATTGAAGCGGAGGGAAAGATAGATGCCTGGCGCTCGGATCCGTTGAGAGTGAATGTAAAAGTTTCGGATCCGGACTTGAGTTCCGGGATCCAGTGCCTGAAATGCTATGTCGGAGGAGAGGTCACGGTACATCGGGAAAATGGATACCAAACGGGAATCATATCTATGGAGGACGGATTTACAGTAGATATCTCTTCAGAAGGAGGAAAAGGTATTCCCGTAGTTGTCGAGGTATTGGACTGGGCAGGTAATTTTCAGTCAGAAAGCAGACTGGTCTATATTGACAAGAATGCTCCTGCCATTCAAAGTGATGAGATTCATGACCATATGATCGCAGGACAGCCTGTAAAAGGCAAAATGCGGATTCAGGAAGAAAACGACCTTGCATCTGCAAGTATGGAGGTCTGGAAAGTTACCTCCGACAAAAAGAGAGAGCTGATGGAGGAAAAAAAGAAAGAGCCGGAGCCCTTTTCCGGCCCCCAGGAGATCGAATGGGACATTATGCTGGAAGAGGACGGGGTTTATGACATCCATATGACCGCAAAGGACAGGGCAGGCCATGAGAGCAGGCAGGACAGCCAGGTCATTGTAGATCAGACCAATCCGGTAATTCGCTATGTAGATCAGATGCAGGGGGTATATGTACCGTATTTTCAGTGGAATTACGGAAAAGAAGAGGTTGTTCAGGATGCGACCGACTATTCTTATGATATTTTTCTGGATGGAGCATTCTATACCGCAGGAAAAAAAGTGACAAAGGAAGGGGTGAGGATGCTGCAGATTAAAGCTGTGGATGCTGCAGGAAACGAAGCTACGGCGGAGGCCGTGTTCCAGATTGACCATACTCCGCCCAGGATCCGGGTCTATGATGTGGAAGACGGCAGTTCATACGAGGATATGGCTGCAGTCAGTATTTCCGTGGACGGAAAAGGGGAATACCTGAAAGAGATCATGATAAACCGCGAAAAAATGAAGCTGGAAGCGGATTGCCAGATTTTTACCAGGTCGTTTCAGGAGCCCGGAGATTATCAGATTCTGGTTCTGGCAGAGGATCTGGCGGGAAATCAGGAAAAGGAGCAGATAACGTTTAAGATCGAGGAACAGAAGCAGCTGGCAGGGAAAGTTCTGAAACCGATTACCAGAATTTTCAGAAATGCGGACCCGATGCCGGACAGAAATACACGGATTCAGGATACGGAACAGGAAAAAAGTCCGGCAGTATTCTGGCTTGTACTTTGTTTTGTACTGGCAGGAGCCGCATCTGTGCTGAGAAAGAAAATATGGAATAGAAGGTGGAGGTATGAATAAAGAAAGTAAAATAATACGTATGATCCTGTCCGGTCTCAGCGTGACAAGCTTTAGTATTTCGGCGGGAGTCTATATCTGGCAGTTGTATAAAACAGCATCAAACATGCCGGTGTTCATCATGCTGTCCGTTTTCCTGATATTGCCGGCCATCATGATATCCCGTCAAAATTCAAGGACGGCGGCGGAAAAGGCAAAGGCACAGAGTGAATTTTTATCCAATATGAGCCATGAGATACGAACCCCGCTCAACGGTCTGATCGGACTGAATCATATGATGATGCTCAATATCGACAAGGTGGAACAGGCGCAGCAAAAAGAACAGGTCAAGGATTGGATCCAAAAATCCTACGGCACGGCCAACTATCTGCTCGCCCTTGTAAATGACGTTCTGGATGTATCTAAGCTGCAGGCCGGAAAAGTGGATCTGGTCATGGAACCGGTCATGCTGGAAACCATGCTGGACGCTGTCTGGTCCATGCAGCATGACAATATTGTAAACCGGGGTGTGGGATTTACGATCAAGAAGGAAATTTCCATACCCTGTATAGAAACCGATGAAACACGAATCAAACAGGTCTTGATGAACATTGTCGGAAATGCCGCTAAATTCACTCCCGCAGGCGGACAGATCACCCTGTCGGTAAGTCAGAGAAGAATAGATAAAAGCCGTGTGGAGATGCGGTACTGCTGTGAAGACACAGGGATCGGAATGAGCGAAGAATTTGTGGAAAAGATATTCGAATTGTTCAGCCAGGAACAAAATACGTTGTCCGGGGAGGTAAAGGGAACCGGTCTCGGCATGCCGTTAAGCCGTCTGATCGTAGAGTCCATGGGCGGAAAGATACTTGTGGAGAGCAAGGTCGGCCAGGGGAGCATATTTACCGTAGTCATTCCTTCCGCCATTGCAGAAGGGACGCCGGATTACAGGAAGCAGATGTCCCGAAGCAGCGGCTGTCCGGGAACAAAAAAGAAGCCTGGCGGCGGGAAAAGGATCCGGATCCTGCTGGCGGAGGACAATGAGCTGAATTGGGAAATCCTGCTCGAAATTTTGACAGAAAGGGGGTTCCAGGTGGTCCATGCGGAAAACGGACAGCAGGCAGTCCGCATATTTAAAGAATCCACCCCCGGAGAATTTGACATTATATTGATGGATATGCAGATGCCGGTCATGGATGGATGCAGCGCTTCAAAAAAGATACGGGAGCTGGACAGGCCGGACGCAAAGACTATTCCGATATTCGCCTGCACGGCCAATACATTCAAGGAAGACCGGGACAGGGCAATGGAAAGCGGGATGGATGAATTTCTTTCAAAGCCCATTGATGTGAATATCCTTCTGGAGAAATTGTCATTCATATCCGGGAAGGAAGATTCATATACATAGAAGCAATAGGTCCCACGGAAGGTTATTTCATGTCCTGTATTATTGATGCTGTTCAGTCTCTGCAGAAACTTCTGTGGAGCCTGCCCATGCTTGTGGTCCTGCTGGGCACCCATGTTTACTTTACGGTTCGCCTGCATGTGATCCAGAGAAAGATTCCCATGGGAATCCGGCTCAGCATTTCCGGTCCGGATGAGAGCCGGGAGGAGGCCGGAAGCCGGAAGAAGGAAAAGGCAGGCCGGGAAGGGAATGTTTCGCCCTTTTCCGCACTTGCCACATCCCTTGCGGCAACCATCGGAACGGGAAATATTATCGGGATATCCACGGCAGTTGCCATCGGTGGCCCGGGAGCCGTTTTCTGGTGCTGGATCACCGGTGTGCTGGGGATCGCTACCTGTTACGCCGAATGCTATCTTTCTGTACGCTTCCGTGTGAAGCAGGAGGATGGTACATTTCGGGGCGGCCCTATGTATGTGATGGAACACGTGCTTCATCAGAAAAGCGCCGCGGTCGTGTTTGCATTTTCGGTGATCCTGGTATCGCTGGGGATGGGAAGCAGCGTACAGTCACATTCCATTACAGCCGCGGTTCTGGAGCAGAAAGCAATATCACCGCAGCTGATCGGAATCGCGGCGGCAGCCCTTACAGGCGTTGTGATCGTGGGAGGGGCAGGTCAGATTGCTAAAATCTGTACATGGCTTGTGCCCTTCATGAGTATTTTTTATCTGGGCGGCTGCTTTCTGCTGATCTGGCTGAATCGGGGAGTTCTTCCAGAAACACTGCTGGTCATACTACGGTCCGCAGTCTCCTCGCGTTCGGTTATAGGCGGAGCAGCAGGTACAGCGGTCATGACCGGGATGCGGGCAGGAATCTCCCGGGGGCTGTTTACCAATGAAGCGGGACTGGGGTCTATTCCAATGGCTGCCGCAGCTGCCCGTACCGGTTCACCCAGACAGCAGGGGCTGGTATCTATGACCGGTACATTCTGGGATACGGTAGTGATGTGTGCGATTACAGGAATTGCGGTAGTCAGCAGTATGCTGAGCCATCCCGAACTGTTTTTGCATGCCTCGCCTGACCAGCTCTGTTTCCTTGCATTTTCCCAGTTAGACGGTTTACTCCAAAAGGGATTTTCCGTTCTTCGGATATCAGGCGGCATGTTTGTAGATGGAAGCCTGGTCCTGTCGGCGGCATTGGTCTTATTCGCTTTTGCTACGATCATCGGCTGGAATTTTTACGGAGAGTGCGCGGTCCGGTATTTGTGGGGACAAAATGGATTAAGGCAGTATCATATGTTATATATTTTTGCCGTATATCTGGGGGCAGTTCTGTCATTGGACTTTGTATGGACATTGTCCGACCTGTTCAATTCGTTTATGGCGCTTCCCAATCTGCTGTGTCTGTGGATGCTGCGCAGGGTCGTGATAGATAATCAATGACTCTGTCTTGAACGGGTATATAAAATCGGTTATACTTAGGAAAGATTTGGAAACCATAGAAAAAATTTTATATACAGGACAGGAGATAAAAATGCTGCGGAACAACGTAACAGAAAAAAGGACTTTTTACGGACGGATATTTAAACTGGTGCTGCCGATCATCATCCAGAATCTGCTGAGTTCCGCCGTCAGCTCGGCGGATGTGATCATGCTGAATTATGTGGGTCAGTCGGCCATATCCGCCGTATCGCTGGCTTCTCAGTATGCCAATATTCTTTTTATGGTATTTTACGGGCTGGGTACGGGAGCCACTATATTGTGCGCACAGTATTACGGCAAAGGGAATCTGGAAGCGATTCAGGTTGTAGAGGGAATTGCGCTTCGTTTTTCACTGGCGATCTCCATAGCATTCTGCGGGAGTGCGCTTCTCATTCCAGATATGATGATGGAGCTCTTTACCAATGATACAGAGCTGATCGCGGTAGGCGCTTCCTATCTGCGTTTTATGAGCCTCAGCTATCTGTGCTGCGGTATTGCGGAGGTTTACCTGGCAATCCTGCGCAGTGTGGAACAGGTTGTCATCAGTACGGCGCTCAATATCCTTGCTTTCTCGCTCAATATCATCCTGAATGCGGTCTTTATCTTCGGATTATTCGGCGCTCCCAGGCTTGGAGCGGCAGGAGTGGGACTTGCCACGTCCATTTCAAGGCTGACCGAGCTCATTGCCTGCTTTGTGGTATCTTATTTCAAAAGTACCATCAAGCTGAACCTCCGATATCTGTTTGTACGAAACCGGCTGCTGTTCAAAGATTTTGTAAGACTTTCTCTGCCGGCTCTGGGAAACGATATCGTATGGAGCGTGGCATTTGCAATGTATTCGGTCGTCATGGGACATATGGGGACGGATGCGGTTGCCGCCAATTCCTTTGTCGTCGTGGTACGCAATTTCGGAACCATACTTTGTTTTGGAATGGCAAATGCAGGGGGGATCCTGCTTGGAAATGTAATCGGGGAAAATAAGATAGAAGAAGCACGGGACGGTGCGAAAAAGCTTATGAAGCTGACCGTGATCTCCGGCGCGATCGGAGGGTTGATCGTGGTGGCCGCTATGCCCGTTGTACTGACATACGCATCTTCGTCCCTGAGCGAACAGGCTATGCATTATCTGAAATGCATGCTGTGGATCAATACATATTATATTATGGGAGCGGCAGTCAATACCACGCTGATCGCAGGGGCCTTCCGGGCAGGAGGCGACAGCAGATTTGGATTTATCTGTGATACGATCGTCATGTGGTGCTATGGGGTCCCTCTTGGATTCCTGGCAGCGTTTGTGTTCAAACTCCCGGTCATGTGGGTCTATTTTCTTCTGTGTACCGATGAATTTGTAAAATGGCCATGGGTACTCAGGCATTACCGCAGCGGAAAATGGCTCAACAATATTACGCGGGACGACCTGTTCCGGAATGATGAATGCGGCATTTAGCGGCATAGCGGAGGAGCAATTTCCATAAAAGAAACAGGAGGCCTGCTCCAAGGATGGTCATGCCGATGTATAAGAAGATTACAGTGAGGTTGCCAAGCAGCGGAACCAGATCGTAAAATATAATCTGTTCCATGCGGTATGCCGGATTGATGTAAAACATATTGATGATTCCAAAGCGGCCGCAAATGTGGTTGATCACAGCGGCAGCGACACAGCAGGCCAGATATAAAAGAGCGGCGCATGTAAAATCACGCAGGCATGGAGAGACGGACCTCCGCTTAGAGTGGACCTGCGGGAGAACCGCAGCATCTGCCGAGATAGACTCAGGAGAGACGGCAGCATCTGCCGATCGGATTTTGCGCGAGACAGCCGATCCTTCCGAATTAACTTCTGAAAGGGGGGCGTATCCTTCCGAATCATAAGCGGCGGCGGACAGGATTCCGATTCCGATCAGGAGTACATGCCATGCATAGGAGTGAAAGGTCAATAAGGGGAGGGGATAGTGAAGGCCGCTTGTATCAGCAAAGACAGCGATCCCGCCGAGCAGTCCGAAGGTCATAAGAAAGGTGAAACAGGTCCTGCGCTGGAAGGACGTTTTTGTATACGGAAGCAGCAGGAGGATATACATGGGGATGCTGCAGAGCTGAAACGGAAAATATCTCCAGTCATAGGAGCCGTGATTCAGAAAAAAAGTCAGACAGGCCTGCTTCCAGATTTCGGAGACAAGCATCAGCAGCCCGCAGATCCGGAACAAAGATCCGAAGCGGTACGGGAAGGGCGGGGATGTTCTGAAAATTCTGACCATAATAAAAATCTCCTGTTATCATAAAAGTATTTGGTTAGTGAATGATACACTACAATATAGTGTAGTATTTACAGTTATTTTTTGCAAATTCATAAAAAAAACGGCTGTCTGTAATAAAGAATATCAATACGTTTACGCTCTTTCAAGCAGAAAAACCAAAATTTTCTATATTTTAACGTGTTTTTTGCATGAAATTGTAGAAAAAATATCGAATTGATTGTATAATAGAAATCAGTTACTATTTATGTATGAAAGAGAGGGTTCACTATGAAGCAAAATAATATGGTAGCAATGATTTTAGCCGGCGGCCGAGGGTCGCGGCTGCACGATCTGACCAATAAAGTTGCCAAGCCAGCCGTTTCATACGGCGGAAAATACCGTATCGTAGATTTTCCGCTGAGCAATTGTGCAAACAGCGGGATTGACGTTGTCGGAGTATTGACCCAGTATGAGTCGGTATTATTGAACAGCTACGTATCCATGGGCCGCCGCTGGGGACTGGATGCGAAAGGCAGCGGGGTTTATGTTCTGCCGCCGCGTGAGAAGGCAGATGCGAATCTGGACGTATACCGCGGAACCGCGGATGCGATCTCACAGAATATTGATTTTATAGATACATATAGTCCGGAGTATCTCCTGGTACTCTCCGGAGACCATATCTACAAGATGAATTATTCTAAGATGCTGGACTACCATAGGGAAAACAAGGCAGATGCCACCATTGCAGTCATCGAGGTCCCCATGCGGGAAGCAAGCAGGTTCGGTATCATGAACGCGACTGAAGACGGTGTGATCTATGAATTTGAAGAAAAGCCGGAGAAGCCGAAGAGCAACCTTGCTTCTATGGGTATCTATATCTTTGACTGGAAGCAGCTCCGTAAGCTTCTGGTTGCTGATATGAAGAATCCGGAATCGAACCACGATTTCGGCAAAGACATCATCCCTACGCTTTTAAACGACGGCAGGAGACTGCTTGCGTACAAGTTTAAAGGCTACTGGAAGGATGTAGGAACTATCGACTCCCTTTGGGAAGCAAACATGGATCTTCTGGATAAAAAGAATGAACTCGACTTAAGTGACCCTACCTGGAAAATTTATACAGAAGATGTTACAACCCTGCCTCATTATGTAGGAGCAGACGCGGATATCAAGCGTGCCTTTATCACACAGGGCTGTGTGATCGAAGGTGAAGTGAAAAATTCCGTATTGTTTACCGGTGCAAAAGTAGGCGCCGGTGCTAAGATCATCGACAGCGTGCTCATGCCGGGCGTAGTAGTGGAAGAAGGCGCAGTGGTTACCCGCGCACTTGTTGCAGATGGAGTGAAGATCGGAAAAGAGGCTGTCGTTGGAAGCGCGGGCAGTGAACATATTGAGCTGGTTGCGAAGCGAGTAAAGGGGGTTGAATAATATGGCTAAAGCATTTGGCATTGTGAATACATCCGGAAATCATATATGGGTTGAGGGGCTTGAGAGCCACCGTACAATTGGGGCGTTTTCTTTCCTGGGAAGATATCGTGTGATTGATTTTCCTATTTCCAATTTCAGCAACAGTGACATTGAGCAGATCAAGGTTTTTGTCAGGAGAAAACCGCGTTCTCTGATCGACCACCTTGGAACAGGACGCCACTACAGCATCAATTCCAAACGGGGCAAGCTGCAGGTGCTGTTTTCACAGAACAGCTCTGAGAATGATATCTACAATACAGATATTGCGGCATTTTATGAGAATATTGACTGCATCGAGAGGATGCATGAGCAGTATGTGATCATCACACCGAACTTCATGGTGTTCACACAGAATTTCGATACACTGCTCCAGACACATATTGAATCCGAAGCAGACATTACGATGCTGTATCATTCCGTGGATAATGCGAAGGAGATGTATCTGAACTGCGATCTGCTCAACCTGAACAAGCAGAAGGGTGTCCTGTCTATCGAGAAGAACCGCGGTACCGCGAAGAACAGGAACATCTCGATGGATACCTATGTGATGAAGAAGGATTTGTTCGTGGAGCTGGTGAAAAAGGCAAGAAAGCTCTCCTCTATGTTTACTCTGGCACAGATCGTCAACAGGGAATGTGAAGAGCTGGACATCCGCGGAGTTGCGCATCGCGGATATTTCGCAACGATCACGGATTTCAAGAGTTATTATGACGCGAACCTGTCTCTGATTGACGGCAAGATGGCAGCAAGCCTCTTCGATGAGGACTGGCCGATCTATACACGTACCAATGATTCCAGCCCGACACAGTATTTTGAGGAGTGCAGCGTGAAGTATTCTGTTGTTTCCAACGGATGTCTGATCGAAGGGACTGTGGAAAATTCCGTTATTGGACGCGGATGCGTGATCAAGAAAGGAGCAGTCGTGAAGAACAGCGTGATCCTTCCGGGAGCGCTGATCGGGGAAAATGCCCGCATTGAGAACCAGGTTGTGGATAAACGTGCCAAGATCATACACGCAAAGGAAGTGATCGCACCACCTGAAAAACCAGGATATGTACGCCGGGAAGATACACTGTAAAGTTTTTGGTGTATACAGGACATCTGCGTAAGCGGCAGACAGGTCCTGCAGGCGGTTGTTTTGTATAATTTGAAATTCTTATGAACCATAAGATACAGAAGGGAATGTCTGATGCTGCGGCGCTGACATTCCCTTTTTCTGGCAGGATGTGGCTATTCAGCCCCGGCAATGTACTGGTCTCACCGTGAACAGTAACCACAGTTCGTTACAGTTCACGGCCTGACCGGCCGCGAACTGTAACGCATCCA
>OFFP01002059.1_pt1 | contig 12436 bp, 8 predicted proteins | sample 1521431 | NCBI WGS metagenome assembly OFFP01 (sample SAMEA3504104, study PRJEB24116) | mouse gut metagenome | biome: mouse gut; feature: mouse-associated habitat; material: faeces | place: Denmark | collected 2011 | reverse complement strand
GCGCCTGCCGCTGCGCCTACGGAAATTGAGGACGAAATCATAAACGTCGCACTGTTCGGCACGGACGAAGATGGTTTCCGGACGGATGTGGACATGCTTGTCAGCTTCAATACGACAACAAAGGAGCTGCATCTGATTTCTGTTCCGAGGGATACCAGAGTGACGATGACGCCGGAAATGATTGATTATCTGGAAAAAAATAACAAGTATGTGCCGGATAAAACGGGCGTATACGGCCAGTGTAAGCTGACGGAACTGCACGCGTATGCGGGGAAAGAGAACCGCAATGCCTTTTCCGTTGCCATGCTGGAGGAGATTCTCGGCGTGCAGATAGATTATTATGTGAAAGTGAATCTGGACGCCTTCCGGCAGATTGTGGATGCTGTGGGCGGTGTGGATTTTGATGTGCCGATGGACATGTACTGGGATATGAGCGATAACGGCGGTCCGGTCATCAACCTGAAAGCGGGTATGCAGCATCTGGACGGCGCGAAGGCGGAACAGCTTGTGCGGTTCCGCATGGGATATGCCGCAAAGGATCTGAAGCGGATAGAGGTGCAGCAGCAGTTCATGCAGGCTTTGCTGCAAAAAATCTGCAGTACGGACACGCTTCTGAGGAGCATAAACGACCTGATAGCGGTTGCTCTGGATTGTACGGAAAGCGATATTACGCTGTCAGAAGCATTGAAATATGTAAAATACATTAAAGATATTTCTCCGGCGCGTATGACGATGGATACCATTCCTTATCTTGGCGACCCCGGCTCCTATGTCGAATTGGATCCGGAAGGAACAAAAGAACTGATAGAGCAAAGGATTTACGGCAAGGAACCGACAGAACCGGAAACACAATATACAGAGGAAGGACAGGGAACGAATGGCTGAAAACAGGCGTGGCAGAAGGATGGCGAAACGGAAGAAAAAATTCAATCCATTTAAGACGTTTTTTAAGATTGTATGCTCCATGGTTTCCGTATTTATGGTACTGGCGGGCGGCGCGGCGTTTGCCTATTATAAGGTAACGGGCGATGTACCCTTTTCCAATCAGGAAATCATTCAATCTGCTTCGGATATGAATCTTTTGGATGCGTTTTTGAAACGCGATATCAAAATGAATGTGGCAGTGTTCGGCGTAGATAAAGACGGAACGAGGACGGACGTTATTTTTGTTGCGCATTATGACAGCGCGCAGAAAAGCATCAATCTGGTTTCCCTCCCGCGTGATACCCGCGTGTCTATCTGTGATGAGGTGCGCGAAAACCTGAATAAAGAGGGCCGCTCCTATAATCAGGTTGCAAAGCTGAACGCCGTACATTCTTACAGCGGCAAAGAGATGGGCCCGAAAAATGCCGTTTTGCAGATTGAGGATCTGCTGGGTATCAAAATTGACCACTATGTCAAAGTCGATTTGGAGGGCTTCCGGGAAATCGTGGACGCTGTAGGCGGCGTAGATGTAGATGTGCCGCAGGATATGCATTGGGATATGCGTGATACCGGCGACCCACTGATTGACCTGAAAAAAGGCATGCAGCATCTGGACGGGGAAAAAGCGGAGCAGCTTGTGCGGTTCCGGCGGTATGCCGATGGCGACGTTGGGCGGATACAGGTGCAGCAGCTTTTCCTGAAAGCATTGGCGGAGAAAGTGCTGAGTACGGAAAGCATCATAAAGAACCTGCCGGACTATATCAAAATTTTCTATCAACACGTGGAAACGGACGTTACGCTGACAGATGCGCTGAAATACGCAAATTATATCAATAAACTGGATATGTCCCGAATCAGCATGGAAACCCTGCCGGGCGTGGGGCAGTACGTTGGGAACGTTTCCTATTTCCTGCATGATGCAGATGCAACAAAGGAAATGGTGGACAGGGTGTTCTATAACGTTGCGCCCGCAGTGCCGGAAGGGGAAACTGGAACTCCGGCGGATAGCAAATCCCTGTTGATTGAGGTTTCCAATGGCGGGAAACAGCAGCAGCAGCAGCGGCATAATCTCCAGCCTCCCCAGCAGCATGTTGATACTGAGAAAAATCTTACTCCCTCCGGAAAGAAACGAAAAGTTGCATGTGGGCCCCAGCACGTCAAAGGCAGGTCCCACGTTGCTGATACAGGTCAAAGAGGCGGGAACCGGCAGTGACCTTGTGCAGTATTTCAATAAAGCGGAGGTCGAAGTTGCCCCGTCTGAAATCGGCGCAAATGCGGATATCCGAATCATCCTGGGGACAAACGAGCAGTGAAAAAGGCTCTGAGGCCGTGCGATTCTGCCCGCACCCTGTGGGGGATGCATCTCTCGCCCCGCTTCCCGGATGAAGGCATTAAAAGAGGTTTTGGTAAATATGGAAGGTGTTCCCAGCCGCATGGAATGGGGCTATGGGGCAAGGGGCAATGCCCCTTGTGGGAGTTTGAAGGCGAAGCCCTCGGGGTTTTCATCTTTATTTAAGAGGAGGCGGCGAAATGGATAATATCATGATGATTGGCATAGCAGGCGGTACAGGCAGCGGCAAAACAACATTGACGGACCGCCTGAAGGAGCGTTTTGGCGATGATGTTTCCGTCATCTACCACGATAATTACTATAAACGCCACGATGATATGACCTATGAGGAGCGCTGCCTTTTGAACTACGACCATCCGGACGCGTTTGATACCGGCCTGATGATTGAACATATCCGTACCCTGCGGGCGGGGCAGCCTGTTGCGTGCCCTGTATACGATTTTACCGTACATAACCGCTCGGATAAAACGGTGACCATCTGCCCGACAAAGGTTATTATCATTGAAGGCATATTAATTTTCGAGAATAAATTCCTGCGCGATTTGATGGATATTAAAATTTTTGTGGATACGGACGCAGATGTGCGGATTCTCAGGCGTATCCTGCGTGACGTAAAGGAGCGCGGGCGTAGTCTGGATTCTGTTGTCAGCCAGTATCTGACGACAGTAAAGCCCATGCATGAGCAGTTTGTAGAGCCGAGTAAACGCTCGGCGGATATTATCGTGCTGGAAGGCGGGCAGAATATTGTCGCGCTGGATATTCTGATACAACGTGTCTATAATCATGTTCATGGGTTGGGGCAATGATGTTCCGCCGGGCTGGTTATGGCAGAAATGAGGGGATGAAATGAATGTTGGAGAGCTTTTTCGCAGGGCATGTGTGTCCGGCTTCGTGTGCAGCATATTCTATCATGGGCTGATGCTCCTTATGGGGACAAAGGTGCAGCTGCGCAGTGCGGTTGTGTTTACCGTTGTGTTTGTATTGCTTTACTTTGTCTGGCTTTTGGTGGTCAGCTATAAAGGAAGAAGGTAAAAACTTTATCACACAACGGAAGTGATAGCAAAAATAGCTGCAAACGTCAAAATAAGAAAGGCAGGGGATTTTTCCCTGCCTGTTTCTTTATGCCGCCGTTTAGAATACATACACAACGGAGATATTTGCTGTTACATGGATATCGCCATACTGAATGGTTGTGCCGCCTTCGCCTGTATCAGCGGCAGAATTCTCTGCTACGGACAGTGCCTGCCGTTTGGAGCTTTCAACATAATACGCGCTCCGGCTGTTTTCCGTCACGCTTTTCACTTCACCAAGAGGCCTGCCATAGGCTCCGGCAATCGCCGCCGCGGAATCTGCGGCATTATTCACAGCTGTTTCCAGAGCCTGTGCATAATACGCAGATTCATTTTCCACGCTGAACGATACGCCGTCTGTTCCTGTTGCGCCGGCTTTCAGTGCGGCATCAATGTACTTCCCGGCGTTTTCAATATCTTTCGTAACAGCCTGGATATTCGCGGTGGAGCGGTATCCGGTGATGGTACGTTTGCCGGTTCCGTCATCGTACTGATAGGACGGGTAAACAAATGTTCCGGTTGTAACGATTTTATCCTTTTGGATTCCCATTTCCAGCAGAGTGTCAGTTACCTTCTGCATGGTTTTGCTGGTTTCCTTCTGTGCCGCCTCGGACGTTTTGCCAATAGCCTCTACAGAAAGGCTGATTGTGGCGGTATCCGGCTTTGCCAGCACAACGCCGCTGCCTGTCACACTGATTTCCCCTGCCGCAAACGCCATGCTGTGGCACCCGATGGCAAGTGTTGCCGCAGTGACACATACAAAACAGATTCTTTTCCAGTTTTTCATAATTATTCGCTCCTTTCCTCCATAAAGCCGCCCTGTGGCAGCTATCTTTTCCTGCCGTTTTTTATTTCTGTTTGGTTGGACGGAGGAAAAAAGGATTCGTTCCATTTTTTCGGAAAAATTTTCGATTGATTGCTGAAAATGTTTCAGCGGAAAAATTCCATCAGCAGGAACGTCAGCAGCGGCAGATTATCCGGCTGGCTGTTTGTTGGCTTTTTCTGCTCAGTGGAAGTGCCCGTTTCGGCAGCGGAAACAGCAAAAGGCTTTTTCTGCCCGTCGTGGGGATTATTTTGTCCGACAGCTTCTGTTCCGGGCGGTTCTTTGGCAGGCTGGGGCTTTTCTGCACGGCGGCAGAAAGGCTCGGGTATTTTCGCGTTGGCATACATAGAAATCACGACCTCCGATTTGCTTTCTGTTATCATGTATATGCCGCCTGAAAAAGAATTTTAACAAAAAAACACTTTTCCCTATAAAAGCACAATGTTTTATGATATGATTGGGGAGAGAAACCGGAATGCGCCGCAAAACCGCGCTGAAGGTTTTCGATGTATCCTGTGAAAGGGAGTTGCAAATGAGGGAAAGCAGGGAACGGGGATTCCGTATACTGGAATTTCGTGGAAATAAATTTGATATCATCGGGGATGTACACGGCTGTTATGACGAGCTGATGGAGCTGGTCGCAAAGCTGGGCTATGTACCGGACGGCATGGCATACACCCACCCGGAGGGGCGGCGGCTGATTTCTGTTGGAGATGTGGCAGATAAAGGCCGCCAGAATTTGGCATGTCTGGATTTCTGGATGCGGCAGGTCGAATACGGCGGTGCGTTCTGGGTGCATGGAAACCACTGCAACAAGCTATACCGCTATTTCCTTGGGAACAAGGTGCATCTTTCGCATGGGCTGGAAAACACGGTTGCGGAGCTGGAGCAGCTGGGGCGGGAGGAACGAATGGTATTCCGCAGCCGCTATATGGCGTGCTACGAAAGCCAGTGCTATTATCTTCTGCTGGACCAGCGGCGGCTTGCGGTGGTGCATGGCGGGCTGCGGCAGGAGTCCATCGGGCAGTTTTCCGGTAAAATACGCGCGGTCTGCCTTTATGGAGAAACGACCGGCGCAACAGACCAGAACGGCAGGCCGGAGCGGCTGGACTGGGCGGCGGAATACAGAGGCAAGCCGTTCGTTGTCTATGGGCATACAGTTGCGGAGGAGCCGAAAATTATCAACCGTACGGTAGATATTGACCAGGGCTGTGTTTATGGCGGCTACCTGACTGCCCTCCGCTACCCGGAAATTACGTTTGTGCAGGTGCGTGGTAAGGCATATGCGGATTACAACGGAAGCGGCAAACTGCCGGAATAAGAACCTATCCGTAAATTATCTGCGCACATCCTGCTTCATCTTTTCCGGCAGCCTTTGCCGCTTTTCCCTGCCGTACCACCCGGTACGCCTGCAAAAAGCTCCCTGCTTGCCGAAAAATCTGACTGTGCAATCTGCACGTATCTTATTTATGGATAAGTTCTAAGAATACTTGACATAAAACACCGGACAGGGATTTTTTTCTGTCCGGTGTTTTTGGGACAGGGGAAATAAAGGGTATTTTTACAGCAGCTCTGCGCGCTGTTTTATTCTGTGAGAATTTCTTTCATAAATTCTGAAAGATACTCAATGCCGGTGATGAAATATTCTTTTTCAACAACGGCAAGCAAATCATTCAGCAGGCTTTCTGCTTCTATAAAATCATCTGGATTCAGGCGGAACCGAAGAAAGCCGTAAAACGCTGTCAGCTCAGGTGTAAGCTGCTTTTTGGCATTCAATTCCTGATGTTCCATCAAGTAGCAGTGGTACAGTTTTTCTAGTTTTCCCATAAATGAGTTCCTCCTTTGCTGGTAAGGCTTTGTAATAACAGCAGTTTTATTGTAAACCATATATGAAAAAACTGGAATACGCGAAAGACGGAAATCTGTATTTTGGGCTGTGTGAATGAAATTCTGAGGCAGAAAAACTGCTATCATTCAGACTGTCAAAAAACCTGTTTTTGCGTCGTGGAAGGATATGGGAAACGAAGCGTTTTCCGAGTGGAATCCGCCGTGCGGTCGGCAAAGCCGACGGCTGGCCAACACGCCGCCATACGGCAAAGCGGGCTTTGCCCGCTCAAGGAAAAGGGTGAGTTTCAAGGCTTTCTGTGGTTCTTCAGAAAGGCATAGCACTGCAACAGCAGAGCCCTTTTGGGGCGGTTCGTGAAGCGAACTGCTTAGAACGAGCCCCTTTATGCCGGCAGTTCCTAAAAAAAGGCTTCGTATAGCAGGCATAGCCCGCTGCTGCCGCAGCCTGAGCCTTTTTTGACACGCTGTGCAAAATATCGCTGCGTCAGCTTGTTCTATAATTAAAGTAAAGAATGCATTTGGAGCGGACGAAAACTGTCAATGCTTTTGGAGAAATATTAAGTTTCTCTTTCAATTTGCCGATGTATATTGTAGTATATCCAGTTTTGGTATATTCTAGTGGTATAAAGAATATTAGGAAGACTACCCGGTCAGGGAGGATGAAATGGGGCGAAGGAGGGAACAAACCATGAAGAAAATCAGAAAGACGCTGACGATATGTCTGACAGCGTCCGTACTGGCGGTATCATCCGCCGTTTCCGCGTCCGCTGCGGCATTCAAAGACGTTAGCGGGCACTGGGCAGAAACCACAATCAACCGTTGGGTGGGCCTTGGCTATATCAACGGCTATCCGGATGGCACATTCCGGCCGAAGGAGCCTATCACCAGAACGGAGTTTGCGGTGGTAGCAAACAATGCGTTTAACTACCAGAATGTGCAGGCGATTTATTTCCCTGATGTAGCAACGACATTCTGGGGCTACACAGAAATACAGAAAGCATATGCGGCGGGCTATATGCGCGGTGACGCAAATGGCACATTCCGCCCGAAAGCGAATGTAACCCGGCAGGAGGCAGCTGTTATGCTGGCGAACATTAAGGGGTTGCCCGTCGGCGGAATTGCGCCTTATTTTTCGGACAGCAACAGCATTTCAAGCTGGGCGCGCGGCAGTGTGAATGCCGTAGTTTCCGCGGGCTATATGAGCGGCTACCCGGATGGTTCTTTCCGCCCGAAAAGCCAGATTTCGCGTGCGGAAGTTGTTACGATGCTGAATAATGCGCTGGGCGCAGGCGGCACAGTATCAAAACCCAATGTTCCGCCGACACAGTCCACAACGGATACTGTGCAGAATATGACATTGAGCAACACAACACTGCGGAATACTATCGTAAACGGCGACCTGACGATACCGTCCAGCATGTCCAGCAAGAGCATTACGCTGGATAATGTCACCGTTCGCGGCAAACTGAACGTAGAAGGCGGCGGCACGATTACGGCGAAGGATTGTGTAGTGAATGAGCTTGTGATGGATAAATCTTCGGCGATATTCCACGGAGATAACGGCACGAGTGTTGCAAAGACGACATTCCGGGCAAACGGTACGCTGGAGGGCAGCAGATTTGAGGATGTTTCTGTCGCAAACAGCAAGGTCAACACTGTTACGATTGATGCGGAGGTAGAAAACCTCACGCTGGATACAGATGCAGATGTACGGCTGTACGGCGGCGCGGAGGTTGAAACATTTGATATTACGAAAAATGCGGATGACGCACTGATCGAGTTTTCCAGAGGTTCCCGCGTCAGAAATATGAACGTTCGGGACAATGTGCGCATTGCTGGAAGGGGCGATATCGACAACATGGCGGTTTATGTTTCGGGCGTGCGTTCCGAAATCGAGCCTGACAGCCTTTCCAGAAAGAACGGCGCAAGCAAGCCTGATTTTGATTGGGAATACGATGGCAAGCGGCATGAGAGCAGCGGCTCCAGCAGTTCTTCTTCCAGCGGCACGGATAAGACGGTTTCCAAGAATTTTGATGGCGATGGCGCAAAATTCCGGAATGTCCGCGTTACGGATAGGGCGAAGCTGGAGGATATGCGCATTACCGGCGATTTGACGATTGAAGAAGAAGTTGAGAATGAAACAGTACGGCTGGTGGATTTGGAAATTGACGGCGACGTATATATTTATGGCGGCGGCGAAAATTCCGTTATTTTCGAGGACTGCGAAATTGACGGCAATATCATTTCCGATAAGGATTCCAAGGCAAGCAAGAGTGAAACGGTTGCTCTGGAATTTGACAGCAAAACGAAGGTACGGGGCGAAATCCTCATCCGGAACCACACAATATTGAAAGAGGGTTCCGGCAGCCCGAAGCTGAAGGACGTTGTTGTAGAAGAAAAGAACGTAGAACTGGATGTCAATATTGACATTGAAACGCTGGAACTGGAAAGATATGCGGAGGTTGCCGTAAGTAACGGCGTTACCATTGACACGCTGAAAATTAACAGCAAGGTTTCCGGCAAGCCGGAGATTGATTTGAGCAATACTGCTGTGATTAAGACACTTGACGCGCGTTCCGATGTGAAGGTCACGGGCAATGGTACGGTTAATAATGTGAAGGAAGGCTCCGGCGCTAAGGTGGAGCTGGGCAGCAACATTAAACATGAGCCGGATGACACAAAGCCCGGCAGCGTGACGAGCGTGACGCTGGATAAGACGAAAGCAAACGTGAATGTCGGAAAAACTACAAAACTGACTGAAACTGTTGCAACGCCGGACAATAAAACGGACAAAACCGTAATCTGGTCGAGCAGTGATAAAACAATCGCGACGGTTTCGGCAGACGGCACGGTAACGGGCGTTGCAAAGGGAACGGCAACGATTACCGCGACAGCCAAGGCGGATACCACGAAAACGGCAAAGTGCGAACTGAAAGTATATGGGGCAGATGAACAGCTGCCGCCTGATACGGAGGAACCAGATAACTCGGATACACCGGTTACGGCTCCTATACTTGACCCTGCGGCAATTACCATGAAAGAAAACGCTACGCAGACAATAAGGGTGAAACTGCCGGAAAATGACAATGATTTGGACGATAAAGTGATTAGTTGGTCGGTTAAGGACAACACGATTGCGGAACTTAGCGGAGATGCAACCAAGCCGACAGAAAGGCTTCTGACCGCGAAGCATGAAGGGACGACAGAAGTTACTGTGTTGGTGGAAGATAGTCCTTCCGGCAAGAGCGTTACGCTGACCTGTGATGTTACAGTTTTGCAGAAATCAGACACGGGAATCGAGCTTGGGGGAGTGCTGATTGGGCGAAGCGAAAACGGTCCTGCAATAGATAACTGGATTATTAGCAGCAATGAAAAGAATTTCCAGCTGGCGGCTATGCTCCAGCCCTCTAATGCAGAGTTCTCTGTGATTAGATGGAGTTCCAGCAATACTAATGTTGTTGTACCAAATCTGACAGAACAGAAGGATGGCACCAGAACCTATCTGGAGGCAAAAGGGGAAGGAACGGCAATAATCACGGTTACTGCGGTTTCTTTGGTAGAAGAAGGAGAGCCGGAGGAATTTCAAAATACCTGCACGATAACGGTTTCGGACGATGCCGTGAATGTGCCGGTAACAGAAGTTACACTTAATAAAAACCAGCTTACTTTGAAAGTAAACGGAAAAGAAACACTGCAAGCAACAGTTGAGCCGTCAAATGCGACAAATAAGGCGGTGACATGGACATCAGGCAACAAAAATGTTGCAACGGTAGACCCACGCAGCGGTGAGGTGGAGGCAGTTGCAAAGGGTAATACAACGATTACGGCATCGGCGGATGGTAAGACGGCGACCTGCAACGTGACGGTGCTGGAAAATACAACTCCGCCAGAAGACATAAAGGTGGTAAGCGTTACGATTTCGCCGGCGGGAGCACAGACGGTAACCATGGGGACACCATTGCAGCTGACCGCGGTAATAACTCCGGAGGGTGCGACAAATAAAGGCGTAATATGGAGTTCCGATGCTGAGGACACTGCAACAGTGAGTGAGAGTGGACTGGTTACGGCTGTTGCGCCGGGCGAGGCTACGATTACTGTGACAACGGAAGATGGTGGCAAGACCGCGACCTGCCAAGTGACGGTGATGGATAGCACAGGCGGCAATACGGACGAACCGGACATTTCATTGTCGGCGCAGACATTGGATTTCAAGATGGGAGAGCCGGCCCAGACGCTGACAGCAACGGTGACTCCTGACACGGCAAATCAAACTGTGGTATGGGGCATTGAGCCCACAACTGGCATTGCAAGTGTAACTCCGGATTCTTCAAATTCTAAAACGGCTACGGTCACTCCGACAGGCACAGGAACGGCAACGATTACAGCAACAGCTAATGGCAAAACGGACACGTGTGAGGTAATTGTAAAGCCGAGCTTGGAAATAACCTGCGATGGAAATGACATGCCTCAGGCTGAGCCAGGCGGGACGATTGATTTTCGGATTCAGGTGAAGCCAGCCAATGCCGATTTGGATTATGGTGTTGTGATAAAGGATACAACTACTTCTGCAGGATGGAGCGACGGAAGGGTTGTGATTGATAATGTTGATGAAAGTGGCAAAGCGGTTCTTACTCTGGCAATCCCTGACAATGCAATTGCCCCAAAAGAGTATACGCTGAATATATCAGCAGTACCGGATGGAGTAACGGGAGACGATTTAAAGACAGAAAAAACGATAGATTTTGAAGTTCTTCCGAAGAACGACCAGCCGACGACGGGAATGATTGAGCTGAGTGAAACAGAGATGACGTTTTATTTGCAGAAATTTGACGGCACTATTGTAACACCACACCAGACGATTACGGCAACGTTAACGGGGAATCTTGCAGGTCAAGCGGTAGAGTGGAGCTTGCCGGAAAACACCCATTTGAAAATAATTAAAACAGAGGGACTTAAAGCGGAGATTGGGCTGGATGACACTAAATTTCCAAATTGGGAGAGTGGCTCAGACGAGATTATTGCCAAGGTTGGCGATAAGACTGCGGAATGTCCTGTTAAGATAGAGGCGGTACAACCAACAGGCATAGAGCTAAGTCAAACGAAATTGACATTAAAAGTAGGAGAAACGGCAACATTAACAGCAACAGTATTGCCAGAAGGGCAAGCGCGCGATTTGTCGGTGCAGTGGCAGTCGGATAATAAAGAGATTGCAACGGTAAGTGAAGAAGGCGTTGTTCACGCGCTGAAAGCTGGTACAGTGAATATTTCGGTTACAACAAAAGACAATACTCAAGGATGGAAAAGGTGCGAGGTTACGGTTGAAGAGGCAGACACCTCTGCCACTACGGCTGAACAGCCAGCTGCGGCGGAAAGCCGGAACACGGCGCAGGCAGCACAGCAGCCGACCCCTCCGAGGACGTTCAGCTTTATCCCGCAGAGGGAAATCCAGAGCAAACCGGCAGCCCCGGCTGTGACGGTGGAACCGGAACAGAAGCAGGAACCTGAGAAAGAGCCTGTAAAAGTACAGGAGCCTGTAAAAGAACCCGCGAAGGAACCGGAAAAGGTGCAGGAGCCCGAAAAGGAGCCTGAAAAGGTACAGGAGCCTGAGCCGGAACAGAAACCTGAGCAGAAACAGGGGATTGCGCTGACATGCGCGGATTCCTTTAAGGCGGGCGAAACACTGACTCTTTCCGGCACGGTGAACGGCGTTTCCAGCGCGATGAGAAAGATTGACTGGAGCATCAGGGACGCCGGCGCGACTGGCGCGGCAATCCGCGACGGCGTGATGAGTGCGGAACAGGCGGGTACGGTGACGATTGCGGCAACGGTGCAGAACAGCACGACGACGGAATATTTCACAATCACAGTACTGCCGGGCGAACCGAAGAACGATGCGCCTGAAACACAGGAGCCGGAACAGACGCCGACAGAGCCGCAGGAGCCCGCGGAAGGCGGACAGCCGAAAGCACCCGCGGCACCGGCGCCACCTGTGGTGCCCGTTGAGCCTGATGGACAGACGCCGGTTGTAACGCCTCCGGCTGTACAGGTCGGCACGGTGACACTGCCGAACGGCCAGGTTATTACGAACGCGAAGAAATACCAGCGGAACGTTGGGGCGGTTATTGCCTTGAATGGGCTGGACACACTTCCCGCAAATGCGGCGGCGGACAGCGTGGTTTGGAAGGTCGAGAGCTTTGGAGCGACTGGTGCGGCGCTGCAGGCGCTGGATAATACACTGGTGAATGTGAACGCCAAGGGCGTGATACTGCTGAGCCGTACGGTGCGCGTTACAGACGCAAACGGCAATGCGGCTATTGCAACAACGTATTTTGAGATTACAATAGTATAAACATAAGCAAAAACAGAGAGGGCCCGAAAGGGCTTTCTTTGTTTTAAGACCGTAGTTCGCCGCCCCACTACCCC
>OFFP01002052.1_pt1 | contig 12454 bp, 9 predicted proteins | sample 1521431 | NCBI WGS metagenome assembly OFFP01 (sample SAMEA3504104, study PRJEB24116) | mouse gut metagenome | biome: mouse gut; feature: mouse-associated habitat; material: faeces | place: Denmark | collected 2011 | reverse complement strand
GGGGATGATAAATGGTGGCTTGACGGCTATAGCGGGGATCCCGTCGTTTATTGTCACCGTTGCTACTATGGGGATCTTCCGTGGTATCGCTTATATAGTGACCGATGGTATGCCCATCATGATTAAAGATGATGCCTTTCTGGCGCTGGGGAATGGAGAATTTCTCTATATACCTATTCCAATCTGGATATTAATTATCTTATTGCTGATTAACCATTTCATTCTTACTAAAACAACCTTTGGACGAAAGATTTATATCACTGGTGGTAATAAAGAAGCGGCAATTTATTCAGGGATAAATGTCACCCGCTTGAAAATTAAAGTCTTTATGATTACAGCCGTGCTGGCAGGTATCAGCGGGATGATCCTTGCCTCACGCCTCTATTCCGGGCAACCGAATTCCGCGTGGAGCTACGAACTGGATGCTATTGCCGCGGCTGTACTGGGAGGCACCAGCCTGAACGGCGGCTATGGAACCGTGGTGGGGACGGTGATCGGCGCATTAACCATCGGCGTTATTAATAATGGCATGAACTTAATGAATGTTCCTTATTTTTACCAGATGGTGGTTAAAGGATTAGTCATTCTTGTAGCCGTTTATTTTGACGTAAGAAATAAAAGAAAACGCAGCTAATCATTTCAAGGAATTAATCATATGAGTAAGGTCTTCACAATTGGAGAAATTCTGGTTGAAATTATGGCGAGTAAAATCGGCCAGCCATTTGATCAACCAGGTATCTGGAACGGCCCTTATCCCAGTGGTGCGCCCGCTATTTTTATCGACCAGGTGACACGTCTTGGCGTCCCGTGCGGCATCATTAGCTGCGTGGGGAATGATGGCTTTGGTGATATTAATATACATCGTCTGGCTGCTGACGGTGTGGACATCAGGGGGATTTCAGTCTTACCTCTGGAAGCCACCGGTAGTGCCTTTGTTACTTATCATAACTCTGGCGATCGCGATTTTATTTTTAATATCAAGAATGCCGCTTGCGGTAAATTATCGGCACAGCATGTTGATGAAAATATTCTGAAGGATTGTACCCATTTTCATATTATGGGTTCATCCCTGTTTTCATTCCATATGGTAGACGCAGTAAAAAAAGCAGTAACCATCGTTAAAGCAAATGGTGGCGTTATTTCTTTCGACCCGAATATTCGTAAAGAAATGCTTGATATTCCAGAAATGCGCGATGCCCTCCACTTTGTTCTTGAGTTAACGGATATCTATATGCCCAGTGAGGGGGAAGTGTTGCTCTTGTCGCCACACTCGACGCCGGAGCGTGCAATCGCTGGTTTTCTTGAAGAAGGTGTTAAAGAGGTGATTGTGAAGCGCGGCAATCAAGGAGCCAGTTACTACTCCGCGAATGAGCAGTTTCATGTTGAGAGCTATCCGGTGGAAGAAGTTGACCCGACCGGTGCGGGAGACTGTTTTGGTGGCGCATGGATTGCCTGCCGCCAGCTAGGGTTTGACGCCCATCGGGCATTACAATATGCCAACGCCTGCGGTGCACTGGCGGTAACCCGACGTGGCCCAATGGAGGGAACGTCTCGCCTTGCGGAAATCGAAGCGTTCATCCAGCGCCATGACATGTCCATTCGGGAAGCAGCACAATGAAAAACGAAATTTGGTCGTGGATTGGCGATCTCTCGCAGGTTGCCGGAATTAAACACTATGAGTTACGTAGTGGCAGAGCAAAGGGGACAGAAGCGTTTGATGTCCGTACTGGTGCGGGACTGGCATTTACGGTGGTAAAAGATCGCGCGCTGGATATTGCATGGGCCAGCTACAAGGACACTGCGCTCTCTTTTATCACCCCCAACGGCATTGTCGCCCCCGCTTTTTTTGAGTCTCAGGGCAACGGGTTTTTACGTAGCTTCTACGCGGGGTTACTGACTACCTGCGGACTTAGCTACATTGGCACGCCCTGTGAGGATGACGGAGAAACGCTGGGGTTACACGGGCGTTTGGCTGCGACTCCAGCAGAAGAGGTGGGGTATCGCACAGAACGGACCGACGACAGCATTGAATTTGTCATCAATGGCAAAGTACGGGAAACACGATTGTTCGGTGAAAATCTGACGCTGGAAAGGACCATTCGCTGCCGTTATGGCGAAAATGTAATGCGCATTGAAGACAAGGTGACTAATCATGGTTTCACCCGCCAGCCGCTGCAAATTCTTTATCACTTTAATTACGGCTGGCCTTTATTATCGCCACAGGCAGAAATTTTGCTGTCGGCTAAAAGCGTAACGCCACGAACCCCGCATGCGGCGGAAGGGTTAGCCAGTCATCTGGAGATTTGTACCCCACAGCCCGGTTTTGACGAGCAGGTTTACTATCTCACGTTGAATAGCGACAGTCAGGGGATGAGTAAAGTTGCGCTGGTGAACGCCGAACTGGGGTGGGGAATTTACGAGAAATTCGACATCATGCAGCTACCCAACTTTATCCAGTGGAAAAATTTAGGCGCGGGTGAATATGTTATGGGACTGGAGGTCAGTAATAGTTTTCTTGACGGTCGTGATAAAGAACGAGCGCAGGGGCGTCTGCCCTTTATTGAACCAGGGGAAACAAAGAAATACTGCTTTGAGCTGGGAATTGTTGATGGCGATGCTGAAATTAGCGCGTTGAAAGCGGAAATTGCAGGCTACCGTTAGTTAACGGCAATAAAAACGCCGGGTAGCATTAACAGGCCCGGCGTTGATTACGTTCTTTGCTAAGCGCGATGAAAACACCGCGCGTCACAAATTATTTTTCCTGAAGACCGAGTTTTTTCTCCAGATAGTGGATGTTAGTGCCACCATGCTGGAAGTTTTCGTCATTCATGATGCGGATCTGCAGATCAACGTTGGTTTTGATACCGTCGATGATCAGCTCCTGCAGCGCATTCTTCATGCGAGCAATCGCCACGTCACGGTTTTCACCGTAGCAAATCAGCTTACCGATCATTGAGTCATAGTACGGCGGTACGGTGTAGCCCGCGTAGATATGAGACTCCCAACGTACGCCAAAACCACCAGGTGCGTGGAAACGGGTGATTTTGCCCGGACTTGGCAGGAAGGTGTTCGGATCTTCGGCGTTGATACGGCATTCCACCGCATGGCCGCGAACGTGAACTTCTTCTTGCTTGATCGACAGCGGTTGACCGGCAGCGATACGCAGCTGTTCTTTGATCAGGTCAACGCCGGTGATCATTTCAGTAACCGGGTGTTCTACCTGAATACGGGTGTTCATTTCGATGAAATAGAACTCGCCGTTTTCGAACAGGAACTCGAAAGTACCTGCACCGCGATAGCCGATATCAACACACGCTTTAGCGCAACGTTCGCCGATGTAGCGACGCAGTTCCGGGGTAATGCCCGGTGCCGGTGCTTCTTCGACCACTTTCTGGTGGCGGCGCTGCATGGAGCAGTCACGTTCCGCCAGATAGATAGCGTTGCCCTGACCGTCAGCCAGTACCTGAATCTCGACGTGGCGAGGATTTTCCAGGTATTTCTCCATGTAAACCATATCGTTGCTGAAAGCTGCTTTCGCTTCCGCACGGGTCATGGAGATGGATTGTGCCAGTTCAGCGTCGCTGCGCACTACGCGCATACCGCGACCACCGCCGCCGCCGGAGGCTTTGATAATCACCGGATAACCAATGCGTTTAGCAATGGCGCGGTTTTTATCCATATCGTCGCCCAGCGGGCCGTCAGAACCCGGTACGCAAGGAACGCCTGCTTTTTTCATCGCCGCGATTGCGGATACTTTGTCGCCCATCAGGCGAATGGTTTCTGCTTTCGGGCCGATGAAGATAAAGCCGGAGCGTTCAACCTGCTCGGCAAAATTGGCGTTCTCGGAGAGGAAGCCGTAACCCGGATGGATTGCTACTGCGCCGGTGATTTCAGCGGCGCTGATGATTGCCGGGATGTTCAGATAACTTTTTACTGACGGAGCAGGGCCGATACAGACCGTTTCATCTGCCAGTAATACGTGTTTTAGATCGCGATCCGCACTGGAGTGCACAGCGACAGTCTTGATGCCCAGTTCTTTACAGGCACGAAGAATACGCAATGCAATCTCGCCGCGGTTGGCAATAACAATTTTATCCAGCATGTTCGCCTCGTTACTCGATGACGACCAGCGGCTCGTCAAATTCTACCGGTTGTCCACTTTCGACCAGAATTGCTTTCACGGTACCGGATTTGTCCGCTTCGATCTGGTTCATCATTTTCATGGCTTCAACGATGCACAGGGTATCGCCCACGTTGACTTTCTGACCCACTTCGATGAACGCTTTTGCGTCCGGGCTTGGGGTGCGGTAGAAAGTACCAACCATCGGGGAACGTACGATGTGACCACTGATTTCCGCTGCTGCTGGCGCTTCCATGGAAGGAACGGTCGCCGGAGCGGCTGCGTTAGATTGAGCTGGCTGCTGCATCATTGGTGCAGCGTAAGCTTGTTGCATCACAGGGAAACTTGCGGCAGGAGCTGCACGGCTAATGCGTACTGACTCTTCGCCTTCAGAAATTTCCAGTTCGGAGATGCCTGATTCTTCAACCAGCTCGATCAGTTTTTTAATCTTACGAATATCCATGAGTGGGTTCCGTACTCTTTGTTTAGTGTGATTGTGACAGGCGTTTCACCGCCGTCTGTAAAGCGTATGCCCCGACAGCTGTATGCATAGCGATAAATTCCAGCAGGCCGGGACGCCGGTCTATTTTGCCCCAGAGTGTCAATGTTAGACTTGACGGACATTGTGCAGCGATCTGCTGCTATCCTCCGGCAAAAAACAAAATATACCTTCGTTGCGCCAATGTCACCTTTTCCGCAGCGCAAAAACTGCGTCAGGGAGGACGAGGTCGCACATTATAACGATTTCGTAGCAATTGGCAGCTAAATACTGGTCTTATCAGGGAAGATAATCAACAGCTAACATGTAAATAACCTTCAACACCGTGTAATTTGCAACAAGCCGCACAATTCACGAAATTAGCGCCATCATCGACGGAACTTCTTATAACGTAAGGTGAAAAGCTGTAAAGCCAGCCCTGCGAAGATGAGGGGCTGCAATGAGATAATCTTCACAGACCACAAATAATGTAGGGATGCCAGGATCGCGACAAGATAGACGACATTACGCAGCGGTTGCTGAGGATTACGCAATTTTCACTGCATCGTCTGGATAGATGTGAATGCTAAAGCACGCAAAATTAACCGACTGACAATGTTCCGCATTCAATAGGTTTAAGTGGTTAATTTGTAATCAAATAAAATCAGATTATTCCCCCCATGGTACCAGAAATCAGTAACAGATTAAGCGTAGCGTCGCCAAGGCAAAGCACCATAAACCTAACAGGCGACGGAGGCGTATCAATAATGGCTGTTTGGTGGAGTATCAATGCGCATCAATTTATGGTCAGTCGAAATCATGACTTTCCAGTTTGGATGATGTTGTACAACTTCATGACCAAGATGTTCGACGAAAGCTGTCCGGCTAACCGCTTTTCCCGTTAACCGATTGAATAATGATTTCAAAATGAGTTCCCTCTCTTATTATTCCCTGCTAAATGGTTAGTTAACCTTCACCAGCGTGCGACCCTGGATCTGGTTATTAATGATGGCCTCGGCAAACTTCGGTGCCTCTGCCAGAGATATCTCTTTTGCCGCCTGGGTATAGAATGATTCCGGTAAATCGGCGACCAGTCGCTGCCAGGCTTGTGCGCGGCGTGCTGGTGGCGTCATTACTGAATCCACCCCTTGCAAACGGACATTACGCAGAATAAATGGAGTAAAACCACCCGCCAGACCACAGGCCGCCACGCAGCCGCCGTAATTCATTTGCGCCAGCACTTTTGCCAGCACTTTGTCGCCAACGGTGTCAATTGCCCCAGCCCAGACTTGTTTTTCCAGAGGACGGGATTCGGCAAACTCATCGCGAGGAAGAATACGGCTGGCACCTAAACTTTTCAGATATTCATGGGTACTTTCGCGACCGGAAACAGCAACGACCTGATAACCCAACTTATGCAGCAGCGCCACGGCGGTACTGCCGACGCCACCACTGGCACCCGTCACGACAACCTCCCCATCCTGCGGGCGAACACCGGCATCTTCCAGCGCCATCACACACAGCATGGCGGTAAAACCGGCAGTACCGATAATCATTGCTTTACGCGCGTCCAGCCCTTGCGGCATGGCAACCAGCCAGTCACCTTTCACTCGCGCCTGTTCCGCCAGCCCACCCCAGTGGTTTTCACCAACGCCCCAGCCAGTGAGTAACACCTCCTGACCGGCATGAAAACGCGGATCTTCGCTGGTGCGTACAGTTCCGGCAAAATCAATCCCAGGAATCATCGGAAAATTTCGGATGATTTTTCCCTTACCGGTAATCGCCAGCGCATCTTTGTAGTTCAGGCTCGACCAGTGAACATCAACCGTGACATCGCCTTCCGGCAGGCGACTTTCGTCCAGAGTCTGTACTGATGCGAGAGTTTTGCCGTCCTGCTGTTCTAAAAGTAACGCCTGCATAAGTGGTCCTCATGTGCATGATGGATTGGAAAATAATTTCTGAAGACTATACTCGCTAATGGAAAAGCAAAGCCGATGAAGCGCAATAAATTGCGAGATAAATCTGATTTGCTAGTATGCCCGCTTCCTCACTATCGGAGTTAACACAAGGATGAGATTAACGACGAAATTTTCGGCCTTTGTCACGCTGCTCACCGGGTTAACAATTTTTGTGACTTTGCTGGGCTGTTCGCTAAGTTTCTACAACGCCATTCAGTATAAGTTTAGTCATCGTGTTCAGGCGGTGGCGACGGCGATTGATACCCACCTAGTGTCGAATGACTTCAGCACATTAAGGCCACAAATTACCGAATTAATGATGTCGGCAGATATCGTTCGTGTAGACCTGCTCCATGGTGATAAGCAGGTTTATACCCTGGCCAGAAATGGTAGTTATCGTCCGGTTGGCACCAACGATCTGTTTCGTGAACTGAGCGTTCCGTTGATAAAGCATCCGGGGATGTCGCTGCGTCTGGTTTATCAGGATCCGATGGGCAACTATTTCCATTCTTTAATGACTACCGCGCCGCTCACGGGGGCGATTGGCTTTATCATTCTTATGCTCTTCCTGGCGGTACGCTGGTTACAACGGCAACTTGCCGGGCAAGAATTGCTGGAAACCCGGGCTACTCGTATCTTAAACGGTGAGCGTGGCTCTAATGTGTTGGGAACCATCTATGAATGGCCGCCCAGAACCAGCAGTGCGCTGGATACGCTGCTTTGTGAAATTCAGAACGCACGCGAACAACACAGCCGTCTTGATACGCTGATCCGCTCTTATGCCGCTCAGGACATGAAAACCGGCCTCAATAACCGACTCTTTTTCGATAATCAGTTAGCAACGTTACTGGAAGATCAAGAGAAAGTAGGTACCCACGGGATCGTGATGATGATTCGTCTGCCGGATTTCAATATGTTGAGTGATACCTGGGGGCACAGCCAGGTTGAAGAACAGTTCTTCTCTCTGACGAATCTGCTATCGACATTTATGATGCGCTACCCTGGCGCACTGCTGGCGCGTTACCACCGCAGTGATTTTGCTGCGCTGTTACCGCACCGGACGTTAAAAGAGGCAGAGAGCATCGCCAGTCAGTTAATCAAAGCCGTCGATACCTTGCCGAACAATAAAATGCTCGATCGCGACGATATGATCCACATTGGTATCTGTGCCTGGCGTAGTGGTCAGGATACCGAGCAGGTAATGGAACATGCAGAGTCTGCCACGCGTAATGCGGGATTGCAGGGCGGCAATAGCTGGGCTATTTACGATGACTCGTTGCCTGAAAAAGGACGCGGTAATGTTCGCTGGCGTACGCTTATCGAGCAAATGCTCAGTCGCGGCGGCCCGCGCCTTTATCAAAAACCGGCGGTTACTCGCGAAGGCCGGGTTCATCATCGTGAACTCATGTGCCGCATTTTCGATGGTAATGAAGAGGTTAGCTCGGCAGAGTATATGCCGATGGTCTTGCAGTTTGGTTTATCGGAAGAGTATGACCGCCTGCAAATCAGCCGTCTTATTCCACTATTGCGTTACTGGCCAGAGGAAAATCTGGCGATTCAGGTTACCGTTGAGTCGCTGATTCGCCCGCGTTTTCAGCGTTGGCTGCGCGATACGTTAATGCAATGTGAAAAATCGCAACGAAGACACATAATTATTGAACTTGCAGAGGCCGATGTTGGTCAACATATCAGTCGCTTACAACCTGTTATTCGTTTAGTGAATGCTTTAGGGGTACGGGTAGCCGTCAACCAGGCTGGTTTGACGCTGGTAAGCACCAGTTGGATCAAAGAACTTAATGTTGAGTTACTCAAGCTCCATCCGGGGCTGGTCAGAAACATTGAGAAGCGAACGGAGAACCAACTGCTGGTTCAAAGCCTGGTGGAAGCCTGCTCCGGGACCAGCACCCAGGTTTACGCCACCGGCGTGCGTTCGCGAAGCGAGTGGCAGACCCTGATTCAGCGCGGTGTTACAGGTGGGCAAGGGGATTTTTTCGCGTCCTCACAGCCACTTGATACTAACGTGAAAAAATATTCACAAAGATACTCGGTTTAACCTGCCGTTTAATCCGTTTTCACGTAGAATAACGCGCGCTGCGTCTCATGGGAGTGTGCTTGTCTGCTCGCCAGATTGTTGCAGCACATATGCAGATGAATGACCTTACGCGGTTGCAAACAGGCGAGGAATGCTGCTGATGCATTAAGCCTTTCTGGACTCAGGCAGAGATTTGTAACAAAGGAAACGAACTGCACTAATTTTCACCGTAGCAGATGATTTTTGCGCCTTGTCGCTGCTGCGTGTGGTTGGTAAAGTAAGCGGATTTTCTTTTCCGCCCCAGCTTTCAGGATTATCCCTTAGTATGTTGAAAAAATTTCGTGGCATGTTTTCCAATGACTTGTCCATTGACCTGGGTACTGCGAATACCCTCATTTATGTAAAAGGACAAGGCATCGTATTGAATGAGCCTTCCGTGGTGGCCATTCGTCAGGATCGTGCCGGTTCACCGAAAAGCGTAGCTGCAGTAGGTCATGACGCGAAGCAGATGCTGGGCCGTACGCCGGGCAATATTGCTGCCATTCGCCCAATGAAAGACGGCGTTATCGCCGACTTCTTCGTGACTGAAAAAATGCTCCAGCACTTCATCAAACAAGTGCACAGCAACAGCTTTATGCGTCCAAGCCCGCGCGTTCTGGTTTGTGTGCCGGTTGGCGCGACCCAGGTTGAACGCCGCGCAATTCGTGAATCCGCGCAGGGCGCTGGTGCCCGTGAAGTCTTCCTGATTGAAGAACCGATGGCTGCCGCAATTGGTGCTGGCCTGCCGGTTTCTGAAGCGACCGGTTCTATGGTGGTTGATATCGGTGGTGGTACTACTGAAGTTGCTGTTATCTCCTTGAACGGCGTGGTTTACTCCTCTTCCGTGCGCATTGGTGGTGACCGTTTCGACGAAGCTATCATCAACTATGTACGTCGTAATTACGGTTCTCTGATCGGTGAAGCCACCGCAGAACGTATCAAGCACGAAATCGGTTCGGCTTACCCGGGCGATGAAGTACGTGAAATCGAAGTTCGTGGCCGTAACCTTGCAGAAGGTGTTCCACGCGGCTTTACCCTGAACTCCAACGAAATCCTCGAAGCACTGCAGGAACCGCTGACCGGTATTGTGAGCGCGGTAATGGTTGCACTGGAACAGTGCCCGCCGGAACTGGCTTCCGATATCTCCGAGCGCGGCATGGTGCTCACCGGTGGTGGCGCACTGCTGCGTAACCTTGACCGTTTGTTAATGGAAGAAACCGGCATTCCAGTCGTTGTTGCTGAAGACCCGCTGACCTGTGTGGCGCGCGGTGGCGGCAAAGCGCTGGAAATGATCGACATGCACGGCGGCGACCTGTTCAGCGAAGAGTAATCGGATGCAGGCAGGGGAAGTGTCTGTTTACCCTGCCTGGTCTGATACGAGAATACGCATAACTTATGAAGCCAATTTTTAGCCGTGGCCCGTCGCTACAGATTCGCCTTATTCTGGCGGTGCTGGTGGCGCTCGGCATTATTATTGCCGACAGCCGCCTGGGGACGTTCAGTCAAATCCGTACTTATATGGATACCGCCGTCAGTCCTTTCTACTTTGTTTCCAATGCTCCTCGTGAATTGCTGGATGGCGTATCGCAGACGCTGGCCTCGCGTGACCAACTAGAACTTGAAAACCGGGCGTTACGTCAGGAACTGTTGCTGAAAAACAGTGAACTGCTGATGCTTGGACAATACAAACAGGAGAACGCGCGTCTGCGCGAGCTGCTGGGTTCCCCGCTGCGTCAGGATGAGCAGAAAATGGTGACTCAGGTTATCTCCACGGTTAACGATCCTTATAGCGATCAAGTTGTTATCGATAAAGGTAGCGTTAATGGCGTTTATGAAGGCCAGCCGGTCATCAGCGACAAAGGTGTTGTTGGTCAGGTGGTGGCCGTCGCTAAACTGACCAGCCGCGTGCTGCTGATTTGTGATGCGACCCACGCGCTGCCAATCCAGGTGCTGCGCAACGATATCCGCGTAATTGCAGCCGGTAACGGTTGTACGGATGATTTGCAGCTTGAGCATCTGCCAGCGAATACGGACATTCGTGTTGGTGATGTGCTGGTGACTTCCGGTCTGGGCGGTCGTTTCCCGGAAGGCTATCCGGTCGCGGTTGTCTCTTCCGTAAAACTCGATACCCAGCGCGCTTATACTGTGATTCAGGCGCGTCCGACTGCAGGACTGCAACGTTTGCGTTATCTGCTGCTGCTGTGGGGCGCGGATCGTAACGGCGCTAACCCGATGACGCCGGAAGAGGTGCATCGTGTTGCTAATGAACGTTTGATGCAGATGATGCCGCAGGTATTGCCTTCGCCAGACGCGATGGGGCCAAAGTTACCTGAACCGGCAACGGGGATCACTCAGCCGACTCCGCAGCAACCGGCGACAGGAAATGCAGTTACTGCGCCTGCTGCGCCCACACAGCCCGCTGCTAATCGCTCTCCACAAAGGGCTACGCCGCCGCAAAGTGGTGCTCAACCGCCTGCGCGTGCGCCGGGAGGACAATAGTGGCGAGCTATCGTAGCCAGGGACGCTGGGTAATCTGGCTCTCTTTCCTCATTGCGCTGTTGCTGCAGATCATGCCCTGGCCGGATAACCTGATTGTTTTCCGGCCAAACTGGGTGTTACTCATCTTGTTGTATTGGATCCTGGCCTTGCCCCATCGCGTAAATGTGGGCACAGGTTTTGTGATGGGTGCCATACTGGATCTGATCAGCGGCTCGACGCTTGGCGTACGCGTATTGGCGATGAGCATCATTGCTTACCTGGTGGCGCTGAAATACCAGCTTTTCCGCAACCTCGCATTATGGCAGCAGGCGCTGGTCGTCATGTTGCTTTCGCTGGTGGTGGATATTATTGTTTTCTGGGCAGAGTTTTTAGTGATTAACGTCTCTTTCAGACCGGAAGTGTTCTGGAGTAGTGTAGTCAATGGCGTTCTCTGGCCGTGGATTTTCTTGCTGATGCGTAAAGTCCGTCAGCAGTTTGCAGTGCAATAAAGGTTTCTATGACTTCTCTGTATTTAGCTTCCGGTTCTCCGCGTCGTCAGGAGTTACTTGCGCAACTTGGCGTGACCTTTGAACGTATTGTTACGGGCATTGAGGAGCAGCGTCAGCCGCAGGAGAGCGCGCAGCAGTATGTTGTGCGTCTGGCGCGCGAGAAAGCACAGGCGGGTGTCGCGCAAACGGCGCAGGATCTCCCGGTGCTGGGTGCGGATCGTTATCCTGAACGGAGAAGTGCTCGAGAAACCGCGCGACGCAGAGCATGCGGCGCAGATGTTGCGCAAATTATCGGGTCAGACCCATCAGGTGATGACGGCAGTGGCGTTGGCCGACAGCCAGCACATTCTCGATTGCCTGGTGGTCACCGATGTGACTTTCAGAACGTTAACAGACGAAGACATCGCGGGCTATGTCGCCAGCGGCGAACCGTTAGATAAAGCAGGTGCATACGGTATTCAGGGGCTGGGTGGCTGTTTTGTCAGGAAGATAAATGGCAGCTTTCACGCCGTAGTCGGCTTACCGCTGGTTGAAACGTATGAATTATTAAGTAATTTTAACGCACTGCGTGAGAAAAGGGATAAACATGACGGCTGAATTGTTGGTAAACGTAACGCCTTCGGAAACGCGAGTGGCGTATATTGATGGCGGTATTCTGCAGGAAATTCATATTGAACGTGAGGCGCGACGCGGAATAGTAGGCAATATCTACAAGGGTCGTGTAAGTCGTGTACTTCCGGGTATGCAGGCGGCTTTTGTAGATATTGGGCTGGATAAAGCCGCGTTTCTTCATGCATCTGACATCATGCCGCACACCGAATGTGTGGCGGGTGAAGAACA
>OFFP01002050.1_pt1 | contig 12462 bp, 11 predicted proteins | sample 1521431 | NCBI WGS metagenome assembly OFFP01 (sample SAMEA3504104, study PRJEB24116) | mouse gut metagenome | biome: mouse gut; feature: mouse-associated habitat; material: faeces | place: Denmark | collected 2011 | reverse complement strand
ACAGCCACGTGCTGTGGCTGTCTTTAACGTAACTAGTTGATTAAGCTTTGTTAGCTGAACCGAACCAATCAATGTGTTCTTCTGCATCTTTGATGATTGCAGCTTTACCTGGTGCTAATAATTTACGAGGGTCAAATCCTTTACCTTCTAAATCTTTACCAGCTTCAATATATTCGCGCGTTGCTTTAGCGAATGATAATTGGAATTCTGTATTTACGTTAACTTTTGAGATACCCATTGAAATTGCTTTTTCAATTTGTTCTTGAGGAATACCAGAACCTCCGTGTAATACTAGAGGTACATCAGAACCGACAGCTTCAGCAATCGCTTGTAAGTGATCAAATGCTAAACCTTTCCAGTTTTCTGGATATTGACCATGGATGTTACCGATACCACATGCTAAGTAGTCAATACCTGTAGCAACCATTTGTTTACATTCTTCGATATCAGCTAATTCGCCAGTACCGATGATTCCGTCTTCTTCACCACCGATTGAACCAACTTCACATTCGACAGAAATACCTTTAGCGTGCGCTTTTTCAACTACATCTTTCGCTAATTTTAAGTTTTCTTCGAATGGTAAGTGAGAACCATCAAACATGATTGAAGTATAGCCAACTTCGATACATTCTAAAGCAGCTTCGTAGTCACCGTGGTCTAAGTGAATTGCTACTGGAACTGTGATATTCATTGAGTCTACTAAATTAGTAATCATGTCTTTAGCTACTTTGTAGCCGCCCATGTATTTAGCAGCGCCCATTGATGTTTGGATTAGAACTGGTGCTTTTTTAGCTTCTGCTGCTTCTAAAATCGCTTGTGTCCATTCTAAGTTATTTGTGTTATAGCCACCTACTGCATACCCGCCTTTACGTGCTGCTTTTAAGAATTCTGCTCCTGATACTACTGGCATAAAAAATTCCTCCTAAGTTTTTAAAAACTTTATTTGTTAGGTGTTCCCTAACCAACGGTTCTATTTTAGCAGAATTCCTGACACTTTTCTAGTAAAATTCCCTTTTTCAGAAAATTTTTGTCTATTCTTTCACATAACCTTCATTTTTATAAAAAAACCTCCAGTTTTCCCGTTAAGACTTTGGGACCTGAAGGCCGACTTGCTATTTTAATTTTTTCTTTGGTGGATAACGTTTCACCTTGTAGGATTGAAGCTCAGGAAATGTTCCTGTACTATGAAAAATCCGTTGTTCATCTTCATTGGCAAAACGCCCTAAAACCGATTGTGTTGGTAAAATATTTACAAAGGCATTCTCATCGATACTGTAAACTGCTTGTTCTAAATCATAGAGCTCGTAGCGAGTAATGACCATCATAATCATCCGACCTTCTGCACCTGAATAGCCGCCGATTGAAGGCAACAAGGTCATGCCACGAGCGATTTGTTGAGAAACTTCTAAGGCAACGGCTTCTGGTCTCGTGGTGACAATCATTGCTGTGACTTTTTGGTGACTGGTATGAATCATGTCGACCACCTGACTCAAACAGTAAATAGAAATAATAGTATACAACGCACTTTCCCAGTTAAATACAAAACCAGCCAACAGCACAATAATACCATTTAATAAGAACATAAAATTACCAACTGTTTTCCCTGTTGTTTTTGAAAGAATCAGTGAAATAATGTCCATGCCGCCAGTGTTAAAGCCCATTTTCAATGAAAGCCCTGCGCCAACGCCGACTAAGACACCACCCATAATTGCGTTCATCAAAGGATTCGTTGTGACTGTTACGATTGGCACAAACATAGTGACAACGGAAATACCAATAACATTGATGAAACTAAGAATCGTTGATTGTTTCCCTAATTTTACAAACCCTAGAATGAAGACGGGAATGTTTAAAAATAAAATGAAAATCCCTGTATTAATATGGATTCCTAAATTTGTATATAATAATGTAGCAATGATTTGCGCAATTCCGTTCATCCCTGCCGAAAAAACTTTTGCCGGAATCAAAAAGAAATTCAAACCGACCGCAGAAGTCAAAGCGGTTATCGCCATCACTGCTATTTTTTTAATCGATTCATTCCTTTGGTAAGTACTAACCAATCGACTCATTTTTCTTCGCTCCTTCGCTATTCTTCTGACTTAGAATAACAGGTTCTATCCTAAAAGAAAAGGGGCTAAAAGCGAACATTGAAAAAAATTTTTTTGCAACGTTTCCATGAAAGAATGCGGGAAGATATCCCTAAAAATTGATCTTCTTATTTCTCTATTCAAAATGATTCTAGCCTAACCTTTTTTACTATTTCATGATATGATGAAGCAAAGAATATTTTAGGAGGTTTTTACATGGCTGCAAAAGAAGCAAGTTTTGATGTAGTTTCAGAGGTCAATATGGAGGAAGTCAAAAACGCAATTCAAATTGCCTTGAAAGAATTGAAAAATCGTTTTGACTTTAAAGGGTCAATTGCTGATATTAAATTGGAAAACGATAAATTAGTAGTCGTAGCTGAAGATGATTATAAAGTCGAGCAAGTGAAGGATATTTTATTTGGAAAATTAGTCAAACGCAATGTTCCGATTAAAAATATTCATTTTTCAGAAAGTGAAAAAGCCTTAGGCGGTACTGCTCGCCAATATGGTGATTTAATCAGTGGTATTGATAAAGAAAATGCAAAAAAAATCAACACAGCTATCAAAAACTCTGGGATTAAAGTTAAGTCACAAATCCAAGAAGACAAAATTCGGGTAACTGGAAAAAGTCGGGATGATTTACAAAAAGTCATGGCTCTTTTACGAGAATTAGATTTACCAATGGCTCTTGAGTTTAATAATTATCGCTAAAAGGACCGTGGATGGAGCACAGCAAAGTGGAGTAAGTGAAGTGAAGAGCGGGGGACTGGCTGGGGAGTTTTCTCAGAGTAAAAAGAAACAGTTGAAGGATTTTTTTGTTTTGGTACCGGCCATTCTTGATTATTCAATAAAACGATTGGTCGGCGTTGGATTTTTCCTGAAAAAGCGGCAATTGCTTTGAAAACCTTTGGCATAAAATAAAACGCATTTAATTCTTCTAAATCCAGTTCTTCTTCTGCCGTAAACGAGACACAAACCTCTTGTTCTGAAAGCATAATTTCAATTTTCTTTAAAAATTGAAATTGCCGCATTCCTGGCACGAAATAACCAGCCTTTGCAACACGAGAGGTTGTAATATCTAATTTATCACTAATGATTAGCGCTAGTGTCATTAACTCTTCCGAATCAAAGCCGTTACTATGATTTTCTATAGAAGATAAAATTTCTTCTTGATAAGGCAAACAAATCTTTTGCTTACGAAAATATGCTTCTGCAAATTGTTTCCCACGAAGTGCATGTCCTGCTTTTCCTTGTAGCGCACCCACATCATGGAGCAGTGCCGCAATTTTTGCCGCCTCTAAATACTCCTCTGAAACAGCAAGTTGTTTCAAAATCATTTCCGTCATGGCTACGACATTGGTTACATGAAACCAATTATGGTATGCCCACCCAGCTTCTTCATCTTCCATTTGACCAATTGCATCATAAATTTGTCGAATTTCAGTATCTTGATGAATGCGTTCAAACAGCTTCATTTATTTTCTCCTTAAAATTAGTTACTGTTCCAAAAATTCTTTTAACTCTGCAGGATTTTTTTCGCTGTTTAAACCAACAATTAAACGAATCCGCGCTTTCGGTCCGTTTAAACCACGGGCAAAAACGACCCCCATTTTTTTCAAGCCAACGCCACCACCAGCATAATCATAGATATCTTCAGCAATGCCATTGGAACAACGAGAAACTAAAACGACTGGAATCCCGTTGTCTAGCATTTTTTGTAATGCTGGGAGCGTTTCTGGCGGTAAATTACCCGCGCCTAGCGCTTCAATTACTAACCCATCCGTTTCTGGGGTGTTTAATAATTCAAACATCCGTTCACCCATCCCCGCATAGGCCTTCACTACGTGAACATTTCCTTTCACAGAAGAAACATCGCAAACTTCTTGCGGTAAGACCTCTTTCGCAAAAAAAGCACGTTCTTTCGCAATGGTTCCTATTGGTCCAAAAGTTGGCGTCCGAAACGTCGCTACGTTCGTTGTATGTGTTTTTGTCACATAACGCGCCGTATGAATTTCATCATTCATCACGACTAAAACACCTTTATCGTACGATTCGTCTGAACAAGCAGTCCAAATAGCACTGATGAAATTATACAAGCCATCACTACCGATTTCGTTACTTGACCGCATTGCTCCTGTTAAAACAATGGGGATTTTTTTCTCTAAGGTTATATCTAAAAAATAAGCAGTTTCTTCTAATGTATCTGTTCCATGCGTAATAACCACGCCATCAATTGGTTCAGAATAAGCTTTTTGAATCCGTTCTTTTAATTGAAACATCCGTTCTAAGGTCATGTGTGGTGAGGGAATATTAAAAATATCTTCAACAACTAAATGAACCTTGCCAGAAAATAATGCTTCTTGTTCCATCAACGGATTTTTTTCATTCGGGGCAACACTTCCTCCTGCTACTTTCGACATGGAAATGGTCCCACCTGTATGAAGGACTAAAATGGTCTTCATTTGTTTCCTCCTTTGTTTTCTTTATTTTTTAACCAAAATTGTTTCACTTGTTGAATGAGTTGTTCATTGGTGTTTGCCTTTCGATGCGCCAACCAATGCGGCGGAAAGAAACGCTGGACACTTGGTAATTCAAATCGTTCGTCTAATAACAACACAAAGCCTTTATCTTGCGCATCTCGAATGACACGTCCAGCCGCTTGCAAGACTTTATTCATGCCAGGAATTTGATACGCAAATTGAAACCCTTGCCCTCGCTCTTCTTGATAAAAAGTGCGAATCAGTTCTTGCTCTGGGTTCATTTGTGGTAGCCCGACACTAACAATTATCGTACCAATCAATCGGGTACCTTTCAAGTCAATTCCTTCTGAAAATATACCACCTAAAACACAAAAACCGATGAAAGTTTCTTGAGGATTCTCTTTAAATTCAGCTAAAAATGCTTCTCGCTCTTTTTCGTTTAAGTCCGTTCCCTGAATTTGAGTTTTTACTTGCGGGTAACGTTGGCTAAATACTTGATAGACATCATCCATATAGGCGTAGGAAGGAAAGAAAATTAAATAATTACCTGTTTTTGTTTCACTTAACTTCCCTAAAAGTTCACTAATCTGTGGATAACTTTTTTCACGGTTTTTATAGGTTGTTTGAAGATGACTACCAATCATCAACAATTGATTTTCTTCCGGAAAAGGATACGGAATCCGATAACGTAGGCTTTCTTCACCTCCACCAAGCACTTCTTGATAATAATTCAGAGGTGTTAAACTTGCCGAAAATAAGATACTCGCTTTCCCTTTATCTAATCGTTGTGACAATAAATAAGCCGGATCGACACAAAATTGTTTCACAACGCAGTCATAGTTTCGCAAAGAAATAGACGTATAAAAGCCGTTGTCGTAATACTCGCTGATTCGAAGATAACTTAAACAATCAAAATAAAAACTGAGAATCGACGCCAATTCCTCAATGTGTTGATTTTCTGGCAACCATTCTGCAATTACTTCTGTTAATCGATGTATCTGTTTAACTAATGAATCAATTGGCGCGCGTTGGGCAAAAAAATCCGTGTCTTTTTCTTCACAGATTGCTTCAATATCATCAAACGTAGTTAAGACTTTTTGACAAGCTCTTTTCAATTGAACAGATTCTTTTTGCAATCTTTTTTGAATTTGCAAAACCGCATTCCTAGAAATAGCGGCCGAATACATCTCCCGTGAACGATTAACCAAATTATGGGTTTCATCCACTAAAAAAATATTCTCTTCTGCACTTTGGGGTTCTTCAAAGAAGCGCCGTAAATAAACCGTTGGATCAAATAGATAATTGTAATCGCCAATAATTAAATCACACCAAAGACTTGCATCTAGCGACAACTCGAATGGACACAATTGGTGCTTTTGTGCATACCGTTCAATAACCTCTCTCGTTAAATGATTTTCATGTTGCAATAAATCCCACAGTCCCTCATTTAAACGATCATAATAGCCATCAGCAAACGGGCAATGTTCTGGTGTACAATTTCGTTCAGTTAAAAAACAAATTTTATCTTTTGCTGTTAACGTAATACTCTTAGTTTGCGCTTGTTTTTCGGACAGCGCTTTGACGGCATCTTCAGCCACTTGCCGCGTGATGGTCTTAGCTGTTAAATAAAAAATCCGTTCACCTTCTTCTTCACCAATTGCTTTCATTGCTGGAAAAAGAGTGGACATTGTCTTGCCTGTTCCAGTTGGTGCTTCCACGAAGAGCCGCTGTTTACTAAGAATTGTTTTATAGACGGCTACCGCCAATTCTCGTTGCCCTTTGCGATACTCCCCGTAAGGAAAACTAAGATTTTTTAATGATTTATTTCTCAAAATACGCCACTCTTCTTTAAAAATTACCCACTGTTCATAGCGCTTCATCAAATCAGTAAAAAACTCCGCTAATGCAGCTTCTGTAAAATGGCGTTCTTGTCGTGTGATTTGTTTTGTGGTGGTCTGATAATAAGTGAGTTGAAGCGTTATTTCAGAAAGTTGTTCTTGTTGGCAATACATGTGACCATAACACATCGCTTGATACCAAAACAATTCGACCTTTTCTGGCGGCAATTCTTCAAACGCTGGTTCGGATGTTTTAATTTCATCAATGACCACTTGCCCAGTTTCTTTCACAAAAATGCCGTCTGCACGACCTTCTACACAATAATTATGGCCATTTAAAGGCACCTCAATTTTTAAAGATACTTCCTTTTGATAAAGGCTCCCCGCTTCCTTTTGCAACATTCGATGAAGGCGACTACCTTCTTGTGGTGTATGTTCACTCACATGGCGAGAATCGATACTTCCCCGCCTTAAAATAAATTCGACCACTTGACGCACCGCAATTTTTCTCGTTGATTTCACGTAATCCCACCTATCTGCCTCCCTATTATAGAACATACATTCGCTAAACAAAAGCAAAAAATCCAAAACGAACACAATCATGCGTTCATTCTGGATTTCTCTTTAGATTATCAACAATTAAAAACAACTTGTTTCTTCTAACTGTTTGGTTTCTTTTCCATTTGCTTTTGCCACGACCAATTGCGCCATTTGTTTAAACGAATTATTTAAACCAATGCCGCCCTTTTTGGGCATCTTCACAATCGGTACTTGCTGATAATAGTGACTAACTGCTGGATTTTCTTCTGCCATCGCTGCAATTGCAGGAATGCCTGCAGCATTAAACTTACAAGCTAGACGAGCAGCCATTTCTCCAAAATTAGGATAATGCATGGCTGGTCCGCAAAGAACCGCATCGGCATGAAACTTTTTTGCAAAGCCAATAAATTTCTTTGCTACCTCTTCCTCGTTTTCCAAATAATATTGGTCACCACAATAAAGTGTCGCAACAATTTCCGCACCTTGCTTCTGTAAAAATGGTAGCAATGTTACCCCTGGACCTAAGGGAGCTTTTTTACCACTTGGTTTCAGCTGAGCTTGTTCATCACTGCCAAATCCTGCTAAACTGTGGTTTAAGACTAAAAGGATTTTTTTCATGCCTATTTCCTCCTTATTTATAAATCATCGAAGTCAAAGGAATCAAAATCAATTTCTTCACTCTCTTCTTCTTGTGCTTTCAATTCTTCACGTAAATATTGGTCATCCATAACTCGAATAAAAGGATAATAAATGAACATTCCTAGTACCAATAAGAGAGCTTGCAGAATTGATCCTTGCCAACCGCTGACTAAAAATCCTGAGATAATTGGCGGGGTCGTCCACGGCAATTGAATACCATTCGTCAATGGAACTAAGCCCCAATCCATAGCAAAATAGGCAATAATAATATTAATTGCGGGTACTAAGACAAATGGAATTAAAAGGATTGGATTTAAAACAATTGGTAACCCAAAAATGATTGGTTCGTTAATCCCAAAAACACCAGGAATTAGTGAAAGTTGCGAAAGCTTTTTAATTCGTTGACTTTTACAGAATAAGACCATCACAATGATTAATGAGAGTGTGGAACCGGCGCCACCAAATGTTGCAAACATATCTTGAAATTGTCCAGTGATGATGTTGGGAATTTCATGACCGTCTTTAAATGCTTGTAAATTTTCAACAGACAATGCCCGCAAAACAGGATTAAAGACTGCGCCAACCACACTACCTCCGTTAATGCCAAAGAACCAAAAGAAGTGTAAAAATAAATAAGCAATGCTCATTGCACCTAAGGTATTACCAAGACTCAATAAGGGCGTTTGTAGAAATTCAAAAATAACATCTTGTAAATTACCATAAGGAGTTAAAGCAGCCAGCCAATTGACTAAAAACATGAGAGTAACAACTAAAAAACTCGGAATCAGGGCCTCAAAAGACTTAACCACTGTTGGTGGCACTCCTTCTGGCATTTTTATTGTCCACCCTTTACGAACAATGGCCACAAATAAACGAGTCGCAATTAATGCGACAATCATTCCTAAAAACAAGCCACTGGAACCCATCCATTTTAAAGGTAAACTAGTAACTTCATAAACCTTTGAACTATTTTCCGGTGTAAATAATGTTTGATAAGGCGTTACAATAAAAAATGAAACCAATGCGATAATTCCTGCTTGCATTGCATCCACATTGAATTGTTTTCCTAAACTATAGGCAATACCGACAACGGCCAGAATAGTCATTACATCAAAACTAGCACTAGCTGGAACAGACATCATTGTCGCCCAGTCTTTACCAAGCAAATGAGACATCCAAGTATCCCATTGTGGCAAAGGAAAATTAGCAATTAATAAGAAGACCGAACCAACAATCAACAAGGGCGTTGATAAAAGGAAGCCATCACGAATCGCTACTAAATACTTATTTTCTCCTATCACTTTTGCCAAAGGGGTCAATACGCGCTCTAACCAATCCAAAAATTTTTGCACGGTCGTCACTCCTATCTATTATTTTTTATTTTGCTTAATTAACCGCAGCGCTTCTTTCAATGCTTTTTCGCCATCCATCATGCCATAAATTTCTGGCGCAATTGCAGCGACAGGAATCCCTTGAGGAGCAAATTGTTCTTTTGTTTTCTAATAAAAAACGGACTTGTGGTCCTAATAAAATAGCAACAGGCTTCTCTGCTTCAACCACTTCTTGTGCTCTTGCAATAGGAAAAGCAGTAATCATTAAAGGCATTTGATGTTTTTCCACCACTTCCATCATTTTATTCACCATAATACTTGTAGACATCCCTGCATCACAAAAAAGATAAATTTGTTTTTTACTCATGTTCCTTCACTCTCCTCATTTATTCAATTGGTGCTTTGATTCTTTTTTCATAGGCCGCTAACCATTCTTGTGAAATCGGCTGAATCTCTGTGGTATGATTCTTGCCTGGATTTGCAATATAGATTTCTGGTTGCTGCATATCAGTACCAACCGTAAAAGTAAATTCCACATTCGTAGCTACGCCCCAGTCTCCCTGTTTGTTCATGGCCACTAGTGAAAAAGCTCCTGCTTTCCCATAACGTTGGGTCAATTTTTCATGAAAAGCATAGACAGCTTGATCACATGCTTGTTGTGGCGAGCGCCCTTCCCCCATTAAACGAACGATTTCATAAGAAAGACAGCCTTTCATTAAATCTTCACCTAAGCCTGTAGCCGCAGCACCACCAATTTCGCTATCAACATAAAAACCAGAACCTGACAGTGGTGAATCGCCAACACGTCCTGCTTTTTTCATGAAGAGTCCCGAACTGGAAGTGCCAGCTGCCATTGATCCTGTTTGGTCTAACGTAATAGCGCCGACAGTATCATGCCCATCATAGGGGTTCAACTGATTTTCCTGAATTTCTTTTAAACGCTTTTGCCACCATTGATTAGCGCGTTCTGTCAACATATTCTTTCTTTCAAAACCGTGCAACATTGAATATTTCGTTGCACCTGCGCCAACACGAAAACTATTAAACTTCTCTTTACTTAATGCTTTAGCCACTGAAATCGGATTTTTAACATCTGTAATTCCCGCCACAGCACCAATTGCAAATGTGTCTCCATCCATATAGGCAGCATCCATTTCTAAAATCCCTTCCTCATTAGGTAAACCGCCGTAGCCCACTGACTTATAAAAAGGATAGTCTTCTACTTCTTTAATTAATTGTTCCACGGCCGTGCCTGCAGCACCTCCTTGTTGTAATTCTTCTGTAGCTTTTAGTAACCCATCATGTGCCATCCGCCATGTCGCAATTGCACCCCAAGTCATTTTCCATCCGCCCTTTCGTTAACGCTTACATTTCTCCACCATTATAAACTAGTATATACTGTTTTGTATATACTGAAAATGAAATTTTATACAGAAAAATAGAAGATACACGTATGCGACCTCTACGAAACACATTGGCTTCTTCTCATACGTGTATCTTCTATTGGTTTTATGCTTCTGTTAATGCAATCATCGCTTGCATATAGATTTCCAGATTAAGCAGTAAATCTTTTTCATCCATATATTCATCTTGGTTATGCGCAATGCCTTTTTGACCAGGAAATGATGGACCAAAAGCAACGATATTCGGCATAAAGCGAGCATACGTAGCACCTGTAGTTGTGACTGGCGTCCCATCTAAGCCAGTAATTTGTTCATAAACCTTGGTTAATTTTTGAACATTGCGCTCATCTTTTGGAAACAGCGTACTAGGGAGGCGGCGGATGACGGTCACTTCACTTTCTGGAAATAGTGCCTTCGTTAGCTGCGTGGTTACTTCGTTTTCTGTAATAGAAACAGGATAACGCACGGCCAATGATAACACCAATTGCTGTCCTCTTTTTTCCAACGCATAGGGCGTTAAAATCAATTGCCCACTATCCTGATCCTTAAAGTCCAGAGCTACTCCTTCGCCATAGTGCTTTTCGTGAAAACTAGCGGTTAACCAGTCGAAATACTGTAATAAATTTCCTTTGACTAACTGTTCCTCGCTAATTTTCTGTGCCAATAAAGTAATCGCGTTCTTGCCTAGTTCTGGCGCATTGGAAGGAGCACGTTTTCCCGTGATTGCTGTTGTTTTTCCCGCAATCACCACACTTAATTGATCAGGTACGTGGTCTTTTGCTTGATCACCTATAATCTGACCAATTTGTTCACTTGAATCATCTGGGATGGTCGTTGTGATCTCATAATTAACAATCCCTCGCTCCCCATAAACTACTGGATATTTACAATCTGGAGTAAATCCAAAAACGGGTGCGTTTTCCTTCTCTAAATATAAGGGGATATCTCCACTCCCACTTTCTTCATCCGTGCCAAACATTAAGCGAATGGTTTTCTTTGGTTGGTAACCAAGTTCTTTCAGTAATTTCATTCCATACAGGCAAGCCAAGATAGGACCTTTATTATCTAGAATTCCTCTACCATACAAACGTTGATTTTTTTTCGTTAATTGAAAGGACGGCACTGACCAACCAGAACCTTCTGGTACTACATCTAAATGAGCAATAATTCCCAGATATTCTTCCGCTGTTCCCCATTGCGCATAGCCAACTGCGTCATTGACAATCCCAGTTTGAAAACCATAACGCTCTGCAAGTTTCAGCGTTTCTTCCAAGGCTCTTTTCGGTCCTTCGCCAAAAGGTGCCTCTTTTTTAGGCGACCCTTTCACACTTCGAATCGCGATAATTTTGTTTAAGTCTTCATAAAATAAATCTTTTTGAGCGGCTATTTCTTCTTTGATCTTCATTCGTTCCAAGAACCTCCTAGCTCCACTTGGTTGTTTTCAGACGGGCTATAGCGGGTCAGTGTGTTTTTAAACGTGTACCGATCTGCTCGATATAAAGAGACATCATATAAAATAGGAGTTGCATCAAGCGCATAGGTGATAGAGTGGACTTGTAAAAGTGGTTGGCCCACAGGAACATTCAATAATTCTGAAATTTCCGCTTCAACTAAGATTGCTTCAATTTCTTGATGCGAATAAGCAATCTCGACGTTCTTCTCGATTAAGCAGAAAAGAGAGCCCTCGAAGTCTTGCTTCGTATGGCCTTGTACGTATGCCTGTGGCAAATAAATTTTTTCAACTGTCATTGGTTCGCCGTCTAACATTCGGCGGCGAATCAGTTCATAAATTGCCTCATTTTTGCCTACTTGGAGCGCCTCCCGAATTTTCTCAGCGGGATGTACTACTTCTTCAAAGGAAATGACTTCTGTCTGGCTTTTTTTCCCGTAAGCTTTGGCTGCCTCAGTAAAACCTTGTAAGCCAGCGCGACCACTTTGAATTTTCGCTTGCGACATCACATAACTACCTTTACCATGTCGTTTTACCAAAATATTTTTGCGGATCAAATCATCAATCGCTTTACGGATGGTCAAGCGACTGCAGTTATATTCTTTAGCTAAATCATATTCTGAAGGTAATTTTTGTGCACTTACATACAGACCGTCTCGAATCTTCTTTTCAATTTCTGCAGAAATTTGCTTAA
>OFFP01002049.1_pt1 | contig 12464 bp, 9 predicted proteins | sample 1521431 | NCBI WGS metagenome assembly OFFP01 (sample SAMEA3504104, study PRJEB24116) | mouse gut metagenome | biome: mouse gut; feature: mouse-associated habitat; material: faeces | place: Denmark | collected 2011 | reverse complement strand
ATACCCTGTGGACCGATTGGACCTGGTTCCCCTCTGTCTCCCTTAGGACCGGGACAACCGCTATCCCCTTTGATGCCCTGAGGACCTGCCGGTCCCTGGTCGCCTTTAGGCCCCATAGGACCGCGGGGACAGTACGGGGATTGTTCCTGAGCCTGATTGCAGCAACATGGATTATTTTGATTCATAAAAACACTTCCTTTTAAGAAAATCTACTGAAAAATACCTTTCTCAGTAGATATAGTATGCACTGCCCAGAAATTTGCCACATTTTGTCAAAACCAGGAAACGTATCGCCGGAGAATATCCATTACACACCTACCTTTCTGTCCGTCTGAGATACATGCCTTTTGCGGAATTTCAGCGGTGAAATCCCGTTTTTTTCGCGGAAGATGCGGATAAAATGGCTCACGCTGGCGTAACCGGCCATTTCGGAAATCTCCAGTATGGATTTGTCCGACAAAGCGAGCAGGTTCTTCGCATATTCCATGCGAAGCTCCATCAGATAATGCTTGAAGGACATATGATAGTACCTTTGAAAGAACTCCGAAAACCTGGTATGTGAATATCCGGACATGGCAATCAATTCCGCCGTGGATCTGGTAAAATATTCGGGCAGCTTCACAAGGGAAGTGAAATCATAAAGCCAGCCCGGCGGCGAATCCCTTTTACTATGCATTTCCTCGTAGCACATTCCCAAAATATCCGCAATGACAGAAAGGATACAGCTATGGTAGGCATTGGGATTATGGTCAAAGTGCCCTAAGCGGTCCTTCATTTCAAGCCTCGCAAGGTGGGACAGAATTGCCGCGAACCCGTCGCTGTCCGCCTTAATCTTCACAGCGTCCCGGGCGCGGACGAGATAATCGAAAAAATCCCGGTCAAAGAGATTGCGGCATAATCCTTCAAGCCTGTCCAAAGAAATATAGACATCCCGATGCTCATGGTTTTCGCTTGTGTCAAGTATCGCATGGGTGGCGGACGCACTGACAAAGTAGATATCGCCAATCCCCGCCTTCTCCGCTTTTCCGTTGGCCACATGGGTGGCATCCCCTTTGACGAACAGGATAATTTCACAATTATTATGCTTATGCTCCATGGCCGGAATATAATTGTTCGCCGTGGAAAGATCTCTGGATTCTAAGAAAGGTATAGGCATATTTACCAATTCTCCTTTTTATTGAGGATATTATTTGGATATTTCTATTCTAGTTTGGACACAAATCATTGTCAACAGGAAAGTATCATGAAAAATAATGTCTTCGGCAAATGAAAAAATCGGCAAAAATCGATATTTTTTATCCGGAAAGCGAATGAAAACGATAGGCAGCTTCGCGCATATGTGCTATGCTCTAGTGGAAGGGATGGGAAGCTTCCTTTTAGGGAAGGAGAAGCCGCCGTTTTGGAAAGGAGAAAACCATATGGAAACTAGGAACGAAAACAGCGCATATCTGTACGATTTACGGACGAATGGCAGGATACGCCCCCTGGGAATCGACTGTGAGCACCAGGCATTCTCATGGAAGATGCAGTCCGATACCATCGGGCAGAGGCAGGAAGCCTACAGAATTGCCGTCAATAGGGCGGACGGCAAAACTGTCTGGGACAGCGGAAAAGTCGTCTGCGGCCAGTCACACGAAATCATTTACGGGGGAGAGCGCCTGGAAGCCGCGACCCCATACACATGGGAGCTCAGCGTTTGGGATCAGGAGGAAAATCTCATCAGCGCATCCGCATCCTTTGAGACTGCCCTGCCCACAGAGGAGGGCTTCGGCGATGCCAAATGGATCAGCGCCGCGGAATCCGCGGATGCCGATACCCACCGTCTTCCCGTATTCAGGCGTTCGGTGAACATTTCCAAAGAGGTCTCCAGCGCAAGGCTGTATTCCACCGCCCTGGGGGTATATGAGAACTTCATCAACGGCCAGCGGGTGGGGGCGATCGGGGAGGATGGACAGGTCAGATACCATGAGCTGAAGCCTGGCTCCTCCGAAATGGCAAAGCGGAAATACTACAGCACCTATGACGTGACCGCCATGCTCCATCAGGGGGAAAACGTCCTGGCCGCCCTTACGGGAACCGGATGGTGGAATAGCCTCATCGCGGCAAACTACGGAAAACGGATAGCCTATCTGTGCAAATTGGTCATCCGATACACCGACGGCAGCGTGGACGCCGTCTGTACCGATGAGAGCTGGAAAGCGGCAGACAAATCCCCCATGGAGACAGCGGATATCTACAATGGGGAGAGCTATGACGCACAGTCCGACCTCAGCTTCCTGCGGGGAGGCTATGACGACAGCGGCTGGAGCCATGCGGAGAGCAACCAGGAGTATTCGGGAGAGATCACCCCATGGATCGGAAGCCCCATCATCGTGCGGGATGACCTGGAACGCCACGCAAAATCCGTCACGATCTATCAGGGCGCCGTGGATGCGGATGAGGAACGTTTCGGCAGAATCAACGTCCTCCGCAATGTGGAGGTTCCTGCCGGCGCAAATACAGAATTCACCCTCCACCAGGGAGAGACCGCCCTCATCGATTTCGGGCAGAATGCCGCAGGCTGGGAAGCCTTTACCGTCAGCGGCAAGCCGGGCACCCTGGTCACCATAGAGCATGGCGAGATACTGAACGACCATCTGGGCGAGAAATCCCGCGGCAACGACGGGCCTGGCGGCAGCATCTATAACCTCAACTACCGTTCGGCCAAGGCACAGACCCTTTACACCCTGAGCGGGATCGGCGAGGAGAGCTATCATCCGACCCTGACCTACTACGGCTTCCGGTATATAGAAATAACCGCCGCCGATACCGTCCATTTCAAAGATATCACCGCACAAGTCGTCACCTCAGTGGAGGAGGATGCTGGAGACCTCGTGACATCCCATGAGAAGATCAACCGCCTGCTCTCTCTGGCGAGATGGGGACAGTATTCCAATTATCTCAGCGTCCCCACAGACTGCCCCCAGCGGGATGAGCGGTATGGCTGGATGGCAGACACACAGGTATTCGCCACGGCGGGATGCTATCTCGGAAACAATAAGACCTTCCTGGAAAAATTCCTGCAGGATGTGCGGGATGCACAGCCCGAAAACGGCGCCTATGGCGGCGTAGCCCCCACAGGACGGTACGGCAATGAACAGGGGGGCACAGGATGGGCAGATGCCGGAGTCATCGTCCCCTATATCCTGTGGCAGATGTACGGGGACGTGTCCGTCATCAGGACGCACTGGAACTCCATGGTGCATTATGTGGACGGCTTCCTGGGCACCACCGAAAAGCACGGCCCTGTGAACATCTGGGGCGACTGGGTGGCCTACGAATCCAATGACGGCGAAATCCAGGACATCCTGGCGGCGGCATACTATGCCTGGGATGCACAGATGATGGCCGAGATGGCCCAGGCAGCGGGCTTCCACGATCAGGTTGAGAAATACAAAAAACTGTTCGCCGATGAAAAGGCTTATTTCATCGAAAACTTCGTGACTTCCGATGGAAAGATGAGACGCGGCGAACAATCCGTCTGCCTGTATGCCCTCTACCTGGATCTGCTCCCCCACAGCGCATCGGTAAACGCAGTGACCAATCAGCTGCTTGAAAATATCAGGCGCAACGGAAACAGGCTCCAGACCGGTTTTCTTGGCACCAAGATCATCCTGGACACCCTGACCAAGGTCGGCCAAAACCAGGTGGCGTATACCCTCCTGTTCCAGGAGCAGAATCCCTCCTGGCTCTACACGGTGAACCAGGGCGCCACTACCGTATGGGAACGGTGGAACTCCTATACGGTGGCTGACGGTTTTGCCGATGTGGGCATGAACTCGTTCAACCATTATGCCTATGGCGCCGTGGCAGAGTGGATGTTCGCCACAATGGCAGGAATCGGGAACAGCCAGCCGGGATTCAAACGGATCTGCCTGGCACCCGCGCCGGATCGGCGTCTGCCTCTGGTCAGGGCAGAGTACCAGAGCGCCTATGGCCCCATCAAGGCGGCATCCGAGCTCCGGGAGGAATCCTGGCAATATAGCTTTGCCATTCCCGCCAATACCACAGCCGAAATCCGCATCCCTGCAGGAGGCGCACATATTACCGTGGACGGCATGGAAGCTTCCGCCCTGTCCCTGGACAGGGACGGCATCGTTCTCCGCCGAACAGATGGCGACATCGCCGTCTTCGATGCGGCAGCGTCAAAGCATACCATCCTTGTCGCTCCCGTGCAGTGAAGCTGATTTCATTATCCTGTTCCCGGGAGACGGGATCTGATTAAGTTGAATCGATTCTCTTTGCCCACGAAAAAGTCCGCAAACCTTGATGTTTACGGGCTTTTTCTAAGTGCCATCCCTTTGGTTGACAACTATATTCTAATTTACACCATATTTGTGTGCGCTTCAGCGCACCTGAAATCAGAAGCCGAAACAGCGCCTTTCTGTTTCGATATTATACCGTGTCAAATCCCGGACCGATGAGAAGAACGCCCTCGCATTCCATCTCTTCTGCCGGTCTTACATCTGCAAGCGCCTTCATGGTAATGACTGCAAGCTCACCGCTTCCATTATAAAGCTTTTTATTTCCTCGGTTTGCAAATGCAAGGTTCACATAAGCCGTGCCGTCAGAATATACTTTATTCACAGTTAAGTTTTCCATCTGTTTTACGGAATCATTTCCTTCAATTGACACAAATTCCAGTTTCGCCGGGTTATAGTCGATCACTTTACCGAACGCGTTGACGTTCAAAGCGTCTTTTGCAAGAACCGTCATGGTAAATGTCTCTCCCGCTTTCACACTCCCGCTTTCAGGAACAAGCGCAATGCTTCCTTCCGGTTTACCGGTCATAGTCGTTCCGTCATCTAAATGAAACATGGTGTATGCATAATCATATACATCATAGATGCCGTTCATGTTAATATCGCCGCAGCGTTTCTGAATCTGATCCGTAAAGTTAGAACCGTCTTTCACACTTGTTCCAAGATAGTTCTTCATGTTCGTATAGTCGCCTTCTGTAACCGTGGCGTTCATATTGGTACTTCCCACTGCAAATCCTTTTGTGCCTTCCTTCTTATATACCGGCATCTCGTGAGTTGCAAATTTATTTCCCTTACATTCAATTGCTTCTGCTTTCAGGAAACGTGCTTTTACCCCGTCTAACGGTACTGTCCTGGCATTTTCCTCCAATTCAAGGCTTGTATCGTAAGACCACGGTTCCTCCTTTGTCCCGTCCCATTCCGTCTTCCAGTGAACGCCGTCCAGACTGGAGTACACGTTCATTCTCACTGCCGTACCGTTTCCATAAGTGTCACGGGGATAATAGTCAAATTTATCCAACTCATATACAGCGCCAAAGTCATAAATTGCCGCAGGTTTTACTTTTTCTACATCATCCCAGCTAAAGAACAGCCCTGCAAATGCATGGTCGTTGAGATAACGGAGATCTATATCCTCATTCTTACCTGTCCATGTAATCTTACCAAGAGCGCCAACCTCATTTAACCATGGATCCAAAAGCGAACATGCATGAATCTCATCACTCCACGGGGAGTACCCCTCCCTATTTCTGGAACGCACACGGTAAGAATGCTCTGAATGGTACTCCAGTTCATCATGCTCGTAAGAAAGGGCTTTTCCCATGGAATAGATTCTTCCGTCCACCAGCATCTCATAGGAAGATGCTCCTTTCACCTCTGTCCAGTGGAGCCAGATGCTTGTGGGAGTCGCCTTCTCCTCTACTGCCTGAAGAGCCGGGATTTCCAGCGCCCCATTCTCTTTTTCCTCCATATGAAGCATTTCACTTACAAATCCTTTGATTTCTACTGTCTGGCTTTCTTTCCTTATGTCCGCTTCTGAAAGTTTTATGTAAAGCTTAGGAGTCGTTCTTACGTCTTTCGTAAGCTTATTCATCTCTGACTCTTTTTCTGACGCGTAAGTCATAAGGGCCGGCGCCTCGTCATAGAAGAATACTGCTTCTCCGTTTTTCGGTACAGCTGCCTCAAACGCCGCTTTATCCCCTACTTCTTCCATATGAAGCTCCCTTTCGCCATTCCTGGCAAGCACTTCCTCCGGCTTCTTGGAAAGGTTTACAATAAAGGTCGTCTTTCTCTCAGGCTCAAATCCTTCGTAATTTCCGCCAGAAGGCTCTGCCATGATCACCACTGTGTCCCCTTCTACACATGATGTATAAGTCGTGGATACATGGTCTCCATAAGAAACATGCCCAATCGTTCCATAAGCATCTTCCTGTTTTGTCTCATTCTTGATATATTTTCCGTCATCTTCAAATGCCGTATAGGCGCTGCTGCCTGCCGGCCAAAATTCCACAATACGGTTTGCCTTGTTGATTTCATCCGGTGTATTGTTTGCTTCGTACATGGGAAGAATTGTTCCGTTCTTCACAAATACCGGAAGTTTCCAAATGGGCGCTTCAAAGTTATTGAGCACCTGTCCTCCTCTGTACTTCTCCCCTGTCAGATAGTCGATCCAGATTTCTTCTGCGTCCGGAAGGTATATATTATTTCTGACATCATTTCCAATCTCATCTGCCGCAACGCTTTTATAGACCGGAGCTACAAGTACATTGGCGCCAAGCATATACTGATACTGCACCTGCCTGGTATAAGCATACCTATCCTCCGGATACGCTAAGAACATTGCGCGTACCATCGGAAGGCCCGTGTCATCATTTCCGGTGTCAATATTAGCTGCCGATGCCGCGCTTGTATAGATATATGGCATGAGCTTTGACTTTATCTTCAAATACATACGGTTGATTCCTGTGTATGGATCTCCGAACGTATACGGCGCTTTCACGTAACTTCCCCAACCGTCCATATTGAGCATTTGCGGAGTAAATGCTTTCCACTGATAATCACGGACCGCGATCAGCGCCTTTCCTCCGAAAATACCGTCCATATCACTTCCGATATTCGGATTGCCGCTCAGGGAACTTCCGATATAGGTCGGAATATGGAAACGGATATATTCCCAGTTACCGCCGGTCTGGTCCCCTGTCCACACACTGCAAAAACGCTGTGAACCGGCCCATCCGTCCAGAGAAATGATATTCGGACGGAAATTTGACATTGTAGTCACGATGTCATATGCCGTCTTCACGCCGTTAAGCTGGAAAGAATATCCCGGGCCAACCCATGCCACGTCCGTCTTCAAAGTCGTAGCGCCGCCCACGGCAACCTCCTGTTTGAAGTCACGAAGCAAATGCCAGTATGTCTGGCTGTCTGAATCCGGAGCCAGATTACTCTCCGTCCAAAGACCTGTTGCCACGCCTTTGGCATTGGCATATTCTGTGAATCGTGCAAAGTTGTTCACATTAGCATCTACCGCGGCAAGGCGTTCCGGTGAACTGCCGCCGTCTTCGTCCACGCCGCCCTGCATATAGTAACCATTCTGACCGTACCCTCCGCCATAGCCGTCGTTGGGCAGAATATATCCGAGAGGCATGTCAAAATGCAGGTAGGTATCCACAACCGCTCTTGCTGAATACTGAAACGGCGTATCTACACTCTCGGGATAATTGTCCGTTGCTACCGTAGGTCTCTCTCCGTTTAACGACTCTGAATGGAGTCCTTCTGCAAGACGGTAGCCTTTTGCCATACCGCTCTCGTATTCTGTCACGCCTTCACTGTCACTTGGGTCTGTTCCTTTTACGTTCCAAAGCTTATCCCCTTTCTCGTCAGACCATGAATCGCGGTTATAGCAGTTTAAGTGACCTTCATAGAAGCCGTACTCCGGAAGGAGTATTGGGTCTCCGGTCACTTTATAATATGCCCGCAATAATTCCTGTGTCATGCGGCTCCCGTTTTCACCGTCAGACACAAAATAATATGCGCTTAACTTATCCTCCTTGTGCGCTGCCGTCACAGCTTTTCCGTTTTCTTCTCCAAAGTCATAGCATCCTTCTGCAAATGTATTTCGAAGCACGCCATAGCCTCCGGTCGTAAAATAGAACGGATTCGGTGAAGCCACGCCATTATCTGTCCATGCGCTTTCATTTACAATCTGAATCTTCTTTCCTGTATGCACAAAACGTCCGTTCTGTGTCCCGCCCCCGAAGAAATGTTCCTTTTCCTGCTTTACAAGAGTCTGAACCGTCTCCGCTTCTGTGATTGTAAGAGGTTCTGCCTCCTCCATGACAGTACGTCCATGTAATGTGATTTTCATTTTTGCCGTAGATTTTTCCCAGACAACAGCCACATCCTTACATCTGACTTCAATCTGATCGTCTGTCTCGGACACCTGTGCCGCCGGTTTGCTGTATTCTTCTGATTCATCCGGCTGCTGCTGAATCTTCGCTGTATGTTCTTCGTCTTTCGGCACTGCATAGCTTCCGAACACACCGCCTGGATCTACATCATATCTGAAAATCCTCTCCTCTAAAAATGTAAGCTTTCCTCTGATATTGTCATTAAAATCTATGTATACAATATTTCCGTGAGAAGAATCCTTTCTGACAGACTCTGCACAGCTTAGCTTTAAATCCAATTTACTCATCTTTAACCTCCCTTGTCTTATTCGAATTTCGGTTCATCCCTCAGACAGATTGTGTCTGCCCCCTTTCCCTCTGTCTCCAACAAAACCATCTCATTGCTTCCTTCTCTTAACATCGGTGCCGGAATATAAAGTCTCTTCTGTGGCCCCACCTCCCAGAAACTATCCTATTGTTTCTATAAGTTGTCTATTTTCGTTCCCCAATCGGCTCATTTTCGCTCATAATATGAACCCCTGCCAACAACCTTTTGCTCCAAAATTCCAGCGTCACATAATCTATTAAGCCAGCGTTTCATCATTGCTACTGATTTTCTCAATAAATCACGAAGCTTAGGTAAGAATCTGGAGCAGCCACGGCATTTCTTTCTGGTACTCAGGCTCCCGCTCCGCAATGGCAGGTACCCGTCCTGAATCGGCGCAGATTCATCAGGAGCCTCACCGCCTGTCATTCCCATCACAACGCTGAACATAAGTCAATCAATTCCCTCTGCCAAATTCCGGTTATGGATCAATCCAGATATAGTGTTTGTCTGCTGTGACTTTTTCTATTTGCCCTCCATTTGCCAATGCAACGTGGATAGACGGTATATTTTGATTTCGAATGGTTAGCAGTAAATTCGCCACACCAATTTCTTTGCTTTCACAACACCTCCAAACAGACTCACACGCCAAAACGGTATTCCTTCTCTTCCTTTTCATTTGCAACAAGCCCGAATTTTTCTATGATCATATCTGCCACTTCATCTGGACGAAGACTTGTATTATCTATCTTAATATGATTCTGAAACCATATTTCTCCATCATTTGAATTCAGTCTATGCCTTTCAATGTCTCTTAACAGATTGGATTTGCTCCATGCGATATCCCTTTTTGATGCTTTACGCTCCATTCTGTGAGGAGTTTCATTTCTCTCAAGTCTTGCTTCGAGACTCGCACTTAATTCGGCAAAATAAAAATTGCCGCCATTCGCTGTAAATAGATCCGCCACCCCCGACAAATACGACCGCTCCTGCGGCATTTCAAAAGCACAAACATAGGTGAATATCAAATCGACATCATGCTTTACCGCAAGTTCAAAAGCCTTTTCTCTAAAGGCGGCGTTAAACTCTTTTTGTGCCGGAGTTCCAAAACCAAATATCTTATCAGACACTTCTATGCTGTCATGGTTCATCATCATATTGTACTTCAATTTATCCCTCAGATTTTCCGCAACCGTCATTTTCCCTACTGCCTGAGGGCCACATATTATAATTAAATTTGCCATGTTAAGATTCTCCATAAACTCTTGCTTTTGCCGCCATCGGCAACACCAAAATCATATCATACAATCCATTCAAATCCAGCTTTACTTTCGGAAGCCCGCTCCTCATAATCGGTTCCGGAATGGTTTTAATCTGCTCGAATTCCATAGCAACCCAGCCTCAGTATGCAGCGCAATCCCGAACTATTTCCGGTTAACATTTCCCTGCCTGCTTTTTTATGGCATTTTCCTTTTTCTGATTTCCACAAAATATTTTCAGACAACAAAAAGCCCACAAGCGCTGATATATGCGGGCTTTTTCCTGGGCGTCATCCCTTTGACGCCTTACTCCCCGAGTAGGGCTCGAACCTACAACAACTCGGTTAACAGCCGAGTGCTCTACCAAGTGATGCGGTTACATACCGTAAAATCTCTTTGATAAAATATAAAAATGCTTTCAGTTTCTTGTTTGCTTTCAGAATTGCTTTCGGTTTTTTGTTTGCTTTCAGAATTGCTTTCGGTTTCATAATCCAACAATTCTATATACAGTTGCAACAGATTCTTTTTGTTTTTGTAGAATATCAAGAGCAATCAATTTATTAAGATATCCTACCGTTGTTGTTGTACCCTTTCCGCAAACTGCTTCTGCTGTTGCACGGTCAATCTCATCATGATCCGCAAAATATTCGATAATCGAAAGCATCTGCTTCTTTTCTCTTTCGTTTAATTTCCTGCTACATACCTCCAGTACATGTTCATATACTGATCTTCTTTTATCCATTTTCTTCTTCTCGTCTTCGGATATCTCTCTAACTGTTTCAACGACTAACGGTATTCCTTTATTATCGGTAATATAATTGCCATCCGAAGTAGAAAGAAATGATACTTCCTTCACGGTTCTATTTATATTTACCGCCTTATTTGCGTTAAGAATATGCAGATAATGTTCGCAGGCAAAAGCTTTTACTGTTATACCACTTCCCTTTTTGTCTAGATTCGGCAGCTCAGCTTTTACTTTTTCACACTCAAGGCGAATTTTTAGAAAACCTCTGCCCCAAGACTCAATTTCTCCTGCACGATAAAATACATCGGCAATTTTCGGATTATATGGTATTGATTCATGCCTTTGATATAATGTATCATCCACTGGTATGCCTTCAGGCCATATTCCAACATTAAAAATTTCAATATAATCTTCAAATACAGAAATCTGAACAGGAACACCCTTTTCATATTGCTTATGATTTATGGGATTTAACAACAGTTCTCTGATAATCCCCATCGGTAGCATATATGTTTCAGTTCTTTGTAACTTTTCATAGGAAATCAGTGCCTTAAAATATTTAGTATATAATATTTCTATTGCCTTATCAGCCTGCATAATCAATGGTCCATGTATGTCGTCCTGATATATAATATCAGCATCTTCATTCATGCCATAAGCTCCGGCAGGTGCAAAAAATGCAATCTTAAGATATGCGCCTGTCACATATTGTTCCGGATCAGGATGAAATAGGAGAATAGCTGCACGAGTCAGATAATTTCCATCATATAATTTCAGATTTCTAAGCAAAAGTTCATCTGGCACAGTTACATCCTGCTCATTCATTCTCTTACTCTTAACCGCCTTGGAACGAAAAGCATCCAGGGCACCCTTATCAAGATCCCCTACCGAAACCCCTGGTATCGGAACGGCATCCCAGGTTTTTCCTGCTCGCTCTAATAAAAAACTCTGCAATTCGAATCCCTGCAGTTCGCGAAGTGTAGATCCTGATCTTTTATAATATTTCCCATCACAGCTTATAGCAAAAGGATATCTTTCAACTGTTATGCTGATATAGTCCAGATATCCTTCATGATTGACATAAATTGGATTGTCCTTTTCCAATTTTAAAATAGCCTGTTCATATCTTTTCATTTCCGTATCAGAACAGTCTTTCATTTTCATAGAATTGATTTTTCCACTCGCATATTTATTTACAAGCTTATCAGATATATTGAATGGAACATCTCTCCCGTATTTAATATTAATTCCCTGTCTGCTTACATGATATATCTTTATACTTGCAACAATTCCTAATTTATCATTTATCTTATTGGGTAAAGATTCCAAAAGCGTTCGGGAATCTTTAAGACCGACAACATATCCATCATCATTGACTCCTACATAAAGGGTGCCGCCATCCATATTTGCATAGCCGCATAGCCACTTTAAAAAATCATCGTTCCAAGACCATTTCCATTCAGTAGACTGATTTTCTTCTGAAATATTCCTGCCTCTCTCTTTATACATGCTTATTTCTCTGCTCATTCCTCTTTACTGCCCATCTAACTGAAACATATTCATGCCTGCATTGTTTATTAGAGCATAGCATATAACCCAAAATCCGTAAATAAATTTCCTTTATCCTTCAAACTGCCAGACAGCTACAGCCGAAATACGAAATGCAGCGCAATCCCGTTTCATTTATCAGTTACAGTCATTTTTCGACAAGTCAAAATATTTCTAAAACGTCCTATCATTGGCATGCTTTGCCATTGAAATCCGGTATATAGCCATTACGGTTGCGTTAATCTTAGCCGCATATTTCGTGTCCTGCCTTTCAAGAGGAGATAAAAATAAACAAAAACCTGTATACATTCCGTCTACAGGTCTTCGTTAAGCTATCCATTTACCTCCCCGAGTAGGGCTCGAACCTACAACAACTCGGTTAACAGCCGAGTGCTCTAC
>OFFP01002045.1_pt1 | contig 12493 bp, 10 predicted proteins | sample 1521431 | NCBI WGS metagenome assembly OFFP01 (sample SAMEA3504104, study PRJEB24116) | mouse gut metagenome | biome: mouse gut; feature: mouse-associated habitat; material: faeces | place: Denmark | collected 2011 | reverse complement strand
ATTGATAATGCCCCTAGACAACAGGAAGCAGTTTAAGAGGCTTGACTCCCCATCCCCCTTTCACCACTAGTTTCCCCCTCCCCCCTTTTTTCTCCTCTTTGTGATAAGAAGAAAGGGAGGTATGTTGGTATCAGGACCTCTGAAACCTGTGACATCACATAGGTGGGACCTACAGACCTGTTGCCAAGACAACAGCCACCATATTCCCAGAATCCACTTGGCTCACCTCCCACCTTTACCTGTGTTATGTCATTTTCCATATAAATAAGGGGAACACCCCTCCCTCTCTTTCTTTTCCCCCTCTTCTCTGTCTGCCACCACCTTGTCTCTCCCTCTCAATAAAACCTCTTCCAGACTGCCAGCGGTTCTGGCACATGACTTTAATCCCACCACTTGGGAGGTAGATGCAGGCAGATTTCTGAGTTCAAGGCAAGCCTGGTCTACAGAGTGAGTTCTTGGACAGCCAAGTTGCCAAGTTCTACAGAGAGACCCTGTCTTGAAAAACAAAACAAAATAAAACAAACAAAGAAACAAAAATCCTCTTTCATGTGTAATTGTCTTGGCCTAGTTTGTTGTTGAAATGAGACCTGCGTGCTATTCAAATACATAAAGTGTAAGAGACAAATATAGTAATTATAAACTCAATAATATAAAAAAAGAGTCTGGAACAGAGATATCAAGTGATGAAAATATGTCTATGAATAACTCAAAAATTGTTGATTGTACCCAGTAATTAGGAAATTATATATCAAAACTGTTGTGGGAAATATGTTTTAAAAATAAACCTGCCAAATCTCCCTGGTGCCGGACCACACTTCTGTGCTCCTGCAGGCCTGCCAACTCTCTGCAGCTTGAACCTGCAGTATTTGTCTCATGTTTCCCTTGAGCCACTAGTTCCCTCTCTGCTATAATCCCTCTAGTCACAATCTCACATTCCAGTAACTAAATGGCACCACCAACATCATGGTTGCATCTCACAACACCCAGTAGCCTTGTAGAATCACGACTCTTAAAGCTTAATTAACCAATCAGATTTATGTATCAATAATATCACAATTTACAAGGTACAATACAATAATTTCAGAGACAATTGATAATGATAAAACCTTTATCCCAATATTTCTAAACTTGTGAAATCATAGCCATTTGTGGCTAGTAAATGCCACGCAGGTACACATACAAAGCCATCTTGGTTCTCCTCCCTACCCTCTAGGACTCTCCTCCTCTCCATAACTCCTAGCTCTGACCCCTTGTCCCTGTCCAATCACAGACCTCCTCTGCACTAATGTAATTGGAGAGGGAAAATCCTGTGACATTATTCCAAGACACAGAAAATATTTTTAATAAAAAGCACGTTACATTCATCAAATAACGTGCCTTCTTAACATTAATAGGAAATTTTGTATCAATTCATATTTATTATGAATTAATCATTTCCTTATTTTTCCGGAAATAATAATGCGTCGCGCAATAAATGATCATTTCCCCGACGACGCGTAAAACCAATGCGGTCAAAATATTCCAGAATTTGAATTGCCAGTTTTCGACCAACACCTAAACGATCGCGGAAATCCGCCGCGCAGGTTGAACCACATTCCTGATCGAGATCGCGGATCATATTGGCAAATTCGACAATCCGATCGTTACGGTAATAACGATCTTTAACGATCGCCGTAATTATCCCCTGCTGGGCCGCCTGGCGTAGCGTCAGGCGCATTGCCTGCTCGTCGGTTCCCGTCTCTTTTGCCAGGTCACGCACCCACCACGGTTCGTCACCAAACAGCGGCTCTGCTTTTTGCCAGATGACCTGCTGCTCTTCGCTGAAGCCCGCTTTATGATCCGGCAGATGCAGCCAACCGTGATGACTGAGGATGTCGCCGCTTTCGCGCATCTTTTCAATCAGCAACAGTACCAGCGCTTCATCTTCCATTGGCAACGCCATACGTCGCAGACGTTCTCGCCCAGGACCAGGTTCATCGCGATGTTGCTCATGATAAGTCGCTAATGTGTCGAGAATTTTCCGCTGCCAGCGGGCGGCAACTGACGCATTCAACAAGCTATAACCAGCCTGAATATAGCCAGGCTGTTGCAGCAGTTCGCGCATCCCTTCGCCGTTGAGCTGCCGTGCCCAGGCGAAATCCGCAAGGTTAACCGCGCCGCGTTCCAGATGAACAGATAACGCATCGGCATCGCTCTGCGCCCGTGCAAGAGACGCCAGCCATTGCAGATATTCCGGTTTACGCTTACCGCGACGCGGCGGGTTAAGCATCACCACACGCGCCCCCGCCAGCGTGTTGCGGGCCGAGATATCGCGCAGCACTAAGCGATCGTTATCCGCCAGCCACAGCGGCGTGTCGAACACCAGCTCGGCAAGGTTATCTTCCAGCAGCGAAACGCGTCCCGTAATGTGGCTGGCGGCGTGGCCTGCCACTGGGTCAGCGGTGTATGGGTTTGAAGCTCGACAATCACCCGTGTGAACGGCTCCGGCGGCACATCGGCAAGCAGCCAGTCGCCACGGTTAATCTGCTCTTTTTCCGCATCACCCGCGATGTTAAGCGCGATACGCTGCCCGGCATGGGCAGTTTCTGTTGGCTGATTTTGCGCATGCAGCGCACGCACGCGCATCGGTTTATTTACACCAGTCAGCCAGAGTGAATCGCCTACTTTCACTTCCCCGCTTAACGCCGTACCGGTGACGACCAGCCCGGCACCTTTTACGGTAAATGCGCGGTCGATCGCGAGGCGGAAACTATGTTGGCTGGCGTGTTCACGTTCTGGTAACTGAAGCAGATGCTCGCGCAGAGCATCAATTCCCCGACCTTCGGTTGCTGCGGTGATAAACAGTTTTGCCTCAGCAAAACCGTATTCCCGCAGCACCTCCTTTACCTGGCGTTCAACCTCATCAACACGCGCTTCGTCCACGCGATCGGCTTTGGTCAGCGCCACTGTCAGCATCGGGTTACCGGTCAGCTGCAAAATCGCCAGATGCTCACGGGTCTGTGCCATCACACCGTCATCGCACGCCACCACCAACAGCGCGTGATCGATACCACCAACGCCCGCCAGCATGTTGGAAAGAAACTTTTCATGACCGGGTACGTCGATAAAACCAGGCACGCGACCATCCGGCTGCGGCCAGTAGGCATAGCCGAGGTCGATGGTCATGCCGCGCTTTTTTTCTTCCGGCAGACGGTCGGCATTTACGCCCGTAATCGCCTGCAACAAGGTTGTTTTGCCGTGGTCAACGTGTCCGGCAGTCGCAATAATCATTTCAACAACATCTCCAAAAACCGTTGCTCATCTTCAAGGCAGCGTAAATCCAGCCACAATCGTCCGTCATAAATACGACCAATCACCGGCACTGGCAATTCACGCCAGCGGGCGGCTAATGACTCAAGGTGGCTACCGCGTCCATCATGGGGGGTAAACGTTAATGCCGCGCTCGGCAGGCGATCAACCGGCAGCGAACCGCTGCCGATCTGCGAAAGACATGGCATAACCTGTACCGCAAACTCCGCGCCGTAATGTGCGGCAAGGGGAGCCTGTAAACGTTGTGCCTGGATTTGAATGACCTCTGCGCTGCGGGTAAGCAGGCGCAGGGTCGGTAATTTTTCACTCAGAGCTTCAGGGTGTAAATAAAGACGCAACGTGGCTTCCAGCGCCGCGAGGGTCATTTTATCCGCGCGTAATGCACGCTTCAGCGGGTGGCTTTGCAGGCGGGCGATCATCTCTTTTTTACCAACAATAATTCCTGCCTGCGGCCCGCCTAACAGCTTGTCGCCGGAGAAGCTCACCAGACTGACGCCCGCCGCAATCAACTCCTGCGGCATTGGCTCTTTCGGCAAACCGTACTGGCTAAGATCGACCAGCGAGCCACTGCCTAAATCAGTCACCACTGGAACATCCAGTTCTTTGCCGAGCGCCACCAGTTCCGCTTCATCTATCGCTTTGGTGAACCCCTGAATGCTGTAGTTACTGGTATGTACTTTCATCAACAGTGCGGTATTTTCATTCACCGCCTGACGATAATCCTTCGCGTGCGTGCGGTTGGTGGTCCCTACTTCGTGTAGGGTGCATCCTGCCTGACGCATAACATCGGGAATACGAAACGCGCCGCCAATCTCCACCAGTTCGCCGCGAGAAACCACCACCTCTTTCCCGCTGGCAGTGGCCGCCAACATCAATAACACCGCCGCCGCATTGTTATTAACAATACAGGCATCTTCCGCCCCCGTAATACGGCACAGCAGCTGCGCCAGCGCCCGATCGCGATGTCCGCGTCCGGCGTCGTCCAGATCGTACTCGAGGGTCACTGGCGAACGCATAGCCTTCGTAACGGCTTCCACCGCGGCTTCCGCCTGTAAAGCTCGCCCAAGGTTGGTATGCAGCACGGTTCCTGTCAGGTTGATTACCGGACGCAGCGCGCTTTGCGCCTCTTTCGTCAACCGGGCATCGACTTCTTGCGCCCAATTTTCACACCACGCGGGCAGCGTCTGGCTGTCTCGAATCACTTCTCGCGCTTCGTCAAGCATCTGACGCAGCAATTCCACCACGCGGGTGTGACCATAAGTATCACGCAAAGAAAGGAAGGAGCTATCGCGCAATAAGCGATCAATAGCCGGAAGTTGACTATAGAGGGAACGCGTTTCGGTTGTCATAGGAAACCTGGCTGATCAAGGCCCTCTCACACGGAGAAGGGCGTTTAACATAACCACGGATTGTAACGTGAGATGGGTCAGGAGGACATATCGCGCATCAAGCCTTTGGCGGTTCGGTGCGGGCGAAACTTTCGCGGCTAAACAGGTTTTCGACCAGTTTGACTAAGTGTGGGCGGTCGACACACCAGCCTGGCGCAACGCGGCGGAAATTGAGATATCCGACGGCACAGGCAATGGCAATAGTCGCCAGATTGACCGTATCGGTTTTGAGCGTGCCATCGACCAGATATCCTTCCAGCACATCCAGACTGCGGTTGATTTTCTCACGCTGACGTAACAATTCATCTTCAGACTGCTGCGCCGCCGGACGCGCCTGTTCACGCACCGATACCAGCCCGGCATCCATAATGCCATCCGCCAGTGCCTCAATTTTGCGCACCCGCAACGACTCCAGCGGATCGCGCGGCAACATCGCCGGAGCAACATTCATTAATTCAATATATTCAGCGATGATCGGTGAATCAAACCAGCATTCGCCCTCTTCGGTCACCAGCACCGGCACTTTTCCTAACGGGTTAAATTGCGCCACGCCGTTATCCGCGTTATAGGGCAGTTCATTAATAAATTCGAACGTTATGCCCTTTTCTAACAACAGAATAGAAAGTTTGCGTACAAACGGGCTGGTGTAGCTACCGACGAGTTTCATGCCGAGTCCTTTGTGCGAGGAAAAATATCAGTATGGCTCAGGCTCGCGCAAAACACAGGTGATACAAGTCTCAATGATCCAAATAAAGATAATGCATCCAACTGGTCATTCTTAGCAGCACTTTCCGCATCACCGAAACATGGCTGAAATGGTCGGAGTAAACTGCCACCTGGGCGTAGATGCCGTCGGGTAAGGCATCGATATCAGCGTTAGGGTCCAGTTCAATGGTTCCCAGCACACCGTCCGTGCCGGGCACGACCGTTAATGATTGCAATACCCCCTGCGCCTGATAAGAACCGCCTGGCACGACAGGTAAAATACTGGTCAGTTTGCCGTGAAACACCTGCCCAGGTAGCGCGTTAAACACCACTTCCGCATCATCGCCGGGTTTCAGACGTAACAGCGAGTTTTGCCGAAATTGGGCGACAATTTGCCGTTTTTGCTCGGGGATGAAGACCATCACCGGACGCAGCGGCAAGGCAGCGGCGTATGTACCTGGGCGGATCAGTACCTGAGTGACGTAGCCATTGCTCGGTGCGCGAATGACGGTCTGCTCAAGGTTATATTTTGCTTCAGTAAGTTGCGCTCTTAAGCTCACAATCTGCGATTGCTCGCCGTTAACCATACTGTCGAGCTGGCTCTGGATCTGCGCCTGCTCCGCCACCGAGCCTTTCACCAGCGCATCCTGCGCGAGGAAATTTTGCCGCGCATCGTCGATGTCACGTTCCGAGAACGGATTCACCGCCGCCTGGCTGCCTTTCAGATAACGTTGATAATTTTTAAACAGACGGTCGCGCTCCGCTGAAACCTGGGTGGTGTTGGCCTGCGCTTCAGTGAGCTGCGCGCGCAGCGTCTTTATATTATGCGTCGCCGTCATCAGGTCAGCCTGAAGCCTGTCAACTCGCGCCTGGTAACGAACCGGGTCGAGCTTAAAAAGCACCTCGCCCTTCTGAATAAGCTGATTATTTTTGTCGGTGACTTCAGTAACAATTCCCGTCACCTGTGGCGTGATGGGGATCGCTATCACTGCCTTTTGCGCGGTAAAAGTGTAAGGGTGGTTGTAGTTCATCAACAAAATCAAACCACTCACCAGAAACACGCCTCCCAGCGCCGCCGTCGCCAGCGTCCACTGATTCACCGGAATGCGGAAGATTTTAAAGACCGCCCACGCCAGCGCCACGTAAGTTAAAACAATCAATAGATCCATAATTAGATCTCCGGAAACGTGGAATAGTCAGTCTTTTTCTCGGCGGCGAGTTGGTGCTCCAGCCGGGAAATCCGGTCAGAAAGTGCGGCGATTTCCGGGTCTGGCACGTCGCCTTGCGGCGCAACATGTGACTGCATGCCCCAGCCGCGCTCCGGTTGATAGAGCGTCGCCCAGATCCACAGGAACGGCCAGATAACATGCAGAGTAAACAGGCTCACCCAGCCCGCCGTATGAATAGCGTCGGCATGGGGATGGTTGCGCTTTTTGGCAATCAGATAAGGGATGTCATGTATCGCGATGATTCCATAAAAAATCACCAGAAAGACGAAGATCAGCACTCCCAACGCGAAATAGTTTAGAAACATATCTGCCTCGGATTCACGTTTATCAGTGTTGTTTTTTGGCTGGCAGCCAGAAGGGAGTCAGGCTGATATTTTGACAATAATCCGGGTTCGCGATTCTCGCCATAACACCAAAGAATAATTTTAAGAGGTGATGAGTTGCTTAGTTACATAACGATTTCATGACGAAGGCATAACATGCTGTAGATCACATCAGGTGAACGCCGTAAGAAAATATCTTGTGATTCAGATCACAAAGATTCAACAAACCATCAAAACAAAAATGTGACATCACTCACATTTAAATGCCATTTTTAGCGAAAATCGCCGCCTTGTTGCTTTTTTACACAAGCATTTTGTGATGAGCATCACGTCAATTACCTCTCTACCCCCTACATTTATGTGACTGATATCACACAAAAGGCCGCCGACTGGACAGTTAACCGATTCAGTGCCAGATTTCGCAGTATCTACAAGGTCCGGCTACCTCTGCCGCCACATTAACAAAAAACCTCGGGCTTCCAGCCTGCGCGACAGCAAACATAAGAAGGGGTGTTTTTATGTCATCCGATATTAAGATCAAAGTGCAAAGCTTTGGTCGTTTCCTCAGCAACATGGTGATGCCAAATATCGGCGCGTTTATCGCGTGGGGTATCATCACCGCGTTATTTATTCCAACAGGGTGGTTACCGAACGAAACGCTGGCGAAGCTGGTCGGGCCGATGATCACTTATCTCCTGCCGCTGCTGATCGGTTATACCGGTGGTAAGCTGGTAGGCGGCGAACGTGGCGGCGTAGTCGGTGCCATCACCACCATGGGCGTTATCGTCGGCGCAGACATGCCGATGTTCCTCGGCTCTATGATTGCAGGTCCGCTGGGCGGCTGGTGCATTAAGCACTTCGACCGCTGGGTAGACGGTAAGATCAAATCCGGTTTTGAAATGCTGGTGAATAACTTCTCCGCAGGCATCATCGGGATGATCCTCGCTATTCTGGCATTTCTCGGCATTGGCCCGGTTGTTGAAGCCCTGTCTAAAATGCTGGCGGCGGGCGTTAACTTCATGGTTGTCCATGACATGCTGCCGCTGGCGTCTATCTTTGTTGAACCGGCGAAAATCCTGTTCCTCAACAACGCCATTAACCACGGTATCTTCTCGCCGCTGGGTATTCAGCAGTCCCATGAACTGGGTAAATCCATCTTCTTCCTGATTGAAGCTAACCCAGGTCCAGGTATGGGCGTGCTGCTGGCGTACATGTTCTTTGGTCGTGGTAGCGCTAAACAGTCTGCGGGCGGTGCGGCAATCATCCACTTCCTGGGCGGTATCCACGAAATCTACTTCCCGTATGTGCTGATGAATCCGCGTCTGATTCTGGCCGTTATCCTCGGTGGTATGACTGGCGTGTTTACGCTGACTATCCTGGGCGGTGGTCTGGTTTCTCCGGCATCTCCGGGTTCTATCCTTGCTGTACTGGCGATGACGCCAAAAGGTGCTTACTTCGCTAACATCGCGGGTGTGTGTGCGGCGATGGCAGTCTCCTTCGTTGTCTCTGCCATTCTGCTGAAAACCAGCAAAGTGAAAGAAGAAGATGATATTGAAGCTGCTGCACGTCGCGTTCAGGAAATGAAAGCTGAGTCTAAAGGCGCATCTCCGCTGTCTGCGGGCGATGTGACTAACGACCTGAGCCACGTACGTAAAATCATCGTTGCCTGTGATGCCGGTATGGGTTCCAGTGCGATGGGCGCAGGCGTGCTGCGTAAGAAAATTCAGGATGCAGGTCTGTCGCAGATTTCGGTCACTAACAGCGCGATCAACAACCTGCCGCCAGATGTGGACCTGGTCATCACTCACCGTGACCTGACCGAACGCGCTATGCGCCAGGTTCCGCAGGCACAGCATATTTCGCTGACCAACTTCCTCGACAGCGGCCTGTACACCAGCCTGACCGAACGTCTGGTTGCTGCCCAGCGCCATACTGAAAACGAAGTGAAAGTGAAAGACAGTCTGAAAGACAGCTTTGACGATTCCAGTGCTAATCTGTTCAAACTGGGCGCGGAGAACATCTTCCTCGGTCGCAAAGCGGCCACCAAAGAAGAAGCGATTCGTTTTGCTGGCGAGCAGCTGGTGAAAGGCGGTTACGTTGAGCCGGAATACGTTCAGGCGATGTTGGATCGTGAAAAACTGACCCCGACTTATCTGGGTGAGTCTATCGCGGTGCCACACGGTACGGTTGAAGCGAAAGATCGCGTACTGAAAACGGGCGTCGTGTTCTGCCAGTACCCGGAAGGCGTGCGCTTCGGTGAAGAAGAAGATGACATTGCCCGTCTGGTGATTGGTATTGCTGCCCGTAACAACGAGCACATTCAGGTGATCACCAGCCTGACCAACGCACTGGATGATGAGTCCGTTATCGAGCGTCTGGCGCACACCACCAGCGTGGATGAAGTGCTGGAACTGCTGGCAGGTCGTAAGTAATCCATTCCCACCCTCTCCGCATGAAGAAGGTAGGGCTAATTGCCTGATGCGCTTCGCTTATCAGGCCTACAACATAAAGCACAATTTGTTTTGTCGGTCGGATAAGGTGTTTACGCCGCATCCGGCAGTCGGTGCACAATGCCTGATGCGACGCTGACGCGTCTTATCAGGCCTACAGGTCAGTGCCAAACACGTAGGCCGGATAAGGCGTTTACGCCGCATCCGGCAAAAAGCCCCTCTCCTCACGGAGAGGGTTTGGGTGAGGGAAAAGCCTCACCCCAGCCCTCTCGGGTAAAAACATTGATGAAGGTTAATACTATGAAAGCATTACATTTTGGCGCAGGTAATATCGGTCGTGGCTTTATCGGTAAACTGCTGGCGGACGCGGGTATCCAACTGACGTTTGCCGATGTAAATCAGGTGGTACTTGATGCCCTGAATGCCCGTCATAGCTATCAGGTTCATGTGGTCGGCGAAACCGAGCAGGTGGATACCGTTTCTGGCGTCGATGCCGTCAGCAGCATTGGCGATGATGTCGTTGATCTGATTGCTCAGGTCGATTTAGTCACTACCGCCGTTGGCCCTGTCGTGCTGGAACGTATTGCTCCGGCCATCGCCAAAGGGCTGGTGAAACGTAAAGAACAAGGTAATGAATCCCCACTGAACATCATCGCCTGTGAAAACATGGTCCGCGGCACCACGCAGCTGAAAGGCCATGTGATGAACGCCCTGCCGGAAGATGCCAAAGCGTGGGTAGAAGAACACGTTGGCTTTGTTGATTCCGCCGTTGACCGCATCGTGCCGCCTTCGGCTTCTGCAACCAACGATCCGCTGGAAGTGACGGTAGAAACCTTCAGCGAATGGATTGTCGATAAAACGCAGTTCAAAGGCACGCTGCCAAACATCCCTGGCATGGAATTAACCGACAATCTGATGGCATTTGTCGAACGTAAACTCTTCACCCTGAATACAGGTCATGCTATAACCGCGTACCTCGGAAAACTGGCCGGTCATCAGACCATTCGTGACGCAATTCTCGACGAGAAAATCCGCGCGGTGGTAAAAGGGGCAATGGAAGAAAGTGGTGCAGTATTGATCAAGCGCTACGGCTTTGATGCTGACAAACATGCGGCATACATCCAGAAAATCCTCGGTCGTTTCGAGAACCCGTACCTGAAAGATGATGTAGAACGCGTAGGCCGTCAGCCGCTGCGTAAACTGAGTGCTGGCGACCGTCTGATCAAGCCACTGCTCGGAACCCTGGAATATGGTCTGCCACATAAAAACCTGATTGAAGGTATTGCCGCTGCAATGCACTTCCGCAGTGAAGATGACCCGCAGGCTCAGGAACTGGCAGCGCTGATTGCCGACAAAGGCCCACAAGCCGCGCTGGCAGAGATTTCCGGTCTTGATGCCAACAGCGAGGTTGTATCCGAGGCGGTAACCGCTTATAAAGCAATGCAATAATGGTGGACCAGGCGCAGGATACCCTGCGCCCGAATAACAGATTGTCAGATATGCAGGCAACAATGGAACAAACCCAGGCCTTTGAAAACCGTGTGCTTGAGCGTCTGAATGCTGGCAAAACCGTGCGAAGCTTTCTGATCACCGCCGTCGAGCTTTTGACCGAGGCGGTAAATCTTCTGGTGCTTCAGGTATTCCGCAAAGACGATTACGCGGTGAAGTATGCTGTAGAACCGTTACTCGACGGCGATGGTCCGCTGGGCGATCTTTCTGTGCGTTTAAAACTCATTTACGGGTTGGGCGTCATTAACCGCCAGGAATACGAAGATGCGGAACTGCTGATGGCATTGCGTGAAGAGCTAAATCACGACGGCAACGAGTACGCTTTTACCGACGACGAAATACTTGGACCCTTTGGTGAACTGCATTGCGTGGCGGGGTTACCACCGCCGCCACAGTTTGAACCTGCAGACTCCAGTTTGTATGCAATGCAAATTCAGCGTTACCAACAGGCTGTGCGATCAACAATGGTCCTTTCACTGACAGAGCTGATTTCCAAAATCAGCTTAAAAAAAGCCTTTCAAAAGTAAGTACTTTCGCTTACTTCTCCTCTACCTGTTTCGGACGATAAAGCTGACGATAATACTCCAGACGTTGTAGATATAACGGCACGCTTTCATCAGGTATTCCGGACGGAATCGCGTTACGGGGAGGTAGTTTTTTCAGATACTCCCGGAACGCCTGGCTGGATGCCATGAAATCTACGGCTTTATCGATAAGAAGCGGAACGTTTTCACCTAATTTGCCCATGATGATATCTCCGTATTACCCCGCGCCGGGAATGCGCGGCCGCCAATTTTAGTTTAGATCCCGGTATAAATGACATTAAGGAAAACGTGCTCAATCCTCAATAATCACCTGCTTCTGTTGACTATCTTTTTTCTTTAAATTTCTTAACTAATCAATGTATTGGGTGATTTTTTAACGCATTAATGGTTACAATCTGGAACTATTACAATGCCATCAGTTGTGAACAAAGCACCTGGTCGCGCATACTAGAGGCTATAAATTTATCTCTATCAGAAGTCATCACATGAAAGAAGTCGAAAAAAACGAAATCAAACGTCTCAGCGATCGTCTGGACGCCATCCGTCACCAGCAAGCCGATCTATCGCTGGTTGAAGCCGCAGACAAATATGCCGAACTGGAAAAAGAGAAAGCCACGCTGGAAGCAGAAATTGCTCGCCTGCGCGAAGTTCACAGCCAGAAACTCAGCAAAGAAGCGCAGAAACTGATGAAGATGCCGTTCCAGCGTGCAATCACCAAAAAAGAGCAGGCTGATATGGGCAAACTGAAAAAAAGTGTTCGCGGACTGGTGGTTGTGCACCCAATGACCGCATTGGGCCGCGAAATGGGCCTGCAAGAGATGACAGGGTTCTCAAAGACTGCGTTTTAAGTTCCTTTCTCGTCGCTGTAATCACAGCCTCTCACCATTTACTCGCTCCTGCTGGCACATGCAGGAGCCTGTTTCAGAGATCGAATCTTTATAACGTTCTTAACATTATATATTCAACTCCACCTACACTTCTGAGCGATCGTAGCAGGCTAAATTCTGAAAATCAGGTACACATTAAAGAATGATG
>OFFP01002044.1_pt1 | contig 12496 bp, 8 predicted proteins | sample 1521431 | NCBI WGS metagenome assembly OFFP01 (sample SAMEA3504104, study PRJEB24116) | mouse gut metagenome | biome: mouse gut; feature: mouse-associated habitat; material: faeces | place: Denmark | collected 2011 | reverse complement strand
CATGGAGCACGGCAAGATCGTCCAAAGAGGCAGCCACGAAGAACTATTGTCCCAGCCGGGACATTATCAAAAGTTAGTGCAGACGATCTGAGACAGCAGCAGCAGGAAAAAACAGGCCGTGCAGGCTTGCCTGCAAAGGACTGTTTTTTCCTGCTGATATTGGGCGGACCGCCCAATTAACCTCGGACAGGAGCTGCGCCAGCAGCGGATAGTCTGCGCAGCAGACGGGTCTGTGGTCTCTGCTGTGTCCCCCCTGGAACACCCCCATTCCCCGCCCTCCAGTACCGCGCACAAATATTTTACCCCTCCTTGTCTTTAAAACACCACCACTCTCCCCTCAAAACAAGCAAACCTGCAAGCCCTCTCCCGCCGTACAGCAGCCTGTGCGTTGGTCGCTTCCGTGACCGCTTCCACAAACGCCGCCTCTTCACCAGCCGCAATCAGCGTAGAAAGAGTCACTGTCTCCGCGTAATCCGCCTCAACCGTGGGAAGTCCGCGCTGGGCCAGAAGGTACTGCAGCTTTCCCAGTCCGGAATAATCCGTCTCGATCTTCAATTCATACCCATCAATCTTCGTGATCAGCGTACTTGCGGCGATCCCCGCCTGGGCCGACTGGGTATAGGCGCGCACCAGGCCGCCGGTCCCAAGCAGCGTCCCGCCGAAATACCGGGTCACCACCACCATGACATTTTTCAGGCCATGTCCCCGGATCACTTCCAGGATCGGCTTCCCGGCCGTCCCTCCCGGTTCCCCGTCATCACTGAACCGTTCCTGAGCCTGGTCTTCTCCGATCACATATGCCCAGCAGTGATGGCGCGCGTCCCAATACTGCTTCCTGATATTCCCCAGGATCTCCGCCGCCTCCTCTTCCTTCTCCACCGGGAACACTTCCCCGATAAAACGGGACTTTTTTTCTACGATCTCTCCTTTTCCGCCTTCATACACGGTACGGTAATCCATCTCAGCACCTCTCCGCAATTTCATACAACAAACGTTCCGAGTCCTCCCATCCAAGGCAGGGATCCGTGATGGACCTGCCGTAAATGTGATTGCCGCAGCCGATATCCTGACGGCCTTCCTCTATATAGCTTTCGATCATCACGCCTTTCACCAGCCTGCGGATCTCCCGTGAATGCGCACGGCTGTGCAGCACTTCCTTCACGATCCGGATCTGCTCCTTATACCGCTTTCCAGAATTGGAATGATTGGCGTCGATGATGCAGGCCGGGTTGGCCAGCTTCCTTTCCTGGTACATCTCCCACAGCCGCATCAGGTCTTCATAGTGGTAGTTGGGCAGTGTACGCCCATACTGATTGACTCCTCCACGCAGGATCACATGGGCGTAAGGGTTGCCGCTTGTAGTCGCGTCCCACCCACGGTACAGAAAATTATGGCCGTGCTGAGCTGCCACCACCGAGTTGAGCATCACGGAAAAATCTCCGCTGGTAGGGTTCTTCATCCCCACCGGAACCTCGATCCCGCTGGATACCAGGCGGTGCTGCTGATCCTCCACGGAGCGTGCGCCGACAGCCACATAGGATAAAATATCAGACAGATAGCGGTAGTTTTCCGAGTAGAGCATCTCGTCCGCGATCGGAAGCCGGAACTGCTCGAGCACCCGCATATGCAGATGGCGGATCGCAACCAGCCCCGCCAGAAGGTTCGGCGCCTTCTCCGGATCCGGCTGATGAAACATCCCCTTATACCCTTCCCCCGTGGTACGGGGCTTATTGGTATAGACTCTCGGTACAACGATCACTTTCTCCCTGATCGCCTCCTGAACCGGAACCAGACGGCTGATATAATCGCATACAGCCTCCTCATTGTCCGCCGAGCAGGGCCCGATGATCACGATAAACCGGTCGCTTCTCCCGCTGATGGCGTCCTGCAGCTCCTTGTCCTTCTCTTCCTTACATTTTGCCACTTCCGCAGACACCGGATACATTTCCTTGATCTCCTTCGGGGTCGGCAGTTTCTTTTCCATTATAAAGCTCATGCTCTCTTCCTCCTGAATATTATAGCCATTTTGTTCAGCAAATGGTTTGCCCCGAATCACTCCTCTCTCTTCCACTGTTTCACAAAGCACTTTAAGCCATTAAAATCCGTAATCTATTTATTCTGTTGAGGTACTGCCGCCTCCGGTATCTCCTCCGGATGACGGCGGAGTCACTGTCGAATTACCGTCCCCGCCAGTCGAATCTCCTCCGCTTGACCCTCCGCTGGTATCACCGTTGCTTCCACCGGTTGTTCCATCTCCATCTCCGGATGAAGTTCCATCTCCGTCATCTACCGGCTTATCATCGTCTCCTCTGTCCTGCACAACGGGAGCTCTGTAATGCCCTGAACAGCTTACGGAAGGAACCGTTCCCTCTGCAAAATATTCCGTGATGACACTGCTGCAGGATGACGTCGCCAGAAAGCCGCTCTGCTGGCATACCATTTTCTGCTGTACGGAAGGCGGCATGGTAAATTCCTGACGCGGCAGGCCTTCGTGCACCCGTTGCATGATGTTTTTCCAGAGCACTTCGTGCCATACCTGGTTATAGATATTTTCCATAGGTTTCGCGCAGTCATATCCGCCCCATACCGATGCCGTATAGTAAGGCGTGTATGCAGCCAGCCAAAGGTCGCGGCTGAACTCTGACGTACCGGTCTTCCCCGCCACCGGCATATTATACATCTGGGCCGCCGTACCTGTACCTCTGGTGATCACGTCCTGCATGGCGCTTGTCAGCAGCGCCGCGGTGCTGTCCTTCAGTACCGGATGAGTATCTTTGATCTCATTATCCAGCAGTACATTGCCGTCATGGTCCAGAACCTTGCTGTATAGAACTGGTTTGATATAAGTGCCGTTGTTGGCAATGGTGGCGTAAGCTGCTGTCAGTTCCAGATTCGTCACGCCAAGGGTAAGTCCTCCAAGGGCTGTCGGAAGCTGGACATCGGTATAGTCCGGATATGCCGGATGATCATAATTCACGACCGTAGTAAATCCAAAATTAATCAGATAATCATAACCCAGCTGAGGCGTGATCGCCTGCATGGTCTCCAGGGCGCATACATTCATGGAATGCAGGATAGCGTAACGCACCGTCGCGCTGCCTATATAAGCGTTGTCCCAGTTGTGCGCCTTCTTGTTTGGATCGTTGGGATATTGGAAAGGCCCCTTATCCGGAATCGAAGTCGCCAGTGTATATCCTGCCGCGTCAAGAGCCGGAGCGTATGCGGCCAGCGGCTTAAAGCAGGATCCGGGCTGCCGGGGGGAATCTGTTGCCCGGTTCAGAGAAAGGCTGGCCGTCTTCTTTCCTCTTCCTCCGACCACTGCCAGTACCTCTCCGGTATGCTGGTCCATGAGCACTACAGAGGTCTGAGGCTGAGGTGTGACATCTCTCCATTCCTCCACCGTGTCCCCTTCCGTGATCCCCAATGTTCCTTTATATTCATTGATCGCCTGATCCGCCTCTTCCGGAGAGGAAAAGAGCAGCGCATATTCCCGTCCCCACGCGCCTTTCAGATACTCTTCCAGCATCTCCTTGCTGTAATTCTCTATGGTGCCGTCCGCCCGGTAAACAGTCAGTGCAAAATCCAGACCGTACTCCGTACCATAAGGATAGACCGCGTCATTGGCCACTTCCTCATCGCAGATCGCCTGGATCCGAAGATCCTGGGTGGACGTGATATCCAGACCTCCGCTGAGAACCGTGTTATATGCCTGTGTCTCCGTATATCCTTTTCGCTCCTGCAGATCCTGGATGAGCTGCGCGAAAAGCTGGTCGTTAAAATAAGAATATGGCGTCGTGTTCTGCACCGGAGGAGTCGGAATGATCCGCTCATACACTGCATCCGTATCTGCCATTGCCTCGTCATAGGCTGCCTGGGTAATATAATTCTGGTCCAGCATATGATCCAGTACAGCCTCCCGCCGGGTCCGGTTCGCTTCCGGATGAAGGATCGGGTCATAGCCTGACGGGCTCTGTGTGATCCCGGCGATCAGCGCGCTCTCGGAGAGCGTCAGCTCCGACACATCCTTGCCGAAGTAACGCTCCGACGCGCTCTGTACCCCGAGACAGCTCTGTCCCAGGTTGATGGTATTCATATAGGCTTCCAGGATCTCGTCCTTTGACATCTGCTTCTCAATCTCTACGGCAAGCAATTGTTCCTGAAGCTTTCGTTCCAGCCTGTCATAGAACGTTTTCTCTTCCATGAAATCGATGAATACGTTGTTCTTAAGCAGCTGCTGAGTCAGCGTACTGGCTCCTTCATCAAAACTTCCTGACGTGATACCTTTCACACCGGCTCGTATGATACCCTGAATGTCGATTCCGTTGTGCTGGTAAAAACGCTCGTCCTCAATGGCAACGAATGCCTTTCCCAGATATTCCGGGATCTCGTCAATTGATTTATAGACACGGTTGGAACCTGACTGTAAAAATTCTTCGGTCTTCGTCCCGTCCTTCGCATGAACCACCGAGATATAGCCTGTCGGTTTGACCTGAGAAGGTGTCACTGTAGGAGTTTTATCAAGGATCTTCTTTACAAAATAACCCACGCCTCCGACACCAACCATAGCGATAAGAAGGACACAGACGATCAGGGCCTTGAAAAAACGCACCCCAACCCGCTTTTTCTGCATATTCTTTTTCGAGGAGATATCTTTTTTTCGTTTCTCCAGATGTTCTTTTCCGTAATTCATGAATCCTACCCTCCTTTATACATGCTGTTTATTATACCAAATTTATTTTTCTAAATAAAGGAAAAAAACAAAAAGTTCATATATATTAGGAAATTTAAGAAAATCTTTCGAAATTCCGCCTTTTTCTCATTCCCTCACTCACATACAGAAGAAAACCTGCCGTCGGCAGGTCTTCTTCTGTATGTAATATCCGCTCAGGCATCCAATATCATTTTTGCCGATCCGCAGATTCCGGCGTCATTGCCCAGCGTTGCAAGCTTAAATTCTATATCCCGGTTGGCAAAAAATGCCTTTTCACTGTATGGCTTCTGAATAAATGGAATCAGGACCTCTCCAGCCTTGGACACCCCGCCGCCGATCACGATCACGGCCGGATCCGCGATCACCGCCAGGTTCATCAGGCCGCTTGCCAGATAGTTTCCAAACTCCTCCGCCACATCAATTGCCACCGCATCCCCTGCTTTCACCGCGTCGAACACGTCCTTAGCCGTGACGCTTTCTTTCTTCAATACCGTCTCCCGGTTCTCCCGCTCCAGACGTTTTTTCGCCAGCCTTACGATTCCGGTGGCAGACGCGTACTGCTCCAGACATCCGTGATTTCCGCAGCCGCAGGTGTCCTGCTCATCATAATTCACGCAGAGATGTCCTACCTCGCCGCCTGCACCGTGCTCTCCTGTGATCACCCTTCCATTGATGATCACACCGCCGCCTACTCCGGTGCCCAGGGTGATCATCACCATATTCTTCTGTCCGGCTCCGCCGCCCTTCCACATTTCGCCGAGCGCGGCTACATTGGCGTCATTGCCGATAACCGAGGTGATACCGGTCAGTTCTTCCAGTTCCCGCTTAACCTCCTTGTATTTCCACCCCAGGTTGGCGCTCCCGTTGACAATGCCATCTGCTGTCACCGGTGCGGGAACTCCGGCTCCGATCCCGATAATATCCGTTTTTTCCAGCCCGTGTTCCTTTGTCTTCTCCAGAATGGACGCTGCGATATCCGGCAGGATCGCCTTTCCCTCATCTTCTACCCTGGTCACGATCTCCCACTTATCCAGGATATTGCCGTTCTCCTCAAATAATCCCATCTTAACTGTTGTTCCGCCGATGTCTACTCCATAACAATACTTCATGACTTCATTCTCCTATCCCTTTTATAACGTTTTACGAATATCGTTACAGTCCGGGAACATCCGCGGACCGTAACGCAGACAGCCATTATCCCTTTCTCACAAGATTCTCCTGTACCCGCTTATACAGCTCCTGGGCCGCATTGTAGCCCATCTTCTTCTGCCTGTGGTTCACCGCCGCGGATTCCATAATGATCGGGAGATTCCGCCCCGGACGGATCGGAATGCTGTGGCAGACGACCTTATTTCCCAAAAATTCCGTATAGTTCTCTTCCAGCCCCAGACGGTCATATTCCTTATCGCGGTTCCATTCTTCCAGTGTGATCACCAGGTCGATATTCTGTGTCTCACGGACACACTGCACACCGAACATAGATTTCACGTCCACGATCCCGATTCCTCGAAGTTCGATGAAATGCTTGGTAATATCCGGCGCCGAACCAACCAGTGTATCATCACTGACCTTCCGGATCTCAACCACATCATCCGTTACAAGACGGTGCCCCCTCTTGATCAGCTCCAGTGCCGCTTCACTCTTTCCGATCCCGCTTTCCCCCATGATCAGCACGCCGACGCCGTACACATCCACCAGCACCCCGTGAATCGTGATGCAGGGAGCCAGCTTCACATTCATCCAGCGGATCAGTTCCCCCATAAACGCACTGGTCTGTCTGGAAGTCTGCATCACGGGGATGTCCCTGCTGCGGGCAAGCTCCAGAAGTTCTTCTTCCGGCTCCAGGTTGCGGCTGAATACGATACACGGCACCTGGCGCGACAGCAGTTCGTCATAAATCTGCTGCTTCCGGTCTTCCTCCAGTGTCTGGAGATAGGTATACTCCACATATCCAACAATCTGCACCCTGTCATACGCAAAATGATCAAAAAAACCTGTAAGCTGTAATGCCGGCCGGTTTACTTCCGGAACAGTGATCCGCTTGTCTGCAAGATCCACGGTAGGAGTCAGGTTCTTTAAACCCATTTTCTCCGCCAGCTCGCTAATCTTAACGCCTTGTCCCATCTTTATTTTTTCCTTTCTTAAGAACTGTCATGCAGCCGGCTGCTGTTCGCAGCGATTCACAGCGGCGTGCGCCCTGCTGCAAGGCATCAATTCTTTTCTTTTCAAAGCGAAGCCCGTTCCTCCTGCTCCGCCTGCTGCATTTATAGTATATCATTAATGAAAGAATTTGTACACGGATTCTGCCGCTTTTTCATTCATTTCCGGAATCTGTGCCAGACGTTCCGCCGAAGCCGCCCTGATCTCATCCAAAGAGGCGAACTCACGCATCAGCGCCTTGCGTCTTGCCGGCCCGATCCCCGGAATATCATCCAGTATGGAGTGGACCTGCCCCTTGCCCCGAAGCTGCTTATGATACTCGATGGCAAACCGGTGCGCCTCATCCTGGATCCTGGTCACCAAAAGAAACGCCTGGGAAGAACGGTCGATCGGAATCTCTTCATTCTGATAATAGAGTCCCCTGGTCCTGTGATGATCGTCCTTGACCATGCCGCATACCGGGATATCCAGATGCAGCGTTTCCAAAACCTGCAGCGCCACATTGACCTGGCCTTTGCCGCCGTCCATCAGGATCAGATCCGGAAACGACGTAAATCCTCCCAGTTCCTTACTTTCCGCCTTCTCACGAAGCCCGTGGGTAAACCGCCGGGTGAGCACCTCCCGCATACTGCCGTAATCATCCGCGCCCTTGATCCCCTTGATCTTGAACTTCCGGTAGTCATTCCGCTTTGGCTTCCCGCGTTCATACACCACCATAGAGCCCACAGACTCAAAACCATTGGTATTGGAAATGTCATAGGCTTCCATCCGGGTGATCCCGTCAAGTCCCAGCAGCCCTGCGATCTCCTTCACTGCTCCGATGGTCCGCCCTTCCTCCCGCTTCAGCCGTTCCTTATCCTTGCTCAATACAAGCCGTGCATTGTCCACCGCCAGTTCCACCAGCTTTTCCTTGGTCCCTTTTTTCGGAATCCGCAGCGTTACCTTCGTGCCCCGCTTTCCGGAAAGCCATTCTTCGATCAATTCCCGGTCCTCCGGCTCCTCCGGCAGCACCAGTTCTCCCGGAATAAAAGGCGTGCCTCCGTAATACTGTTTGATAAAGCTGTCCAGGATACTCCCGATGGATTCATCTTTAGAAATCCGCAGGTAAAAATGATCCCTGCCGATCAGCCTTCCTCCCCGGATAAAAAAGACCTGTACTACCGCGTCCTCACCTTCCGTGGCCGCCGCCAGGATATCCCGGTCCTCACCTCCGGTATCCGTGATCTTCTGCTTCTGGGAAACCTTCTTCACACTGTTCAAAAGCTCCCGGTATTCGATGGCCTTCTCAAATTCCATGGCTTCCGCCGCTTCGTGCATCTTCGTCTCCAGTTCCGAAAGGATTCCTTCATAATGTCCGTTCAAAAACCGGACCACCTGGGATACGGCTTTGGCATACTCTTCCTGGGAAACAGATCCCTGACAGGGCGCATCGCACTGATGGATATGGTAGTTCAGACAGGCCCTCTCCTTTCCGATATCCCTGGGCAGGTTCCGATTGCAGCTCCGCAGATGGTACAGCTTGTGGAGCAGTTCGATCGTATCCCGCACCGCCTGGCCGCTGGTATAAGGTCCGAAATATTTTGCCTTGTCCTTCACCACATTCCTTGCCAGCATCACCCTGGGAAACGGCTCCCCCACCGTCACCTTGATAAACGGATACGCCTTGTCGTCCATCAGCATGGTATTGTACTTCGGCCTGTGCTCTTTGATCAGATTGCATTCCAGCACCAGCGCCTCCAGCTCGGAATCCGTCACGATATACTCAAACCGGCGGATGTGGGTCACCATCTGCTCGATCTTGATGCCCTTGTTCCGGCTGGTCTGAAAATACTGCCGCACCCTGTTCTTCAGGCTGATCGCCTTTCCTACATATATAATGTGGTCCTTCTCGTCATGCATCAGGTATACGCCCGGCCTGGCAGGCAGCTTCTTTAATTCTTCCTCAATATCAAAATTATATTCTTCCATCGCCTCGTCTGTCACTCCCTTTTTATAAATCAGACTGCCGCAGCCCTCCAAAAAAATCAGGCAGAGATGACCGTTCTTATCCCTGCCTGTTTTTTAGTAGCTGTAGAAAATATCCCATACAGTTCCTTACCAGTCCTGTGTATCTGATTCCTCTTTTAGCTCGATTCCTTCCACCGGGCGCATAGCGATCCGGTTTTCCTTTTTTTCTTTTCCCTCTTCAGACTCCAGCGGTTCCGGAATCCCCTTCACCTCCCGGAAAATCTTCATAAACTCTTTTCCGGTGATGGTCTCTTTCTCGATCAGAAATTCCGCGATCTTATCCAGCGCTTCCCGGTTCTCCTGGAGCAGGCGCTTCGCCTCTTCATATGCATTTTTCAGCATCAGCATGACTTCCGCGTCAATCTCCGCCGCAGTCGCATCCCCGCAGTTCATCACCGCCCGGCCGTCCAGATAGCGGTGCTGTACAGACTCCAGGCCGATCAGTCCGAACTTTTCAGACATCCCGTACTGGGTGATCATCTCCCGGGCGATCTTCGTGGCCTTCTCGATATCATTGGAGGCGCCGGTCGTGATCGTCTCAAATACGATCTCCTCCGCCGCGCGGCCTGCCAGCATTCCCACCAGCATAGCCTCAAGCTCCTTCTTGGTATTCAGGAACTTCTCTTCCTCCGGCGTCTGCATCACGTAACCCAGAGCTCCCATGGTCCTGGGCACGATGGTGATCTTCTGCACCGGCTCCGCATCCTTCTGCAGGGCGCTGACCAATGCATGACCCACCTCATGGTAAGATACGATCCGGCGTTCCTCTTCACTCATGATGCGGTCCTTCTTCTCTTTTCCGACCAGCACCACTTCCACAGCGTCAAACAGATCCTTCTGGCTGACCACCTGCCTGCCGTTCTTCACGGCGTTGATGGCTGCCTCGTTGATCATGTTGGCAAGATCGGATCCCACAGCGCCTGAGGTTGCCAGCGCAATGGCCTCCAGATCCACCGTCTCATCCATCTTCACATCCTTGGAATGTACCTTCAATGTATCCACACGGCCCTTCAGATCCGGCTTATCCACGATGATCCTCCGGTCAAACCTCCCCGGACGCAAAAGCGCCGGATCCAGAATCTCCGGACGGTTCGTCGCCGCCAAAAGCAGCAGACCCTTATTCGTGTCAAATCCGTCCATCTCCGCAAGAAGCTGGTTCAGTGTCTGCTCCCGCTCGTCATTGCCGCCGCCCATGGCGGTGTCACGGCTCTTTCCAATCGCATCGATCTCGTCGATAAATACGATACACGGCGCCATCTGCTGCGCCTGCTTGAACAGGTCGCGGACACGGGACGCCCCCACGCCTACATACATCTCCACAAACGCAGAACCGGACAGGGAGAAAAACGGCACCTTGGCCTCTCCTGCCACAGCCTTTGCCAGCAAGGTCTTACCGGTTCCCGGAGGCCCCACCAACAGGGCGCCCTTGGGCAGCTTCGCTCCGATGCCCGTATATTTTCCCGGGTTATGGAGAAAGTCCACAACCTCCTGCAGCGACTCCTTGGCCTCATCCTGGCCCGCCACATCCTGGAAAGTGACGCCGGTCTCCTTCTCCACATAGACCTTGGCATTGCTCTTGCCGATTCCCATCATGCCGCCGCCCTTCGTCATGTTGCGCATCACGAAGCTGAACAGGATTCCCAGCAGTAAAAGCGGCAGTATCACGGTGATAAAGATCTCCATCATCATCACCGACGCCGTATCCGGAATGGTCTGTCCGTACTCTACACCGGCTTCATTCAAACGGTCCGGCAGCTTGTAGTCCTGCACTGCCCCGGTAAAATAATCCGGGCTTCTCTCCTGCCCTGCGGCTTCCTCCATCTGGTTCAGAAGATTGTCCCGCATATCCTGAAACTGATCTTCTACCTGGTCCTGCGCGTCTTCCCCTTCCTGCTTCTCCTCTTCCTTTTCCACGCCTTCTTTCAGCGTAATGTAAATACGGGAGGATTCCAGCGTTACCTTCTCTACCTTTCCTTCATCCACCAGTCTTAAAAATTTATCATAACTGATTTCTTCCGGATCCTTATCCTGCATCAGTCCATAAAGTCCCATTACAATAAAAAGGGTCAGCAATGTCGTGAAAAGGATCACGCCCCATCCCTGCCGGTTGTTTCTGGGATTATTCTTATTATTCTTGTTATCCATCCTGCTCCTCCTAAAATCCACTGCCACTTTTCTATTATAAGTACAGGTTCGGTATAAATCAACTAAAAGATTATGAAAATATTGTAAAAACACAGGTTTTTGTTGTATACTAAGATTTGAATTGCAACTTGCTAGAAACAGATTCGAGGAAAATATTATGAAAACAGGATTCGATAACGAAAAGTATCTACGTACACAATCAGAGCATATCCGGCAGCGCATCGAGCAGTTCGACCATAAGCTGTATCTGGAATTTGGCGGCAAGCTTTTTGATGATTATCACGCTTCCCGCGTGCTTCCGGGCTTTGCGCCGGATTCCAAGCTCCATATGCTCAAGCAGCTCAAAAGCCAGGCAGAGCTGATCATTGTCATAAGCGCAAAGGACATTGAGAAAAATAAAATACGCGGTGATCTGGGCATCACCTATGATTCCGACGTCCTGCGCCTGATCGACTCGTTTCATGAACACGGCCTCTATGTGGGCAGCGTAGCCATCACACAGTATTCCGGGCAGGACAGCGCCCTTCTCTTCCGAAGGAGGCTGGAGAATCTGGGCATCCGTGTCTACCTCCATTATCATATCCCGGGATATCCCTCCAACATCCCGCTGATCGTCAGCGAAGACGGTTTCGGGAAAAATGAATATATCCAGACCACCCGCCCGCTCGTCATCGTCACAGCGCCGGGGCCGGGAAGCGGAAAGATGGCCACCTGCCTTTCACAGCTATATCATGAGCACAAACGCGGGATTCATGCAGGCTATGCCAAGTTTGAAACATTTCCCATCTGGAATATCCCGCTGAAGCACCCGGTCAATCTTGCCTACGAGGCCGCCACCGCCGATCTGAACGACGTCAACATGATCGACCCGTTCCATCTGGAGGCTTATGGGGAGACAACAGTCAACTACAACCGGGATGTAGAGATCTTCCCGGTGCTCAATACCATTTTCGAAAAAATTTATGGGAAAAGCCCTTACAAATCACCCACAGATATGGGCGTCAATATGGCCGGAAACTGCATCTGCGACGACCAGGCATGCAGGGACGCCTCCTGCCAGGAGATCCTCCGACGCTATTACGCTTCCCTCAATTCCTTATTAAAAGGGAACTGCAGTGAGGAGGAGACCCAGAAGCTGGAGCTTTTAATGAACCAGGCCGGGATCACTACCGCCGACCGGAGCGTGGTCGCCGCGGCGCTGGTACGCGCGGAACAGACCGGCGCCCCCGCGGCAGCCCTGGAGCTTCCGGACGGGCGGATGATCACCGGAAAGACCAGCAGCCTTCTGGGCGCGTCCGCGGCATTGCTTTTGAACGCCATCAAGGAATTGGCAGGACAGCCCCATGATCTGGACATCCTTTCTCCGGAATCTATCGAACCGATCCAGAAGCTTAAGGTGGATTATCTGAAAAGCAAGAATCCGCGGCTCCACACGGATGAAGTTCTGATCGCCCTCTCCGCAAGCGCGGCTTC
>OFFP01002037.1_pt1 | contig 12518 bp, 9 predicted proteins | sample 1521431 | NCBI WGS metagenome assembly OFFP01 (sample SAMEA3504104, study PRJEB24116) | mouse gut metagenome | biome: mouse gut; feature: mouse-associated habitat; material: faeces | place: Denmark | collected 2011 | reverse complement strand
AGAGGAGCTGGGCGTACCCACTGCCGCCATAGAACTGCCTGACGGCACCATTATCACCTCCAAAACCTCCGACTTCCTGGGAGCTTCCGCGGCGCTGCTCCTGAATGCGCTGAAATATCTGGCCGGCGTGGAAAAAGACATTAAACTCATCAAGCCCCAGGCCATCGAGCCCATTCAGGACTTAAAAGTCCGGTATCTGGGCGGGCGCAATCCCCGCCTCCACACGGACGAGGTCCTGATTGCCCTCTCCCTGGCGGCCTGCACCGACGACAATGCCAGACATTCCCTGGAACAGCTTCCCAGGCTGAAAGGCTGCCAGGTCCACACTTCCGTAATGCTCTCCGAAGTGGACATCAAGATCTATAAAAAGCTGGGTGTGGACCTGACCAGCGAGCCCATTCAGACCGGAAGAAAGAAATATTAAATTTTGCAGCATATTTCCTCTGTATGGGACTGCACATAAAAGGAACCGGCGCCAAAACGGCAGCCGGTTCTTTTTATGCGCAGGCTCTTACAGCTTCTTCAGGAAATTTCCATCCACGCTGACACCCTCGTTGATCACGATAAAAGCATGGGGATCGTATTTATGGACCACAGCCTTCAGACGCCCCACTTCATACTTGGAGAGCGTAATGTACAGCATATGGGACTGGTCGTGGGTATACGCACCCTGGGTAGACCACTTTGTGATTCCCCTGTAAATCTCCTCAAATACAGCCTTCTCCAGCTCCGTAGTGTCGGCCTTGGTGATAATATTGGCCTCCACATTGATGTTCTGGGTATGTACCTTGTCCATGGCCAGGGAATATACGGATGCGTAGATGATGGAGTACACCACGATCTCCACATCAAACAGGAAAAAACAGATGCCGTACAATGCCAGGTTCATCATCAGGCTCACTTTGCCCACGCTGAAGTCCTTTTTCCACTTGGCAAGTATCAGGCCCACCACATCCATTCCGCCGCTGGAAGCACCCATCCGGAGGGCTATACCGATTCCGCTTCCGGAGATAATACCGCCCACCACGCAGGCCGCCATGGAATCTTCCACAATCGCCGTCACCGGGATTGCGGACAGAAATATCGTCATGGCCGTGACGGAAACCAGCGTCTTAAAGAAAAACCGCCTTCCCAGCCTGGCAAAAGCCAGGAAAAAGATAGGAATATTGATCACATAGTAAATCACACCGGCGATATCGAATCCGCCGAAATCCAAACCGAAAAACCTTGCCAATATGGTTCTGATTACCTGGCAGAGACCCATGACACCGCCGGAATAACATCCGGCGGGCACAATGAACAAATTCAGCCCAAGGGCATACAGCGCTGCTGCCAGCACACAAAAACCTGTCTTCTTACTTTCGACTAACCATTCTTCTTTTTTCATCTCACCCAAGCACCTGATCCACCTTTTGTTTTAAATCTGCCGCCGTCATGGCTCCCACAAAATCTGCTGCCGGCTTCCCAGCCTTGAAAATGATAAACGCCGGAATGCTGGAAACCCGATAACGTCCCGCCAGTTCCATATTCTCATCAATATTGCACTTTCCTACTTTTACCTTTCCCTCATACTCCTCCGCAATCTTAGCCACCACCGGCCCCATCATCCTGCAGGGATTGCACCAGTCCGCATAAAAATCCACCAGCACCGGAATGGGGGAATTCAATACCTCCGTCTCAAAATTGTCTGTCGTAAACTTATGCTCCATCTTTTCCCTCTTTTCTGCGCCGCATTGTTTGCCTTCGAAGTCTCCGGGTGCAGCGCCGCCCCGGGCTCCGGAAATCCTCCTGGCGCCAAACTTACAGATCGGCTTTCCCATGGAAGAGAATTTCTCCTCATATTCTGTCATCACATTTCCCTGCATCAGTTTTTCATCACTGTGCAGGTCATAGGTAAGGGCTTCCAGTTCCCATCCTGCCGCTTTTAGTTCCTCCAGCCCGAAGTCAAAAAGTTCCCGGTTGTCCGTCTTGAACTCCAGACTGCCGTCCCCGGACAGAATGCGGTCATACCGGGCCAGAAAATCCCTGGAAGGCAGTCTGCGCTTTGCATGTCTGTCTTTGGGCCAGGGGTCGGAAAAATTCAGGTAAATCCGCTCCACCTCCCCGGGGCCGAACACCACCGCAACATTTTCCGCCTCCATCCGCAAAAACTTCAGGTTCGGCAGATACTCCTGCTCCATTTTCCGGACGGCCCTGAGCAGCACGCTGGAATACTTCTCAATTCCCACGTAATTGATGTCAGGATGCTCTTTAGCCATAGTATGTATAAATTTTCCCTTTCCCATACCTATTTCGATATGAACCGGCTGCCTGTTTCCGAAAATGTTTTTCCAGTTTCCGGCACACCGGGGCTGCATTTCTTCCTGTACCACATAGGGACTCTCCGAAATCACCTCCCTGGCGCCTGTTATATTACGCAATCTCATCTTATCACTTTCATTCCTGTCAAATTCTGCCTCTGCAGTTTCTGTTATAACTGTACTTTAATTTTGAATACTTGTCAATCCATGAATATTATCGCTTTGCTTTTTTTCGGAATCGTGTATAATATAGGATGACGGGGTTCCCGGCTGATATCATGTCCGGTTCCAGACATCCCCAATGTCATGGGCCCCCGGGAAAATGAATCAATAAGAGGTTATTCTATGAGAAAACACATTCAGCATAAATTATACCGGCTTCTGGCGGCCCTGGGCTTCCTGACCCTGCTGCCATGCGGAACAGTCCGCGCCGCTTCCGACGCGGAGCTGCGTCTGGAGGCCCATCGCGCCCTGCCTGCACAATCCAATGAAATTCCCAACTGGCCGGAAGGTCCTGTAATCGGGGCAGAGTCTGCCATTTTGATAGAAGCCCAGACAGGCACCATTCTTTATTCCAAAAATATTCACCAGAAGCAGTTCCCTGCCAGCACCACCAAAATCCTCACGGCCCTCATTGCCACGGAGCAGTGCGAGATGGACGAAGTCGTCACCTTTTCCCATGACGCCGTCTTCGACACACCCTATGACAGCAGCCACATCGCCATGAACCCGGGAGAGGAACTGACCATGGAGCAGTGCCTCAATGCCATTCTGATCCGTTCTGCCAACGAGGTCTGCTATGCCGTGGCCGAGCATATCACGGAAAGCACCGACTGGTCTGTCTTTGCCGGAATGATGAACGAAAGGGCGGCTGAGCTGGGCTGCCTGAACTCCCATTTTGCCAATCCCAACGGTCTGCCGGACGAAAATCATTACACTACCGCCCATGACCTGGCCATGATCGGCAGGGCGTTCTTTGCCAACGAAATGCTGTGTAAAATCTCCCTGACGCGCCGTATGGAATTTCCGGTGACGGAAAAACTTCCCCGGGGCAAGCTGGAGATCAACAATATGAAAATCATTCCGGGCGGGGAATATGCCTATGAGTATATTGTGGGATGCAAGACAGGATATACGGATGTGGCCAGAAGCTGTCTGGTGTCCTGCGCGGAAAAAAACGGTTTCCGGCTGATCTGTGTGGTAATGCACGACGAATCGCCCTATCAGTATGAAGACACCATCAATTTATTTGAATATGGTTTTTCCAACTTTGAAAAAATAAATGTAGCCCAGACAGAAACAAAGTACAATATCGACAATACCGGGCTTTTTTACAGCGGCAATGACATTTTCGGTAACTCCCGGCCCTTTTTGTCCCTGAATCAGGATGATTTTATCATCCTTCCCAGAACCATCCCCTTTGATGAGACGGAGTCTTCCATCTCCTACGACACGGGAAACGAGAACCTGGCGGCAGTGCTCACTTACAAATACCAGGATGTGGACCTGGGCTCCGTGAGAGTCAATTTTTCTGCCGGAAAGGAAGAAAACAGTATCTTTGATATCCAGCCGGAAGCAGAGGAGCTTCCGGTGCAGGAAGAAGGTTCCGTGATTTTTGTCAATGTGAAGATCATTTTCACTGCCCTTGCCATAATAGCGGGACTGCTGTTTTTCTGGCTGATTGTCAGGGCCATTCTGAAAAATTATCAGTTTTCCGGAAAGTCCGACAGCCGGCGGGGCCGGAAAAGAAACAAAAAAAGAAAGAGGCACCGTGACCTCAGTTTCAGGGACTATGACCTCTGATCACAGTCCCTGAACCCTATCTCACGCCTGCGGTTTCCGGGATCTTCTCACGGTGCTTTTCCGGATTTCATGAATTTTATGCTGCGTCCTGATATGTTCGCGGCGGGTTTTTAACAGCACGGCGTCCTCCGGGGAGACCAGCCTGGTAGTCTTGACAATGTATACCTTATCTTCATCCGTCTTTCTGACCCTGATCTTTCCCTTCAGGTATCCGTGCTTTTCGCAATGGGCAAGACAGTAATAATTTTTTCCGTTGGGACTGAACCAGCGGATTTTTTTCCGCAGGTTTCTCCGGCAGAGATAGCACTTTGATGACACCACTTCCTTGTCCGCCAGGGCGTCCTCCCTGCTGTCAAATTCCCTGGAAATGAATTTCACATAAGTGTCAAACTGTACCTTGATCTCCGATTCCCTGTCCTTCGGGGGATGATACACATCATAGGACATGTTCTTCAGCACCCGGGGGTTTTCCGCCAGTATCCGTGCCAGTATCCCTGCCGTATAATGCGCATCCGCAAACGCCCTATGAAAGGGCACCTCTTTCTCCAATTCCAGAAAATCCACCGCATGCTCCAGCGCCCGCCGGGATTTTCCATCCTCAAAAGCGATACTGAACAGCTTCTGCACGTCCAGATAGGCAAAAGGCCCATCCGAAAGAGGCTCCATATTATAAAATTTCATATTTCTCTGCAGTTCCGTCAGGTCCGTGCTTCCCCAGGTGCAGAACAGATAGTCTTCCGTCCCGCACCAGAGAAGGAACTGTCCCGCGGTCTCCGCAAAGGGTCTCCCCTGCTCCAGTTCCTGCATCTCAAGATGAACCAGCCTGCCGGTAAACTGGTGCATCCCATGATACACTGCCGGCCGGACCAGCTCACTGAATTCTCCCGTCCTTTCCCCCTGACCGTCCAGCTTCACCGCACCGATTTCAATAATCTCGCAGGGCAGCTGTCCCGCCTCTGTCTCCTGTCCGGTATTGCCCTGGTTCCACTCCAAATCAAATACAATATAATTCATCCGTCCTCCCGGTATGATATTGCCCTGTCAGTATTTACATCTCCGCATCCCCGGCCGGGGCGTTCACATACTGATGTTCCATCCATGTGTGGGCCAGGGTAATCCACGAAGTGCATTCTTCCTGTACGGCAGTTCCCGCCATGTTCCGCGTCAGGCGGTTGGCCAGTGACAGACCATGGACACCGCAGGGATACATATGAAATTCTGCCGGCACGCCCGCCCTCCGCAGCGCCCACGCAAACAGAAGGGAATTTTCTGCCGGCACACCTCCGTCCGTAAACGTATTCCAGATAAAGGCCGGCGGCGTAGTGCCATCCACTTGTTTTTCCAGCGAAAGCATTTCCAGTATCGGCGCCGAAAATTTTTCGGAAAGCTCCTTTTCCCGCCCTCCCGTCAGATTGTCAAACGAGCCTCTGTGGGCGTATTCGCCGGAGGTAATCACCGGGTAACACAGAATCATGCCATCCGGCCGGAATATGCGTCTGTCCTCTTTCTCTCCCATAATTTCCGCCAGAAAATCCTTTTCCCAGAACACGCCCAGGGAAGCCGCCAGATGCCCTCCTGCGGAACATCCCAGAACAATCACCTGCCCCGGGGCAACATGCCATTCTTCACGGTTCTGCCGGATCAGCCGGATACTGTAGGCCAGTTCCGTGAGCGCCGTGGGAAATATAGCCGGCGCGCAGGAATACCTGAGAACCGCCGCATGGTATCCCATGGCCAGAAACTGCATGGCCAGAGGTTCCGCCTCCCGGTCGGAAGTAAACCCGTAGCCTCCTCCCGGACAGATCAGAACCATGGGTCTGGATGCTATGTCGATATCTGCCGAATGATCCTGGATGTAAACCACCAGTTTCGCATCCGGCCCGGATCCTTCCAGGGAAAGGGGATATGCCTTATTTATCATGATGACCTGCCTCCTGATCTCTTTTCTGTTGCGGAGCGCCTCTGCGGCCTGTCGCAACGCCATATATAAAAATCCGCTTTAATATGCCCGGCCCCAGTAGACCATTTTTTTGGCCGGCCTGCCGCAGCACACGCAGGTATCCGCAATCTGCTCCTGGTCAAAGGGCATACAGCGGCTTGTGACGCTTAACTTTTCCTTGATCTGTACTTCACATGCCTCGTCCCCGCACCACATGGCCTTGACGAATCCTGACTTTTCACGGAACAGGCCCTCGAACGCTTCCATGTCGGAAGCAGTGTAAGTATTTTTTTCCCTGTGCGCCCTGGCCCGTTCCAGCATTTCCTTCTGAATGGTCTCCAGCAGTTCTCCCGCCTTCGCCTCCAGCTCCTCCAGGGATACTTCCAGTTTTTCCCTTGTATCCCGGCGGCAGATCACACATTTTCCGGCCTCTATATCCTTCGGGCCGATCTCCACCCGGACAGGATATCCCCGCATCTCCGCCTCCGCAAACTTCCACCCGGGACTCTTGTCCGAGTCGTCCACCTTCACCCGGAAATGTTTCTGGAGACGATCCCTGATTTCGTATGTCTTTTCCAGAACCCCTTCTTTTTTCTGCTGTATGGGCACGATGCAGATCTGCACGGGCGCCACCCTGGGAGGAAGCACCAGCCCCTCATTGTCCCCGTGCACCATAATGATGGCGCCGATCAGGCGGGTGGTCATACCCCATGAAGTCTGGTATACATATTTTAACGTGTTATCTTTGTCGGCAAACTGTACTCCGAATGCCCTGGCGAAGCCATCGCCGAAATTATGGGAAGTGCCCGCCTGCAGAGCCTTTCCATCATGCATAAGAGCCTCTATGGCATAGGTTGCCACCGCCCCGGCAAACTTTTCCTTCTCGGTCTTCTGTCCGCGGATCACCGGAATAGCCAGCACTTCTTCACAGAAGTCCGCATATAGGTTCAGCATCTGTATGGTTCTGTCCTGCGCCTCTTTGGCAGTGGCATGGGCCGTATGCCCCTCCTGCCACAAGAATTCCCTGGAGCGGAGGAAGGGCCTGGTCTCCTTCTCCCAGCGCACCACGGAACACCACTGATTGTAGACCCTGGGCAGATCCCTGTAGGAATGAATGTCGTTTTTATAAAAATCACAGAAAAGAGTCTCTGAAGTGGGACGGACACATAGTTTCTCCTGCAGGGGCTGCAGTCCGCCGTGGGTGACCCAGGCCACCTCGGGCGCAAATCCTTCCACATGGTCTTTTTCCTTCTGCAGCAGCGATTCCGGAATGAACATGGGAAGATACACATTTTCCACTCCCGTCTCCTTGAATTTTTCATCCAGCTGCTTCTGGATCAGTTCCCAGATGGCATAGCCCGCAGGCTTGATCACCATACATCCCTTCACGGACGTATAATCAATCAGCTCTGCTTTTTTTACCACATCCGTGTACCACTGGGCAAAATCCACGTCCATGGAAGTGATTTCCTCAACCATTTTTTTGTCTGCCATTTTCTCCTCCTCCCGCATCCGCGGCTGTCACACATTTTGTCTTTTACTCCGGCCAGGGACGAATGGGGCAGGGAAGGCACTTTTCACCCTCCGCAGGTCTCCCGTCGTCAATCGGGCAGGAAAACGAAAAACGCCGGATTTCCATCCCGAAAGGGACCGGAAAACCGGCGGTACCACCCTGCTTGACGCTGTATGCATCCATCTCCTGCGCCGCTAACGCCGGCCTGCGCCGTACTTACACTTCCCCGGCAGCCACTGTCTGCCTCTGAAAGAAGTCTCGCACGGAAACTCCGGGGCAGGTTCCAAACCCGTCTGCATAAAGACCTCACAGCCGCATCCATGCCGTCCTGACGGTCCGGATGCCACGTCCTCTCTCTGGGATGCCTGCAGATTTGTACTAATCCCCTTCACAGTCGTATCTACTTGCGATTATAGTCAGGAAATTTCTTTTTGTCAAGGTAAACCCGACATTTTTACCCGAAATCCTTGTACAATGTCAGGTTCACAAATCCGTCTTCTATCCTGATCTCCGCCTTGTCCACCATCATTCCCACAAGATGCAGCTGGCTGGTCTCCCCGAAATTCCCCGTGCCTGCCAGTTCCCAGTAAATGTCTTCTATGCCGTCGTTTCTCTGCTCCTCCAGACATTTCAGATCCTGCAGCCTGTCCTCGTTGCCCGGCTGGTAATTGGCGCGGAAAGTAATTTTCCCATGCCTCCCATCCCGTTCTATGCTGGAATGGATTCTGTCTGCTCCTATGGACAAAAAGAACATGGTCAGTTCCGCAATGATTTTTGATGTTTTCCTCTGTTCATCATACATTTTGATTTTTCCTCTTTCTGTTTTTATATTCCAGCATAAAACTTTCCAGTACGGGCACCATGATAATCGCCACCCAGCCCGCGCTGAAACCATTGTTATACAAATTTAAACCGCCATACATCTGGGATGTACAGGTGGCGATGGCCACATGGAGCATGCCTGCCAGAATCCCCGCAATCACCCCGAAACGTCCCGCAATAGGAGCCAGGCCCACCGCAAAAATCGCCGCCAGCTGCACCCCCGGCGTCTCCGGGGTAAACTGGTTTAAATATGTGGACAGATAAACCCCCAGAAGCACAGGCACATAATTTTTCACATGGGCGCCAAAAGCGGCAAAGCCGAATGCCGTCAGAATGGCCCCAACCACGGGTCCGGAAAGGTCCCCTCCGATCAGATAGATGTAAGTCTCGCAGACAGCGCCTACCATCGCCATGTTCATCAGCGTATTCCCCACACCTTCCATGAGGACAAAATCCGCCACTGCCCGGCCCGGATGCTTCCATATTTTCAATACGCCTTTTATCTCACCCCGGTTCAAATACAGTCCGTAGAGAAAGGTCAGCAGAAAATAGCCATACAGCCCCGCTCCTATCCACAATGGCCTTCCCTCCCGCCAGATCAGGACCGACTCGCACTCCAGGCCGAAAGATTTCAGAATACAGACCAGGACAAATGCCAGAATCCCCGCGGAAAATCCCACATTGAACAGGCTGAAGCCCATATGCATGGAAGCTGTATGTACAGAAAGCCCCGGCAGTACAAAGCCGATGAGAATTCCCGATCCCACTGCCATCAGCAGATTGATCTTCCGGTCAAAAGGAAGAAGAAACACCAGTTCCGTCACCAGGGGCGCCAGGCTGGTTCCGAACAATGCCGTGTACAGGTATCTGCCCAGCCGGTACCCATGTACCTTGGCATAGACCGACGCCCCCAGCAGAATGGGAAGGATATTTACCGGATTCTTTCCCCAGAGGCCATACCCTACATTGATAAAAACCGCCGCCATGGTGAGACCCGTAAATTTAAATTCTTCCTGATGCAGAAGCCCCAGTCCCATGGCCATCACCAGCACCGCGTTCATAAGCGCCGCTCCGTATCCTGCCAGGCCGAAATAGTCCGTGATCAGGGCATCCCGGGAAATCACAATGGTCCACAGCCCCCTGAAAACGGACAATATGCCTTCCCCTTCCTTTATCATGCCCACAATTCCCGCCAAAAAAAGCAGAACTATGGAAAATCCGCAAAATATTTTCAGTTCCTTATGTTCCAGCCTTTCTCTTATTGTCCCGCCAGCCATCCATACCTCCATTCGTTCCGCTCATGCCCGGCAAAAGTCTCTTTCCTGACGGCTCACTGCCCCTCCGCGGCGGAAAGCCATTTCATCTGTTTTGCCAGCAGCGGCACTTCAAACAAAAGCATCACTGCCCAGCCCGCAAAATTAGCCCAGGCCAGGCTGGTAAATCCCATGGAAAATACCATCATCAGCAGCCACACCGCAGCCACTCTTCCCAGCATATTCATAAAAGTACTGTACAATGTAACCTTCAGGTCTCCCATTCCGCGGAAAAATCCCTGAATCCCATTGGTCAGGCAGGGAAGAAAATACATAAAAGATATCTGCCGCAGATACGATATGCCCAGGGATACCACCTCCGTATCCTCCGCATTCGTAAACAGCCCCATAATCTGCGGTGCGGCCAGAAAAATGACGGCGCAGATAAAAACAGAATAAACCGCCTCTGTCCGCATCCCGGCCTGAAATCCTTTCCGTATCCGTTCTTTATGTCCTGCGCCTTTATTCTGGGCGATAAAGGTAGTCATGGCATGGCCGATATTCTGCTGCGGCGTATATGCAAAATCGTCTACCCTGTTCACGGCGGTAAACGCTGCCATCACACTCACGCCCTGGGTGTTTACCATGGCCTGGATCACGGTCTTGCCCACCTGCAGACAGACCTGCTGCATGGCGCTTGTGCTTCCGTAAGCAATGGTTCTGCCCAGGAGTTTTTTGTCAAATACAAGCCATCCCCGTCCCAGACATAAGAGGGGTATTTTTTTCCTGATATATATGGCGCACAGCAGACAGCAGAACGCCTCGCTCACCACCGTGGAGACGGCGCTTCCCGGCACGCCCAGCCCGGCCACTGCCACCAGCAGCACATCCCCTGCCATGTTGAGCACGGCGCTGATCATCAGAAAATACAAGGGCGTCTTACTGTCCCCCAGGGCCCGCAGGGCGTTGAGACAGCCGTCCCACAGCCGCTGGCGCTGGACCGGCCCCAGGGGGCTCCGGCCTCCGACCGGGCCTTCCTGCTCCACCAGGCCACCCTGATCTGGCGGTATTTTGACAAATTCCTCCGGGAGGAGGACCACTACCTCCCCCCGGACAACTGGCAGGAGCAGCCCGGCCCCGTTCTGGCCCGGCGGACCTCCCCCACCAACATCGGCATGGCCCTGCTGTCCGCCATGGCGGCGGCTGACCTGGACCTCACCCCCCGGACGCGGGCGGTGGAGCTGATTGGCCACATCCTGGACACGGTGGAGGGGCTGGACAAGTGGAGGGGGCACCTGTACAACTGGTACGACACCGCCACGGCAAAGCCCCTTTCCCCCAGGTATGTGTCCACCGTGGACAGCGGCAACCTGCGGGGCTGTCTCATCGCCCTGCGGGAGGGGCTGTATCAGTGGGGGGAGGACGCTCTGGCCCGCCGGGCGGAGCTGCTGTCCGACGCCATGGACTGCGCCCCCCTCTTTGACCGGGAGCGGCGGCTGTTCTCCATCGGCTATGAGGTGGAGCAGGACAAGCTCACCGACGGCTTTTACGACCTGATGGCCAGCGAGGCCCGGCAGACCAGCTTTATCGCGGCGGCCAAGGGGGAGGTGCCCGCCCGCCACTGGCGGCGGCTGGGCCGGATGCTGCTGGGGGACAACGACTACTGCGGCATGGCCTCCTGGACGGGCACCATGTTCGAGTATTTCATGCCCAACCTCCTCATGCCCTGCGAACCCAATTCCTTCCTGTATGAGACCCTGTCCTTCTGCGTCTACGCCCAGAAGCGCCGGGGGGACAAGACCAAAACCCCCTGGGGCATCTCGGAATCGGGCTTCTACGCCTTCGATCCCGGCATGAGCTACCAGTACAAGGCCCACGGGGTCCAGGCCCTGGGGCTGAAGCGGGGGCTGGACACCGAGCTGGTGGTGTCGCCTTACTCCTCCTTCCTGGCCCTGCTGCTGGCCCCGCGGAGCGCCCTGCGCAACCTGCGCCGCCTGCGGGACATGGGTCTGGAGGGCCGGTATGGCCTGTACGAGGCGGTGGACTACACTCCTGCCCGCCTCACCGGAAATGAGGATTACGAGGTGGTCCGTTCCTATATGTCTCACCACCTGGGGATGAGTCTGGTGGCCATTGACAACGTCCTGCGGGACAACGTGATGCAGAGGCGCTTTATGAAGGACTGCGATATGTCCGCCTACCGGGAGCTGCTCCAGGAGCGGGTGCCGGTGGGGGCCCCCATCATGAAGCAGGAGGAGCGGGATTTCCCCGCCAAGCTCCGTCCCGCCTCCGGCCCCTCTCTGGTCCGGGAGGGGGAGGACTTTGGCCGGAAGCGCCCTCAGTGCCATCTGCTGTCCAATGGCAGCTATAGCCTGCTGGCCTGCGACAATGGGCTGACCAGCGCCAGGGCGGGGGAAAACGCCGTCACCCTGGCCCGGCCGGGGGAGTACTACGCCCCCGCCGGGGTGTCCGTCTTTTTCAGCGGCCCCGGCGGGCTGGTCGGTCTGACCCCCGCCCCGCTGTACCAGAGCGATACGGTCTACCGCTGGAGCTTTGACGCCTCGGGGGCCGGCTGGTACGCGGAAAAGGACGGCCTGTCCGCCCGGATCGCGCTGACCGTACCCCGGCGGGAGAACGGGGAACTGCGCCGGGTGGAGCTGACCTGGAGGGGGAAGAAAAGGCTGGAGGGGGAGCTGCTGTTCTATTGTGAACCCGTCCTGTGCCCCCAGCGGGACTTCGACGCCCACCCGGCCTTCTCCCGGCTGTTTCTGGAGTGCTCCCTGGAGGGGAACGGAGCCCTGTTCCACCGCCGCCCCCGGGGGGAGGAGGAGGGGCCGTATCTGGCCGTCCTCTGGACGGGGGACGGGGCCTCCGCCAGTCTGGACCGG
>OFFP01002029.1_pt1 | contig 12536 bp, 11 predicted proteins | sample 1521431 | NCBI WGS metagenome assembly OFFP01 (sample SAMEA3504104, study PRJEB24116) | mouse gut metagenome | biome: mouse gut; feature: mouse-associated habitat; material: faeces | place: Denmark | collected 2011 | reverse complement strand
TAGATACGTGGGAAACGAAGCCGTTTTCTTTTTGTTTTTGCGGGGAAGTGGATAAACGGCGGAAAGATATGGCGGATGAATATAAGACACAGATGCAGATAAACCGTTTTGAAGGAAAGATTTTAACTTTAGAAGAATTGCTTTTTCTGATCCCGTATATGCACACACACGAATGTAATAAGAACAGCCAAACGACAGTAGGAAAACAGATATACTCTGTCCTTCGAAAAGCGGATTGATTCATGAGACAAGGGGGGATTGGAATGTGCCAAAGGAATTGTTTCTTAAATTCTAACAGAATAGGAAGGAGAACGATCATCATATGGGGGGCAGGGGTACGGGGAAAAGAAATGGCCGTGCTGCTGAAAGGATATGGCTATAAAATAGAAGGGTTTATAGATTCATATTTATATGGAAAAGAAGAGACGGTGTGCGGCCTCCCGATTTATGGAAAGGAAGTTTTGAAGGGGAAACAGGACGCTTTTTTTGTATTAGTAGCGATAGATCGATATTTCCAGGAAATCAAAGCGTACTTATATGACCAAAATTATACAGAAACGATGGATTTTTTCTGGCTGAACCGGACAAATATAGAACCGGAAATAAAGAACGGCGCATATCAGGACGATTTTGGAAATGTTTTAAATATTCAGTGTGAAACTTTGAAACTAAGAGTGCTAGTAAACGGAAAAAATAACCATCTTGATATTGACGGCAATGTTTGTATAAAAGAGAATTTGATCATATATCTGTCAGGGGGGGGATTTATCAGTATAAAAAATTCTGCTGTGCATGGTTTAAGCAATATAAATGTGGTGGATGGAAGCAGTCTCAGCATCGGGGGAAAGAGTATTATCAAAGCATATACGATGAGTATCCGTCAGAATTCATCCTTGACCATAGCAGATATGCTGTTGGAAGATGGAGGCAGTTTAGAGGTATCAGACAGCTCTGACTGTAAAATTGCGGACGGTACAATGGAGGGAACCTGTAAAGTTACAGCTTACAGTGCGCTGTTTATGGAACAGGTATGCAATAAAGCGAAGAATATTACTGTATATAGAAAAGGCCGTTTGGAGATTAGAAAAACCGGACTGGATAAGACGGCCGGACTTTCTGTGGGAGATGCAGGAACGGCCGGCATTTTTGAATGCGGGATTGGACAGGCGTCTAATATCATAGTGCGGAACCATTCTGCTTTATATCTGAAGCAGACACGATTTGCAGAAGCGGAGATCAAATCTACAAATCATGCAGAAATTGCAGCAGAAGAAAGTACATTTGAACCCGGAGCCATAATTTCGGCGAATCAGAACACGAAGATTAGTATATGTTCTATGGAAGCAAGAGAAGGAGCGGCACTTATAGGTTATTTTAATAGTCAGATTCAGATAGAGCGCAATTGTAAGGCAACAAAAAATTTGTATATATTAGTAAACCATGGAAGCTGTTTATCCGTGGGGAAAGACTGTGTTTTTGCACAAGATGTGACAATATTGAGCGGAGACAGCCACCCGGTCTTTCAGATAGACCACCCGCAAATATACGAGGCGTGCAGCAGAGTTGAGATATCTGATCATGTATGGCTGGGAAAAAGCTGTGTTGTTTTAAGCGATGCAGTTATTGGTGAAAGCTGCATCGTTGCGCCTAATTCGGTTGTGGGAAAGAAGTATCCGAATAATTGTTTGCTGATGGGGTATCCGGCTAAAATAATCAGGCAAAATATTGCTTACGATCTGGAAGAATGCAATCCAGATGTGATTACTGACAGGCGTTATTGGAAAATGACTGATCTGGAAAAATAATTTAAGGGAGAAAAACTATGCAGGCAAGTATAACAGAATGGCTTGACATTACCGCGGAAAGATATCCTGACAAAACTGCAATAGTAGATGAATGGGGGAAGATATCTTTTGCAATGTTTCGGAGCAAAAGTCATGCGGTTGCTTGGGAAATCAGAAAGCAGAATATAGGAGAACAAAAACCGATCGTTGTATTTTTGGAAAAAAGTGGAAGATCAGTGGTATCTTTTTTAGGCGTTGCATACAGCAGAAATTTTTATTGTCCGATAGATATAGATATGCCCGCTTTGCGTGTCAATAAAATTTTGGAAATACTTCAGCCTGCAGCAGCAATTACAACACTGAAATTATATGAAAATTTCAGCAAGTTTGATTTTCACGGGCCGATTTTATTTTATGAAAATATTGAGGAAAATAGCAAGAATGAAGAAAATGTAATGACATTGAGCAGAAAAATCATAGATACAGATCTGCTGTATGTTCTGTTTACTTCAGGTTCAACAGGTATTCCCAAGGGAGTAGGGATACGCCATCGGTCAGTAATAGATTATATTGACTGGGTAACGGAGGAATTTTCAGTAGATGAAAAAAATTCCTTTGGAAACCAGGCTCCATTTTATTTTGATAATTCAATTTTGGATATTTATTGTATGTTAAAGACAGGCGCAACGATGTATATCATTCCAAAATCTTTATTTGCACAACCTGTCCTGTTATTGAAATTTTTAGAGAAAAACCATATCGACATCATTTTCTGGGTCCCTTCCGCACTTATAACAATAGCGAAGCGGAAGGCGCTGAAGAACATAGATTTGAGTAAAACTCTCAAGACTATTTTGTTTTGCGGTGAAGTAATGCCTAATAAGCAATTAAATTATTGGAGGGAGCATTTACCAGATGCTATTTATGCAAATTTATATGGTCCGACAGAGATTACAGATGCGTGTGCCTTTTATTTGGTAGACAGAGATTTCCGGGATGATGCTCCTCTTCCTATTGGGAGGCCGATGAAAAATACAGAAATTTTGCTGCTTGACGAGACAGATTCTTTGATCACACCGGACCAGGTCGGGAAAATCGGTGAATTATGTGTCAAAGGGACGTCTCTGGCAGCCGGGTACTATAATAACCCGAAAAAAACTTCAGAAGTGTTTGTACAAAATCCACTCCAGAACGGATATGAAGAAAAGCTGTACCGTACCGGAGACCTGGCATGGTACAACGAATACGGGGAGCTAATGTATTCAGGACGGAAAGATGACCAGATAAAACATATGGGACACCGGATTGAATTGGGAGAAATTGAAACAGCAGTGTCTTCTTTTTGCGAAGTCCATAGATGCTGCTGCTTTTACGATGAACTCAGGCATAGAATTGTATTAGCCGTGGAATCAGATATAGAGATAACAAAGTCAGAGATACGGGAACGGCTTCAGCAGCAGATTCCCGAATATATGCTGCCGGGAGAAGTTCTGTATATTTCCAAGCTGCCTCTTAATTCCAATGGGAAGATTGACAGAAAAAAGCTAAAGGCAGATATGTGCTGAGAAAATAAATCGTAAGAAAAGGAGATCAGGAGGATTTTATACAGATGGAGTGGAAGCCCGTCGATTCTATAAAGCAGCTTTTGAAAATGGTTGATGAAGTCAGCAGGGATAAAAGAAGAATGTACACCAATTTTATATGCTGGCAAGACGTTGGAAATATGCTGTTCAGCGGCAGCGTTCCTTTATTTTCCAGACAAGACGACAGTTTATATATTATAAACAGGAGAAATACAATCAATACATTATATTATTGGAGTACCGAAATCCCTCGGGGGCAATTTAAATATCATGAAGAGGTCGTATGTGAGATTCTGGAACGCAGAGGCAGAGAACAGCAGCAGGATATGATCAAGTATTTAAAAGAAAGTGGTTTTATAGAATATGCAAAATATTTTGAGTGGAAATGTGCGGACGAAAAATATAAAGAATTATGGAAAATACCATTAGAATATTCTGATGACCCGGATATAAATGAGGCTTTTCGCATTTATGATATTTTTGATATCTATTCAGATGCATTACCCGCGAAAGATTTATTCGCAGAATATTATAAAAAGCTAGATTCTATTTTTTTAATGGACAAGGATAGATGTGCCGCTTTTTTATTCTATGATAAGAAAAGGTGCTCTGTAAGGGAAGAATGGCTGTGGGTAGATAAGGAATATAGAATGTCAGGTTATGCTGTGTGGATGCTCAGAAAAATGATAAACAACTGTTTGGAGAATCGTGATGGAAACATAAATCATTTTTCATGGATAAATGAAAATAATAAAGAATCGGTATTTCTACATAGCAAAATTGGAATGGAAAAAACATTAAAGTATAAAACAACATTGATATTGCGGTGAGGAGGGATATGCACATATGGATCAAAAAATATTAGATATATTAGCAGACATATCTGAGGACATTATAACTTATGAAGGCACAAGCATGATAACCGACGGCATCATTGATTCGTTTGACATGCTGGAATTGGTTGACAGCTTAGAAAATACATTTGGCATAGAAATTGATGCAGAGTATTTAACGGAAAAAGATTTCGGCTGTAAAGACTCTATTATCGCATTCATACAAAAGCTTGCATAGTAAAAAACTTAAATGGATTTTAAGCAGAGGAGGGCGGAAGAATGTTGTTCGGCGATGTCATAAATATATTAGAGGAAAACCGATGTATCAAGGTGGTTAGCTTTGATATTTTTGATACATTGCTGTTTCGGACCTGTATTAAGCCGACAGACGTGTTCATGAGGATGTATCGAAAAAAGAAAGATTTATTTTCCGAGCATGTGAAAGAAGACGATTGGGTCGGAGCCAGACAAACAGCAGAAAGAATGGCGAGAAGAGCGGCTTTCGAGTCATATGGAAATTACGAGGTGACGCTGGATGACATTTATGCAAAACTATCTGACGATCTTTTCAGAACGGAAGAACTGAAAAGACTGGAACTGCGGTGTGAAGAAGAAGCATGCTTTTTGAATCCGGAAATATATCGACTGCTGATATATATCAGAAAGAATTATGACTGTAAAATTATTCTTTGTTCAGATATGTATCTTAATTCAAATCAGATCAGCGGCATATTGTCCTGTAATGGATTTGACCAGACATTAGCCGACCAGATTTTTGTTTCGTCAGAGTATAAACAATCAAAGAGATATATGTCACTGTATCAGACGGTAATGTTTGATTTACATATATCGCCGGGGGAGATGCTTCATATAGGAGACAATTACTATAGTGACATCGGGGTTTCCAGCTATATGGGGATCCATAGTTATCATTACGACAAAATAAGTAATGCGGTCTATCATTTTCCTTTTTTGGATTTAGAAAACGATATGAATACTTCCTTATGTAAAGAAATATTTCCGCTTCGCCTTATGGCTGCATCAGGATATGACAATACAAAAGAAATGGAAGGGGAGGATCGTTTCTGGTTTGATCAGGGGGCAATGATATATGGCCCATTTATGACTTATGGAGCAGAATGGGTGTTGGATGCTGCGGAGCAAAATGATGTTTCTATTATCCGGCCTCTTATGAGAGAAGGGGCATTTCTTACACAATTATTAAAGAATGCAGCCCGTCACAGAGCAAAAAAATTTGATATCGATCCGTTATATATATCAAGATTTGCCATTTTTACATCACTTTTCGGAAATATTACAGCGAAAGAAATTGAGTATCTGGCAGATACATATAACATGTATGTAAAGGATCTTTTCAGGATTCTCAAGATAGAGGATCAAATAGGAGAATATGGACAATATTCGGATCATCTTGTCAGCGATTTAAAAGAAATATCTGACGGTGAGAAGAGCTTATATGAGCTGTTGACTGCATATTTAGAAACACCTGAAATGATCGATGTGATCCGGGGAAAAAATCAGGGAAATACAAAAACTATCCTGGAGTATTTACGAAAGAAAGGGATGAATGAAAAAAGTATTACAGTGGATATCGGATGGCGGGGAAGCATTCAAAATGCCATTAACAAGCTGCTGAATGAAAACGGTATCCCGTCAAATATCATACATTTACTCCTGGTATGCAATCCAGTGACAGGAGAGCATGTGACAGGAGGCTGTGATATCAGGGGATTTGTTGGAAATTATGGAAGTTGTACAGATACATTTGGAGAATTGTCAGCAAGAATCATGGAACTGACATTTTTCTGTGAGGAGGGAACTACGGTTGATTATGTTATGCGCGGCGGAGAAGTGATCCCGGTAACAAAACCGGTAAAATACCCATCCTGGCAGGTCTCAGCGATGAAGCAGCTTCAGCGGGGAATCTTAAATTTTCAGAACGTATATTATTCCATGGCAGAACAAAAACCGTTTCTTAGAGAACTGGTTCAAAACAGCGAGGGATTATGTCAGATCATAGGGCGGTTACATAGTTTTCCGCTGGCAGATGAAGTAAAACATATGAAAGATCTGGAGTATGACCAGAATTTTGGAGCAAATACTTTTACAAAAATCCTCAGCAATGAAATGATAGAGAAATACAGAAAAACATCTCTGCTCCAATTTTATGGAAAATACCGCGGCAGGGGCGTGTATTGGTATTCAGGATTGAATGTGACCGCTCAGGATGCTTTATTTTATTGTGAGCAAAATGCCTTTATAAAGAGACGGTATACAATGCTGTCCATGATCTGTCTCACCAGGAGAATACTTCAGGAAAAAGGCCGGAGAGGGATCGTGCTGGTACAGGCGGGAGCTATGACCAGATCAGTCCTGCGTTTTCTTGCGGCTGCCGGAGAGACAGGGTGTGTACTTGGGATTATTGACAATGATGTAATGATACATGGAGCTTCAATGGGCGGAATTAAAATTTATCCGGTGGACTATGAATTTGAAGATCCGCTTTATGTATTTACGACGATCAGAAAAGAATTATATTTGTCGATTTACAGACAGCTGCGAGAACAAAGGGGAATGAAACTGGCATCAATCGGTTATTTTGAAGATTGCATTTAAATTTAAGAATCTGGAGGATATTATATATGAAAAAAGTGATTGTGTTCGGAGCGGGAGATTATTTAAGAAGATATATTTCCATAATTCAAAGATTTGCGACGATTGTAGATATTTGTGATAATGATGAAAAAAAGTGGGGGATGTTAATAAATGGAATAAAATGCATTCCACCGTCAAAGCTGTCAGAGCAAAAGGATCTAAAGATTATTATAGTAGCAGAAGCCAGAAAAACCAGAGAGGAGATAATGGAACAATTATTCAGGCAGGGACTGAAAGGAATCACATTATGGGAATTTCTGGCGGATTGTATTGAAATAGACTCTCCTGTTGAAGTGTTTACAGAAGAAAGACATATATACATATGGGGGACAGAAGACGAATGCAAATTTTTAGACTGGATTATAACGAATTATTGCAGAAATGTAATTGTGGATGGGTATATTACCCAATACATAAAAAATATCAAAACAGAAAGTATGGAGATAGCATGGGGTCCATTCTGTGTTGGCCAACTGCCTTGGGGCATTTCCTTATACCGTGCGCAAAAATTATTGCGTGAAAAGAAAATAGCAGGTATTTTAGGCATTGCAGATAAAATGGGATTTAATGTGGTAACAAGAAGAAATGTAGATGAAGATATTCTCTGCGGAGATTCTTATTTTATTGTTCCAAAGAAGATCTTTTTAAAAGGTCATTTAAATGAGAAGGATATAAAAGATATATTTACGCTATATAGAAATACTTTCAGAACAGGAACTTTCCAATTTTTGATTACGCAAAAATGTAATTTAAATTGTAAGGCATGCAGCCATTTTGCGGCCTTAGTGAAAGAGGATGCTTTTTATGACTACCAGCAGTATCTGCTTGATTTAAAGAGGATGAGCGAATTAGCGGACGACGTTGACGAGATAGGGCTGTGGGGTGGAGAACCGTTGTTATGTGCTGATCTGGATCAATATATTCTTGCAGCCAGAAAAGCGTTCCCTTCTAGCAGAGTTGTGGTCGGAACAAATGGATTATTAATTTTACAACTGGATTCAAAGATAATAAAAGCAATGAAGGAAACTAAGGCAATATTTGCGATTTCTCTCTACCTTGGTCAAGGAAGGAATAAAGAAAGAAATAAAAGACTTTTTAGATAAAAATGGGATTCCGGCACGTTATCCGGTTACCACAAAAATAGAACAATTCTTTAAACGCTATGATTTAAGCGGTAAGAATAGTATAGAGGAAAGCTATAAAAAATGTGGATCCAAATATTGCACTACCATCTATAATGGAAAACTGTCGGCATGTTATTTTCCTATTGTGGCTGAAAATTTTAATCGCTATTTTGGCCATGGCTTTGATGTGGATGATGAGATACTTGATATCTATGATATGGATTTAGACAAAGAGAAACTTTTTGCGTATCTGCGTAAACCTATGAAAATGTGCAGGTATTGCGGAGAAATGAAATATGAAAAATGGGAAATCTGTAAAAAAAGTACGATAGAAAGTGATTGGATCATATAAATAGTAATCTTCTGGCAGTATGACATAAAAACAAAATAGTCTATTTTGAGGAGATATTATGAAAATATTGATGATTACCGAGAAAGATGCAGCGAATGTTTCACTTGCACGGATTTCCGATTCTTTTCTAAATAATGGTCATGAAATTGTTATTTATGCACCTTATTTTGCGGAAAATGTATTGAAATTCTTTGATAAGAGGATTCCACGCTTTCCGTTGAGTGATTTAAGCGATGATTTAGTTAGTAGTTGCGATATTATATTTGCATCTTCGCTTGTAAGTTATTGGATGGCAGATAAAAATCTGCTATCAATAAAAAAACCGATTTTCACACAAAATTATTTGATTAATCAACAACTGCAATGGGGAGGGGATATATGTTTTGTTCCCTCTTTAGCAACTACACTGACGGATTATGATCAATATCTATACTACTCCAAAATTGAAATCGGGGAACCAAAATATGACCATGTCAGCCTGACAAGTCCAGATACTAAAATATTTCTTTTTATAGATAGCGGACATTATCCTTTCGGAAAAAAAGGAAAAAAGGAGCTTGCAAGGACTCTGTTAGATATTTGTAAAACCTTTCCAGACTATGAATTATGGATTAAACCTCGATTCTTACCAGGGGATCAGGTGATAACCCATAAAAATAACGTTCATCTCTACGATGTAATTGAGATGGAGGCAAAAGGAGATATTCCATACAATCTTATCATGTTAAAAGAACATAGGGATTTGACAGAATTGATTGAACAGAGCGCCACTGTTCTCTGCATGTATACAACTGCTTTTGTGGGCGCTTATGCATCCGGTAAAGGTCTGGTAGTTCTGGATCATCTTCCAAGTGAAGATGTTTATGATGTCAGATGGAAGTCTTTTGAAAGAATCAGAAACCATATGGTTGATTCGAAAGCATTAATTGATTATCGACGGGTAAAGGAAGTTCTGCCGCAGGGGATAAATTGTTCAGAACCATATTTTCGTTATTTGTTAGCTGAAAAAGAAAATGCAGCGGATAAAATCTGTGAGGTTACTGAATATATTTACGAGGAATTTTATAAAAAGCAAAAGTTTCCCGAAATCTGTAAATCTGCATATCAGAATTATAAAAGTTGTTTTCAGGAGGCGGCAGATGTTGACTGGAATAGGGTCATATGCAATAGATATGCGGGATGCCTGCTGCAGCGTATGCTGAGTATGATTGATTTTAATATCAATGCTTCATTAGATATCCAGCCTTTGGTCGATCATGTAGAAAAATTTAGGAAGGAAGAAAATCTTATAGAAAATGTTTTTAAAAGAATGCTAAATAACATATATCAATATCGTGATGAATGTATTGTTAAAAATAAGGAAGCTATGCTGGCGGATGACATTGATAGTGGAATCCTTTTAAATGCATTTTATAATTTAAAGCAATATGAAGAAATCATAAATTTTCCAAACAAGGATATTGGTGCATACCATTTGTTTCGTGCATTTGTGGCGCATGAAAGAGGAGAATGTGTAATCGTTGTGAAGGAACTAGAGCAATATATGAGGTTATCATTAGACAGGGCTTATATAAAAGAAATATCAGATATGTCTAATAACCGTTTTAAAGCGTTTTATATTTTAATCAAATATTTAGCGGAGAGTGGAGAAGAGGAAAAGGGATATGATTATCTACAGAAAATGAAAGCATATTACCGGCTGCTTTATCCAAAAACAGATCATGCCATTATTGACCGTTTACAGGGTCATCATTACACTTGTATGCATTGGGCGGAAGGAATGCTGAATCATTTTGGATCTTATATAAAATCTCTCCCGGAAAAGAAAATACTTGTTTATGGAGCGGGGATTATCAGTCAGAGAATTTTATTAAAAAATGAGTTATTAAAAAATATGACGATAGCATTTATCGATCAATATTCAAAAAGAAAGTTTCTGGGAGGAATACCGGTGGTCAAGCTTGAAGAAATCGATCAATTTCAAGAAGTATCCGAGATCATAGTGGCTGTCCCGCATCAATTTGAAAAAATCAAACAGGATATATTGAAAGTACGAAGGGATGTACCGGTCATATCTGTAAATGAATTATTTTAAGATTACATATGGAGGATGAAATGAAAACAATAGCTTTTGTTCCAATTAAAATGAACAATGAAAGGCTTCCTGGAAAAAATATAAAAAAATTTTCAAATGGCAGGCCGCTGATCAGTTATATATTGGAAACGCTGAAACTTGTGGAGGGACTCGACGGAATTTATGTATACTGCAGTGATCCTGAAATAAAAAGATTTTTACCGGATGGAGTCCGCTATTTGAAGAGAGACCCATATCTTGACTTATCAACTACAAGTTTTAATGAGGTGCTGACTTCTTTTGCTGAAGAAGTCGCTGGCGCCTGTCGCTGCCGATTATGATTTTATTATCATCGATACACCGCCGGCCCTGAATATTCTGACGGTAAATGCATATGCTATGGCAGATTATCTCATTATCCCCATGGCTCCGGAGATCTTAAGTCTTCTTGCCGTCACCCAGATCAAGGAGACCATCGACTCTGTCCGTGAAAGCCTGAACCCGCATCTGGACGTGCTGGGGATCCTTCTGACCAAGTACAACCCTCGTACAGTCCTGGCCCGTGAGGTCAAAGAAATGGCGGAAAATATTGCATCCCAGATTGGGACATGCGTATTCGATACACAAATCCGTTCCAGTGTCTCCGTAGCGGAAGCTCCGGCACACGGTCTGAGTATATTTGATTATGCACCCCGTGCCAAGCCGTCAGAGGATTATATGAGTTTTATCAAAGAAATAAGAATCATGATGAGAACCAAGACTCTCCAGGAGGTAAGATAAAATGGCCAGAAAAAGCAACAAAACCGCACATGTCCTGAACTTGCTTGCAGGACATGATGCAGCAAAGGAAGCGGACGAGCAGGCATCTATCGAGCAGGCAACTTCCGGAGGTCCGGCAGCACAGACAGCTTCCGGCGGCGCAGCTGTGCAGGCTGCGCAGAATGATGCGGCTTCCGGCGGCGTTTCTCAGGAGAGTTCTGATGAAGAGGCTCCCCAGGCTGTTTCCGGCAGCGAGCCCCCTCATGCAGCTCCGGGCAGCGCAGCTTCGCAGAGAGCTTCCGGCAGGCAGGCAGTGGGACAGACCAAATCTGCCGGCGCATCCGGTTCCGCCAATGCCGGCCAGTCTGTCGCACCGGTTCCGATTCCTGTTATGCCTGCCCAAAATAATATCGCTGTAATTGACAAGACCGAAGAGGATCCGGTGGCGGAACTCATTCAGCAAAAGTTATCCAGCGAATTTGAAAAGCAGATGCAGCAGTCTCAGGAAGAGATATCCCCTGTAGGGGATGTGAAGCCTGCGCAGGAAGCCGCGGCAGTTTCCGCCGAAGCTTCCGCGGATCATCCGGATTCCCTTCCCCTTGCAGATGCAGAGGAGATCATTGAAGATATCCATATGGAGGAACTGCTCCTTTCCGATGCCGAATCTATGGTTCCTGAACAGGGCCATGCTCCCGCTGTTACGGAAGCCAATGCAGGCGCTATTATTTTAGATGAAGATACGGCAGAAGCTTTCGATGACCTGTCCGTGGAAGATTCTTTTCCCATACAGGAAGATGAATCACTCACTATTTTGGAGGCAGAACCCATTGCAGAGGAGGATTTGACTATTGAACCCGCCGCAGCAGTTCCCGCCCCAGCACCGGAACCTGAATCCCAGGCAGAGCCGGAACCTAAACTCCAGGCAGAGCCGGAACCCGAACTCACGGAAGAGCCGGAACCTGAACTCCAGGCAGAGCCGGAACCTGAACTCCAGGCAGAGCAAGCGGAGTCGGTATCGGAACTCCAAGCAGAGCCGGAATCGGATTTTGCCGCAATCAATGTTATGGAGCATATTGTAAGGGACAAGATCATATATTTTATGCGCCAGTTTGACGTCTGCACCTGTGACCGCTGTAAAGCAGATGTCACTGCCCTGACCCTCAACGGTTTGATGCCGAAATACATTGTCACCATGAAGGCGGCGGTCGATCCGCTTCTCAGTTATTATACTAACCGCTTGATCTCGGATGTCACTGTAGAGGCCACCAAGTCCTGCATGATCGTAAAAGAAAATCCGAGGCACTAAACTACCAAAAGGCGCTGCCGGGAAGTTCGGTTATTTCCCGGCAGC
>OFFP01002025.1_pt1 | contig 12579 bp, 16 predicted proteins | sample 1521431 | NCBI WGS metagenome assembly OFFP01 (sample SAMEA3504104, study PRJEB24116) | mouse gut metagenome | biome: mouse gut; feature: mouse-associated habitat; material: faeces | place: Denmark | collected 2011 | reverse complement strand
CGGCGGCAGAAACAGCGGATTCATTGTTGCTCCGCTTGATGATGGTGATTTTACAGTGCGGGCATGGCAAGTGTGCGCCCTCCTTTCTCCCGGATTCCGGGCAAAAAAATAGCAGAATACCTTTTCAGATTTCCTGCTTGAGTGTGCCGCTGGTGGGCGGCGAATTATTTAGTTTTTTGATGGACTGTCAGTTCGTCAGACTGGAACTTTTTGTTAATCATTAAGGTTCTCAATCTTGGTTATATCATCAATGTTCAATGTCCCACCAAATTGTAAATGTAGTATGTCTTCTTCAAATGAGTGAATCACAGCATTGCGATAATCATCATCTCGAAAATCAAGAAATCCTCTTATCACTCCCTCCCTTTTTGCTAACTCTATCTTAACTGATTTGCCGCAAAAAAAATCTCTGCTGATTTCCTTTATATATGGCTTCTCCATTTTCTTCCCATTGACTGGCAAGACAGATGTAATATATTTTCTGCCTATCATTCCATATATACTATTCACTTTATCTGAATATTGATAATAGTACAAGAAATCTGTATCTTCTGCGATAATATAAACGCTGTACACTCCATCATTCCAACCTGCAAGTTCTATATCATAGCATTGATTCCCAAAGTCATGAGCTTCACTATTCACCGTTTTTGCTTCGTCGCTATTATTTTGCCCATTAGCATTTCCAACCAATTCATCTATACTAATGCCAAAAACTAATGATAGCTGTAATAAATTATCAATCTCAGGAATACCGCCATCTGCTTCCCATTTTGCAACTGCTGATCGGGATACATTTAATTTTTCTGCAAGCTTTTCCTGAGAAAGTCCTTTTTTACTTCTTAATTGTTTTATTTTTGCTCCCATTGTCATAATAACGTTCCTCCTTATTTTTCTAAGCATATTACTATACACTCCGATAGTCCATATACGCATTATAACAATGCTGTTACTTATCGTAACAATTGCTTGTTTGTCGCACAATCACGATTTGTCGCTGGCTCTATTATACAGCCTTGACTTGCTAAATGGAATACGCTTTCTAAAAGACTTTCGGGCAGCAAGTCCACAAAGGAGTAGCTGGCGGAGCCAGCGCAGGGGAAGTGTAGCTTCCCCTGTGATGTTTGGAGCAGATTGAAAATCTACGGAAATCATCTGCTGTCCGCAGGGCGCACAACGTCCAGTGGACGTTGGTTCTGCGCCGACCGGAGCGGCAGCGGAGACCGCTCCCGGCAGGGCGCAATGCACCACTTCCCCAAGTGGTGTATAATTGCGCCCTCTTTCAGAGGGGAGTTTTTCAGCTTTCCGTTTTTCTGGCATTTTTACCGCTCCTGCTGTCTGGGTTTCTTATCAGGATATAACTTCCCGGCAACAACGGCGGCATGGCTTTTTATCTTGATTTCACCCTCCTGCTCGCTGTGCTTTGCGTTACGGTAGCCCCCATCAGAGAGATAGAAACGGAACCGTTCCCCCTTAAAGCCGACAAAACAATCCTTCTGTATTTCCAACGTAATCATATGGCGGGTTTCCGGGTGGAACCGTTCTTTTCCTGACAGGTCATGCCCCTGCATAATCGGCTCCTGTATCTTTGCCGCCGCAAGCCGCCGGCGGATGGAATTATCACGCTCTGCAAGGAACCGTGAGGATGAAGCGGAGATAAGGAAAAGCCGTTGCTTGGGTTTTGTCCATGCAACGGCTTTTGGGTAACTTTAATTCAGTTTTAGACACACAAATTGAAATATAGTGTACCTATTAGAGCTTAAAATCAAAACAATCCCAGAATACGGTTTACGACGTTGAAAAAAGTCGTTATCAAAACCAGAATGCCCACTATGCCTAAAAGTAAATACGCCTTACTCATTCTTTTACTGCTGTTTTCAAGCTGGACGCTGTCCTCCGCTTGAAGCCGCAACTCGCTATCCTGGGGCAGTTTGTCGATGAGTTCCTTCTCCAGTGAGGACACAAGGTTGGCGTAAGGCGTCTTTAGCTGCCAGAGATACCACCCTGTCAGTCCTTTTTCTTTCGTCTTTCCGTCCTTTACCCAGGCCTCGAAATGCAGTTTTCCGTTTTCGTATGTATAATCAAAAAAATATATCCTGGTATTCGCCTCTGTGACCCTCAATGGAGAGACTGCCATATTCATCCCAAAGTCGGCTGTCCAGCATATCTTCCCCTGCCACTCGTCTCTGTAAAATCCATTTCCCTTTAAAAAACCGTCAATCAGCCCCTGTACCTCATCCTCCGGAAGCTGCAAATCTATCTCTCTAATGTATCTGCTCACAACGCATTCCTCCCTGTTTATCTGCAAAATACACATCAACTGTTTTTGCTAAAAGCATATTTTTATTATACCGCAATCACGTTCCCGATGGAATAGACTTTACAAAAATTCATTTTAAGATAATGGATACTATTCCCCTGAATCTTTCCTTACTTCATTTTTGTGATGGTAAGTTGCCCCTGCTGGCATTTCACGGTGATTTTGTCCCCTATGGAAAATCCAGCCTGCTCCAGCCAGTTCTCCTGCAAAATAATCTGCGACAACTGTATTTTGCCCGGATAATTCTTCCTTTAGAGCATTATGAATATGCTTACCAATTGTTTTTATGTCGTGTTCATACAGTTCTGACAGTTGATTTCTATTAAGCCAAACAGTTTCAAGCCCGGGAAGCTTTGGGCTGTTCAATCTCCAGGCCGGACATGAGCCAGTCAAACTGCTGCCAGGTAAGGGGGGTCACCTCATCTGAGTTTCCCGGCCATCGGAAACGACCCTGACTGGATTTTCCGGTTCATGTTTCAAAGAACCCCAAAATGGTATTCGTATATTTCTTTGCCTCTTCGATTCTTGGAAAGTGCCCGCTATTTTCAAAAATCGCCAGTGTCGCATTTTGCGCATTTTTCATAATATACTCTATTTGATCCTTTGTACATACAGGATCGTACTTTCCACTAATCAACAGTACCGGAGCAGTTATCTTTGTGAGCATCGGCAAAAAACTGTCAGTAATCTGCATCCTTTTCTGCAAAAGGCCATCTGGCATTGGCTGTGTTTCCAGCAATTTCATCAGATGCCGATCTGCTTTTGACCACATCTCGTCTGTAATATCCGTGGTGTCCATACTCATTTGATATTCCTGAAAAGAAATGCCATGCAGATAATTTCGCAGTTTCATATCTGTGACATAACCAAGCAGAGTTAATAAATCTAATACGACTTCCGTCTTGTCTTGATAGTCTGTGAATTTCATTTTTTCACAAAGCTCAGCTGCCGGTTTATTGTCCAGGCTTTTAATATGCTCACTCAAATATTCGGCTGTTGACTTTGCAGAATCCTCAAAGCACAATGAAGGGCATTCCAGAATGACCTTATGAATGGAATTCGGATGGAGGTGTGCATATAAAACTCCAAGCATACCGCCATAAGAATGGCCAAGTATACTCCATTTTTCTATTCCAAGAAGCTGGCGCAGCTCCTCGATCATTTCGATCTGATATTCCATACTGTAACTTTCACTCTCGGCAATCGCTTCTGACCGCAGCACTCCTAACTGATCGAATATGACAACCTTCATTTTCGCACTTAATGCCTTTGCCTGATTTACAAAATCCAAACAGCTTGCTCCCGGACCGCCGTGAAGATACAGCAAAGTGTCTTCATATTCTGCGCCATATATTTCATACCAAATTTTCTTACCCCAAATGTTAATAAACATATGCGTATCCTTCCTGATTAAAATCTTAAAATCAAATTAGACGTTTGCGAAACTGTGATTTTGTCCATACCGAATTGCGTATATTGTATATTCCATAAACGGTTTGCGGAGCAAAAGCGTACCCGCATTGGAATATACAATGTACACAATGGCACTCGCATTGTAACGGTGTTTCGCAATTGCCTGTAAAATTAAATTCCGATTTTTCGCTGGCATCATTATACATTACCCCATTAAAAAAGTATAGCCGAATTTCAGTAAACTTGTCAGACGAAAACAACTTGAAGTGCCTGGCTCCATTATACGTGATACCTTTGAAGAAGTATAGCCATCTTCTGGAAGACCCCACTCTAAAAAGTCCTTCGGGAGCCAGTATTTTCTTAGCTGCCGCATTTATTATTTTTTGATGTTGTCCCGTCATATTTTCCTCTCAATCAAAAGAAGGATCTCCTCACCTTAGCTGATACCAAGGCTGATAAGCCCGCTATGGAGTTGTGGGTAACTCTGTAGCATAATTGAACATTTCGTCTAATCTACTGGGTTTCATGCTGTTATTCCATATATTACATGTTGCTCTCCAGGGTCCTACATAGAGCAATTGGTTATTTTTTGCGGCAATTGTTATTCCTTTATCACCAGACCAGGCGCATCCTCCGCTTAAATGCAAAACAGGAATATTTGTATCTATGAGATTCCACTCATCAAGTGAATAAGTTCCAATAGACAGATACTTTAAAATAGAAGTTGGTTCCTCCTCAAAATCAGCTAAAATGCTCTCCGGAATTTCATCACATAAATCTGGAAAAATTTGATTGTACGCCTGATAGTATCTTTTTATAGCGATACAAATGCTTTCTAAAAAGCCATTGTCCAGATGATTGAAATATTGAATATTCTTTTCCACACATTCTTGCGAAATACTTTTATCATAGCATACTTCTACATCATAACCCAACACATCTGAATAAAATGTCCCTACCATTTTACTAAACTCATTTTCATATAAATCTTTTATCATGAGAAAATATAACCTCCAATCCAAATTTGTCGTTACCTCTATTATACAGCTTTCCCTTGCTAAATGGAATATGCTTTCCGAACACAACAAGCAGGTCCACATCTTGCGATTCCTGATTTTCGCTTCAATATTTATGTTCCTCTAATTCCGGCTTGTCACTGGCTCCCTTATATCGCAATGATTTTTCTGATGGAACACCGGAATACAGCAGTCGCCTTAACGCATAATGCAGCCCATTGATTTCTGCGCCTGTCCGTATTCAGAGGACAGCTTCCCGCCGCTCCCGCAGGCAACGGAGAGTAATCTCTTTTACCATATTGACTTTTCCCGCCGCTTCGCTTATACTTAAATCAAGTGATTTAAAACAGTTGATTTAGAAAGGAGAGACATACAATGCCGCCCAAAGCCAAATTTACAAAAGCAGAAATTATTGAAGCCGCCTTAAATATTGTCAGGACAGACGGATATGAAGCCCTGACCTCCAGAGCCTTGGGAACATACCTGGCCAGCTCGGCAAGGCCGATTTTTACCGTATTCAAAAATATGGAAGAAGTCCAGCAGGCTATGACCCAGGCTGCCAAAGCTTTGTATAAAGAATACGTGGAGAAAGGCTTGGCAGAGGAGCACCCGTTCAAAGGCGTAGGCACTCAATACATTCTTTTCTCTGTCAAGGAGCCCAAACTTTTCCAGCTCCTCTTTATGACAGAGCAGAAACAGATTCCCGACTTATCCGGTGTGCTTCCGCTGATCGATGAAAGCTATGAGCAGATTCTGCTGTCCATCCAGGATGATTACAAAATCAGCAGGCCCTCCGCGCGAAAACTGTATCATCATCTATGGATATATACCCACGGAATCGCATCCCTCTGCGCCACGAAAATGTGCCGCTTCACAGGCCAGGAAATCAGCACCATGATGACGGAGGTAGCAATGAGCATCTTGAAAAAAATAAAGGAGGATGAAAAGAATGATTAAAGCGAAAGACATCATAAAATCCTACGGAAACGGAGAAAGCCGGTTTCAAGTGTTAAAGGGCATCAGCCTTGATATTGAGGATAACGACTTTGTAGTCATCCTCGGCGCTTCAGGTTCAGGCAAGTCCACTTTTCTGAATGTAATCTCAGGTCTTGAACGCCCCGACAGCGGGAAAGTGTCCTATGACGGGAAGGAGATTACAGCCCTTTCTGACAAGGAAGTAACTGCATTTCGCAAGGAAAATGTGGGATTTATTTTCCAACAATATTATCTGCTGCCCAATATGAACGTGGATAAAAACGTGAAAATGGGCGCCGACTTAGCAGGCAACAAAGACTATAAAACCGTCATTGAGGCAGTGGGACTGGGAGAAAAAAGGCAGAAATATCCCAGCGAACTTTCAGGCGGCGAACAGCAGAGAGTATCCATTGCAAGAGCCTTGGCAAAGAGACCGAAAGTCCTATTTCTTGACGAACCCACAGGCGCATTGGACGAACTGACCGGGCGGCAGATTCTCGACTATATCTGTAGACTTCAAAAGGGATATGATTTCACGATCATAATGGTGACGCACAACCTGAATATCGCGGAAATGGCTGATACAGTCATAAAAATGAACAGCGGAAAAATCTCTGAAATCTATACAAATACAACAAAAAAGACCGCTTACGAGATTGGATGGTGACGATATGCTCATTGGAATAAAAAATGCTTCAAAACTCATCGGCCTTTCCATTATCGCCTGCTGCGCCGTGCTTGTATGTACCATGTTCGTGAATTTTTATTGTGATGTCCGCCTGATCGAGAGCGAGATAACATCCGAACCGGCAATGATTTTTTATAATGCCCAGGTTTCTACCGCAAAAGTCGTCTGCCTGGTAAGCGGCGGATGCCTGCTTTTGACTGCGGTTATCATGCTGCTGTTTTATATCAAACACTATATCGATACCCACAAGAAGGAGCTTGGGATATTGAAGGCATTGGGATATTCAAATCTCAAAATTGCAAAAAGCTTCTGGGTATTCGGAACCAGCGCTTTCATCGGAACCGTAATCGGATATGCAGGCGCGTTTCTCATCATGCCCCAGTTTTACGCCCTGCAGAATGAAGATAAATTGCTCCCCGAGCTGACTGTCCATTTTCATCCAGGCATTTTATTCTGTTTCGTGGCATTGCCCACGGTGTGCTTTTCAGTGCTTTCAATTTATTACGCCTGGCACAAATTAAAAAAGCCTGTGCTGCTGCTTTTGAAAGACAACCTGCAGACCGCTTCCAAAACGCCGAACCACAGAACCGAAAAAAACAGAGAATTGCCCTTCGTGGAGGACTTGAAAAGGAATACCCTGAAATCGAAAAAGGCCCTTGTATTCTTCATTGTTTTTGCTTCATTTTGTTTTTCATCTATGACACAGATGTCGTTCAGTATGAAGGATTTCGCAAGTGAAATGATGGGCGTGATGATGCTGGCCATCGGGCTTATATTGGCCTTTACAACGCTGTTCCTCGCCATCACTACCGTCATCAACGGGAACACAAAAACCATTGCCATGATGCGGGTATTCGGCTATTCGCAGAAAGAATGCTGCAGGGCGATTTTAGGCGGATACAGGCCGCTGTCTTATCTTGGTTTTATACTGGGAACAGGATATCAGTACGGATTGCTGCGGCTTATGGTGGACATCGTATTTAAGGATATGGGGAGCGTACCGGCATATGAATTTGATGTTCCCGTTATGCTTGTCTCGCTCACCGCGTTTATTGCGATTTATGAAATTCTCATGTATGTGTATTCCGAAAAAATCAAGAAGATTTCTATCAAGGAAATCATGATTGAGTGACAGGAGGAAGGCGGGAAATGCATGCGGACAAAAGCCCCGCTGCCCTGTCATTCAGCCAGCGGGGAGGCGAAGCCATCGGCCAATTTCAGCGCCGTCTGCCGCACGCCCTCTATGAGGAGGACATGCGTATACGCCCAGGCGTACCACAATATATGGCAGACCGTCGCAAACTTCCCCCAGTCCCCATCCTCGGATTCATAGCCCGCCAGACGCAGTGCCAGAGCCTGCATAAATAACGCGTTGTTTATGATTTCCCTGGCCAGCTCGTTCAGGACGGCAAGGTACATCCATAACGTCTAAGTCACTGCCCGCAGACGGTTCTGTTACTACCGCTGCCATGATGGAGTTTCCCATCCGCCTTTAACTGACGGAACACATTTGCCATACGGATCAGGATTTCCGGCTGTATATCCAGCGAATAGTGTGCCGGGAATACCTGCCATAGGGTTTATAAAGACAGGCATAGATCAGTTATAAAAGGCACCTGTTTCCTATTTCAATGGCAATCTTGGCAGAAGTCTCTTTTTTGGTCACTTGCGTAAAACGGGCACCCAGATCTCCCAGGTATAATTCTCATTGATTTCCCCGCTGGGGTACACATCCAGATTGGGAGCTGTTTCATCCCGTCGGTATTGGCTTGCCGGAAGCCATTCTGTCAAAATTCTGGTATAGGCCTCATCATATTTGTCATAGCCAGTCTGTCCGTAAAAGGAAAAGACAGCCCAGGTTGCAGCGGGAATGGTTTCCACAGAGAGCGTAATGCCTTCCGGTTTTGCCTCTTTGTACTCAGCGCCGATTATGGTTTTTACCTTATCGCTTCCGGGCGTACAGAAATATGCGCTGACTTGATAAAAGGGTTCTGTGTAATAACTTGGGCGGCCGTTATTCCACAGCTTTGGATCGTATTCTTTCATAAACTTATTCCAAAGCGGGGTCAGGCTGCCTTCTTTTTCGGCAGAATCATAGCCGGACAATCCCATGATCTGAAAACTTTCCTTCTTCTCGATTCTAAATTGCATCTCATTTCCGCCTTTCATTTTTAGTAAGAAAGAGACCGGCGGATAGGTTCTCAGGGTTACGCCTGTTTTTCGGGCACATGACGGGGTTGCTCCATGCAGTTCCCGGAAGGCCCGCGTAGAATGCCGTTCCTTTTTCCTTACATCTCTTGTTGGATTTGGATAGATTCAGGTAATATTTTATCACAGGCCTGTTGCATGGGCGAGAGAATATTTCAGAAAATATATTTCAATAAAAAATATACCTTGACAGGTGAGGTATGTTGAGATATAGTATATTCAGAAAGGAGGAGAACCTATGTCGATTACCTCCGATATTTTACGGGGACACACGGAAGCCATTATTTTGGCGCATCTTCTGGAGCAGGATAGTTATGGCTACCAGATCAACAAAGACATTATGAAAAAGACAGATAACCGCTGTGAGCTGAAGGAAGCCACCCTGTATTCCGCATTCCGCAGACTGGAGCAGGCGGGATACATACGCACCTATTGGGGAGACGAGACGGTGGGCGCCCGGAGACGCTATTATTCCATTACGGAAGAGGGGCGCAGAGCCTACCAGGTTTATAAGCGGGACTGGGAAGAGGCCAAGGCAGACATTGACAGGCTGCTGAAGTAGCAGGGCGCGGAAGAAAATCTTTCGGGAGGCCTGAAAAAGGGAAATGTTCAGACAGGGTATTGAACGGTTGCAAAAGATCCAAAGAAAGAAGAAAAGGGAGAGGAAAAGCATGGAAGAGAAGATCAGACAACATATAAAGGAGCTGTTTGCGAAGGCTCCCAGAACCAGGAAGGCCATGGAGCTGAAGGAGGAAATGGCCCAGAATACCATAGAGAAGTACCAGGATCTCATTGCCGAAGGATATTCCCAGGAGGACGCCTGGCAGATGGTCATTGCATCCATAGGGGATGTGACGGAGCTGTTTCGCGAATTGGAGGAACCGGATCTGTATTTGTCTGCGGAGGATCGGAAGAAGAAAGCTCTGCTTAAGGCCCTGGCCATAGGACTCTACATTTTTGCAGGGGTGGCACTGATCGCCTGGATGTATATTTCGGAAGCATTCTTTTACAAGATACCGGAGATAGGGCTGCTTGGTCTGATTGGGGCAGGGCTGCTGTGTATTGCGCCTACCTGTATACTGGTGTATGCAGCAAATATGTATCCGAATTACAACAAAGGGGAGATGAACATGGTGGAATCCTACCAGGAGGCCCGGCGTGCCAGAAGCAGGGAAAAGGCCCTGAAGTATTCCGTCAGCGCCATCATTTGGCTTGTGACGCTGATGCTGTATTTCATCATCAGTTTTGTGACGCTGCGCTGGGATGTTACCTGGATTGTATTTCTGATGGGAGGCTGTGCACAGGCTGTTTTATTCCTGATTTTCAGCCTGAAACAGGAGAAGAGGGCGGAATAGATCCGCGGAGGGTGAAAGATGAGAAAGTTAAAAATCGCAAGTATTATTTTTTTCATTGGAGTGGCCGTCTGTCTGTGCGCCATTTTGTTTCTTTCCCTGGAAAGGGCAGGATGGCACACTGGAGAAGGCGACAGAGGCAGGTATCATCTGGTAATGGAGCAGGAAATTCCCATGGAAGAGGTTCTGAACATTGACTATGGAATGACATTCAATGACGTACTGTTTTATCCCGGAGAAGGTGACAGCGTTGTGGTGCGGGAGTATTTGAATTTTGAGCCAAAGGAAAAGCAGATTTCCACCGTAGAGTGCAGGGATGGGGAAATTCTGGTGAAGGGTGTCAGCAGAAGGCGCTTTGCATTTTTCACCTTCCACAGTTGGGATGGGTACACGGAAATTTATCTGCCTGCGGGTTTTTCCGAAGGTCTGGAGGAGCTTTCCGTAAAGACGGCAGCCGGTGATGTGCGTTCAGAAATCCCCCTTTGGGAAGCGGAGCGTGTATTTGTGAACAGTACAAGCGGGGATATTTCTTTTTCAGAGTTGAGGACTGAGGAACTGAGGGTGGTTTCCACCAGCGGTGATATCCGGCTGGAGACTTTGGCCGGGCAGATTTCCGTGTCTGCCACCAGCGGGGACATCAGCCTGGGGCAGACGGAAGGAAATGCGAAGGTTTCCTCCACAAGCGGCGAGATTCTGGTGGGGGAGGTTCAGGGAGATGTGACCGTGTCTGCCACAAGCGGGGATATTTCCATGGGAAAGATTCAGGGCGATATATATTTCTCCACCACCAGTGGAAATATCAGGCTTCAGGAGGGGAAGGGGCAGCTTGAAGGGGAGAGTACCTCGGGGGATGTGAGCTTGGATTTGTTGGACGGAGGATTTCAGGTGAAGAGTACCAGTGGTGAAGTGACTCTGCTGAATGGAACCGGATGGGGGAGCGTCGGCACGGTTTCTGGGGATGTGAGGGCATATCTGGATGAGCTTACAGGCGACTTGACAGTGTCCACCACCAGCGGGGAGGTGGAGCTTGGACTGCCGGAGTCCGCCTCTCTGACATTGGATTTCGATTCCACCAGCGGGGACTGCGATACCTTCTTTGATGAGGCGCTTCAGTTCAATAAGAGGGGAAATCAGGCCCATGGGCAGTATGGGGGTGGGAAGAACGGGGTGAGCGTCTCTACGGTCAGCGGAGATCTGCGGATAGTGGAAAGATAACCACCCCCGCGTCTTATTTTGCCCGTTTCCGGTATCGTTATCTGCAGTTGTAGAATAAAGGTTGACGTTTTTGCATGAAATAAGGTATAATCTATCCAAATAACAGGTTTGATAATATTATGGATACAGGAGGAAGGCAGCGGAATGAGGCAGTTTTATGGTATGAGCCGGAGCGGTGATCTGAAGGAGGCGGTTCGCGGGCTGAACAGCCCCCAGTTTATTATGCTGTTGTCAAATGATGCACAGTTTGAAGCACATGTAAAAGCGCTGGAATCGTTATATCCCGGTATTCCCAGTATCGGGTGTATCGGAATGGGATATGATATCGGAATCGTGGAAAAAGGAGTTGCTGTTATTGCATTTTACGACGGGGTCAGCGCGGCGGCGAATGTGCTGGAACAGGTATCTGCGATGCCGGTAAAATATATCAGCCGCCTGGAAGCGGATGTGAAGAAGGTGGGCGGAACAAACCGGGATACTGTGTGCATCGATTTCTGCAGCGGGAATGACGCCTGTGTACTTACGACGGTTTATTCGGTGCTGAAGAAGAACGGAATCCAGCTGGTAGGCGGAACGGGAGACGGAGGAAAGGTGTCTGCCAACGGCAAAGTTTACAAAGACGCGGCTGCTTATGGCATCATCAAGAACCGAAACGGGCGCGTCAAGACATATAAGGAAAATATCTACCACCAGTACGGGAGTTATCGTTTCATTGCTTCCAACACGGACAGGGCCAAGTACATAATCGGTTCTTTAAACGGGATGCCGGCAAAGCAGGTGTATAAGGATATCCTGCATGTGACGGATCAGCAGATTCTTACCCAGACCTTTAAAAACCCTTTCGGAAAAATCAATGGGGATGACACATGTATAATTTCAATTAAAGAGGTCAGCGGCAATGCCCTGGCATGTTTTCGCCAGGTGAATGATTCGGATGTATTGATTTTGCTGGAATTGGATGACTACAAAGCTATCGTACAGGAGACAATACGCAATATCTGCCGGGATTTCCCCAAGCGTTCGGCAGTATTTTCCGTGAACTGCCTGTTCCGGTATAAGCTGTTCAGCGAACATAATTATATGCAAAGCTATCTGAAGGAAATGGGGGTGCTGGGCTGCCATGCCGGATTTGTGGGGTATGGGGAACACTATAATAACCGTTTTGTGAATCAGTCCATGACATGTGTGGTATTTGAATAGATTAGAGGCATCTGCGGGTATGGAAATGGCAGATGCGGAACTGGAAAAAGGGCATGGGTTGTGAACAGTACTGAAGTGACCGATGCGGAACTGGAAAAAAGCATGGGTCGTGAACGGTACTGAATTGACCCATGCGGAAATAACTTCTCGGAATCTCAATGAATGAGATTCCAACCGAAGATTGACAACTGA
>OFFP01002022.1_pt1 | contig 12604 bp, 10 predicted proteins | sample 1521431 | NCBI WGS metagenome assembly OFFP01 (sample SAMEA3504104, study PRJEB24116) | mouse gut metagenome | biome: mouse gut; feature: mouse-associated habitat; material: faeces | place: Denmark | collected 2011 | reverse complement strand
TTCATGATGGTAAGCATAGCGCCTCTGTCAAGAGTTCCGTCAGGATTAAACTTAACGCCGCCTGCGGTATCCGGAACCTGTTTTACACAAACCACAATTTTCATTGTATTTTTCTCCTTCTAAATTTTTTATGAGTCTTAGAACTTCTTTCCACGCGCTTACTTAAGCAGAGCCCCGGAGATAACCATTCTCTGCACTTCGCTTGTGCCTTCGTAGATCTCCGTGATCTTAGCGTCACGCATCATGCGCTCAACATCGTACTCTCTGATATAGCCGTAACCGCCGTGCAGCTGAACTGCCTTTGTGGTCACTTCCATAGCCACTTCTGCCGCGTACAGTTTTGCCTTTGCCGCTTCTACGGAGTACACCTTCTGGGTAGCCTTCGCCATAGCAGCCTTGTAAACAAGCAGCTGTGCAGCCTGTACCTTGGTCGCCATATCTGCCAGCTGGAACTGTGTATTCTGGAATGCGCCGATAGCTCTGCCGAACTGTTTTCTCTCTTTTACATAAGCGATGGTGGTCTCTAATGCGCCTTCTGCCAGACCCAGTGCCTGGGAAGCGATACCGATACGTCCACCGTCCAGTGTATGCATGGCAATACCGAAGCCCTTGCCCTGCTGTCCAAGCAGATTCTCCTTCGGGATACGGCAGTCCGTGAAGATCAGCTCGTATGTAGAAGATCCGCGGATACCCATCTTCTTCTCCTTCGTACCGAAGGTAAAGCCGGGTGTTCCCTTCTCCACGATAAAGGCGGAGATCTCCTTGGTCAGTCTGCCACGCTTCTCAACCGTGCCCGTGATCGCAAAGATAACATATACGTCAGCTTCCTTACCGTTGGTGATAAAGCACTTGGAGCCGTTCAGTACCCACTCGTCGCCGTCCAGCACTGCCTTGGTCTGCTGTCCCTGAGCGTCCGTACCTGCACCGGGCTCTGTCAGGCCGAATGCGCCTAACTTCTCACCTTTTGCAAGAGGGATCAGGTATTTCTGCTTCTGCTCTTCTGTACCGTATGTCATAATAGGGTCGCAGCAAAGAGAAGTGTGTGCGGATACGATAACGCCTGTGGTACCACATACTTTGGACAGTTCCTCAACACACATAGCGTAGGTCAAAGGATCGCAGCCCTGTCCGCCGTACTCCTTCGGAACCGGAATTCCGAGGAATCCCAACTTCGCCATCTTCTCAACAGTCTCTCTCGGGAAAGCTTCTGTCTCGTCTACCTCCTGTGCAAGAGGTTTTACTTCTTTTTCAGCGAACTCTTTGAAAAGAGATCTCGCCATTTCATGTTCTTTGCTTAAAGTAAAATCCATGATCTTTTATTCCTCCATGTTATTTTAATTGCATTTCTTACCTGTTTCATAAGAACCCAGTATAACGTCCTCGAGGTCCTGCCGGATCTCAAGAACGTTACAGCGGTAGTTCTCTTTATAGTCCTGCTATATTATTTCTTGGAATAGTCGAAGAATCCGATACCGGTCTTTCTGCCCAGCTTCTTCTCCTCTACCATCTTCTTCAGAAGCGGCTGCGGCGCATACTTCTCATCCTTGGTCTCATTATACAGTACTTCCATGATCGCAAGGCAGATATCCAGACCGATCAGATCGCCCAGATGCAGCGGTCCCATAGGATGGGATGCACCAAGCTGCATAGCCACGTCGATATCCTCTGCAGATGCTGTGCCGGCATCCAGAACACCGATTGCCTCATTGATCATCGGGATCAGGATTCTGTTTACAACGAAGCCGGGAGCTTCCTTAACCTGTACCGGTGTCTTGCCGATCTCCGTAGCGATGGCCGTGATCTTGTCTACCATCTCCTGCGGCGTATTCTCACCCCTGATCACCTCTACCAGCTTCATTCTGTCAGCAGGATTGAAGAAGTGCATACCGATCATCGGTCTGTCCAGACCTTCTCCGATCTTGGTGATGGAAAGAGAGGAAGTATTGGATGCGAACATGCATTCCTTCTTCACGATGCCCATCAGCTCTTTGAAGATCGCCTGCTTGATCTCCATCTTCTCCAGCGCAACTTCAACGATCAGGTCACAGTCCGTGCAGATGCCGTTCAGACCTGTGGTGATCTTGCCCATGATCTCGTCAGCCTTCTCCTGCGTGATCTTCTCCTTGCTCACCAGGAAATTCATGTTCTTCTGGATCTTGGCTTTGCCGCCCTCAGCGTACTCTTCCTTGATATCGCAGAGACAAACTTCATAGCCGTCTGTCATAGCGAATGCCTGTGCAATACCGGAACCCATGGTTCCCGCACCGATAATACCTACTTTCATCGTGCATATCCTCCTTGATTTGTGTTATGTTTACAGCTCAGCGTCTGTATCTTGTGACCTGAGCCTGTGCTTTAGCAGTTCTTGAACGGCTCCTTCACCTTCTCCTTGTTCTTATCCAGGAAAAATGCCATGCCGTACTTCTGGTCTTCCGTCTCGAAGCAGTCGCCGAACAGCTTCTCTTCGATCACGATCGCCTCGTCCATGCCCACTTCCAGTCCGTCGTTGATCGCTTTCTTGCAGTTGCGGACTGCGATCGGTGCATTCTTCGCGATGCCCGCTGCCATCTTCTCCGCTGCAGCCATCAGCTCTTCCTGCGGATATACTGCGTTCACCAGACCGATCCTGAGCGCCTCGTCAGCCTTGATGTTTCTTGCCGTATAGATCATCTGCTTCGCCATACCGGGGCCTACAATCCTTGCCAGTCTCTGTGTGCCGCCGAAGCCGGGTGTGATGCCAAGGCCCACTTCGGGCTGTCCGAATACCGCGTTATCAGAGCAGATCCTGATATCACAGCTCATGGAGATCTCACAGCCGCCGCCCAGTGCAAACCCGTTCACTGCCGCGATCACAGGGATCGGGAAAGTCTCCAGCTTACGGAATACATCGTTGCCCTTCTTACCGAAGGCTTCGCCTTCTGCCTTGGTCAGGGTGCTCATCTCACCGATATCCGCCCCTGCCACGAAAGATTTCTGGCCGGCACCTGTCAGGATCAGACAGCGAACCGCATCAAGATCCACACCGTCCAGTGTCTTGTCCAGCTCTTCCAGTACCGTGGAATTCAGGGCATTCAGCGCCTTCTCACGGTTGATGGTGATGATACCCACCTGTCCTTTTACTTCATATAATACGAATTCCATATTTTCCTCATTTCTGCGCTGCTTCTGCCTTCCCAGTCATGAAAAGGCGCATGTAACGGGACTGTGATCAGCAACGCGCGATCACAGATCCCATGATCAGAACTTTAGTCTCTCTCAACGATCGTAGCGCATCCCATGCCGCCGCCGATACACAGCGTCGCAAGACCCTTCTTCGCATCCTTCGCTTCCATCTCATGCAGAAGTGTTACCAGGATACGGCATCCGGAAGCTCCTACCGGGTGTCCCAGCGCGATTGCGCCGCCGTTGGGGTTCAGCTGTCTGTCAACATCAATGCCCAGCTCCTTGCCTACTGCTACGGACTGTGCAGCAAATGCCTCATTCGCCTCGATGATATCGAAATCTTCGATCTTGTAACCGGTCCTGGCCATAACCTTCTGAGTAGCCGGAACAGGACCGATACCCATAACTTCCGGTCTGCAGCCTGCCAGAGCGCCGCCGACAAAAGTTGCCATCGGCTTAACGCCCAGCTCCTTCGCCTTCTCTTCGCTCATCACAACGATAGCTGCCGCACCGTCGTTGATGCCGGAAGCGTTACCTGCCGTAACGAATCCGCCCGGATTGATCGCACGCAGCTTCTGGAGTCCTTCGATGGTGGAACCTGCTCTCGGTCCCTCGTCTACCTTGAACTCTACCATTTCTTTCTTCTTCTTGACCATAACAGGTACGATCTCTTTGTCAAAAGCACCGTTCTTCTGTGCTGCTTCTGCCTTCTGCTGGCTCTTAAGTGCGAACTCGTCCAGCTCTTCGCGTGTCAGGCCCCACTCCTCACAGATATTGTCAGCCGTCTTGATCATATGATAGTTATTGAAAGCATCCCACAGTGCATCATTCACCATGGTATCTACCAGTGTACCGTTGTTCATTCTGTAACCGTAACGTCCCTGAGGAACTGCGTAAGGTGCCATGGACATGTTCTCCATACCGCCTGCAACCACGATGTCGGCATCGCCTGCCTGGATCATCTGTGCCGCCATGTTGACACAGTTCAGACCGGATCCGCATACAACGTTGATGGTAACTGCCGGAACCTCATTCGGAAGTCCTGCCTTAATGGAAGCCTGACGTGCAACGTTCTGACCCTGTCCCGCCTGGATTACACAACCCATATATACGTGATCGACCTGATCAGGTGCTACTCCTGCCCTGTTCAATGCTTCTTTGATTACGATTGCGCCAAGCTCTGCTACCGGTGTCGTGCTTAAGCCCCCACCCATAGTGCCGATAGCTGTACGGCAGGCACCCGCCAAAACAACTTTTTTTGCCATCTTCTTCTCCTCCATTTTGGTATTTTGTTAGAAAAAACTTTACATTACAAGATCGACAACGATTGTTATTTTTTTATCATTGTCTGCTTCAATTATTGTATCATAGGGGTATCCTTTTTGCAATGGTTTTCTACCGTCAGACGCCGGCCGGATGCATCCGCTGCTGTTTCACAGCCCTTCCATCATTTCTGTCATCATTACAACTGGTCAAGTATAAACTGCAGCATATAATGAGCACAAAATACCAATCCATCCTATACGGTCTGAATACATCTTCTGCATGATACCGCGAACCTACACAAGCCGTTTTCCATACTGCTTCATATAAGTCATCGCCTCTTCCAGCGACAGACCGATCTTCTCCTGTATTCTCTGCAGGATCGTTGTGTCATCAAGTCCGTCTTCCTGTCCGAGCTCTATCAGCATTTTGGCCTGTCCCTGCTGCACCCCCTGCTGCAGGCCACGTTCCATGCCCTGACGCATCCATTTCTCGGATTCTGTCTCGATTATCGTTCCGCCCATAACATTCACCAGCCTTTCTTCATTCTTGTTTCCATTCGTCATGTGGGTAATGATAGTGTTCACAAATCCCATCAGATCTATCAGCTCTGTATCGGTCAACTCACCGGTCCTGTTCAGTCGCACCATCTGATCCCTGAAATATGCCAGATCCTCCACTGCCTGATCCACCTTGCCCTCCGATACGATTTCCTTTTCATACCTTGCGATATAAAACGGGATATAGGGAAAAAGCCGCCTCTCAACAATGTCTTCCTTTGTAAACTCATCCAGGATCACATTGTCGGATCGATACTCTACACTCTGCCCGTCCGGAAACGTAAATGTGATCGTTGTCGCCGCCGGTGTCCTGTTTGTTCTCTTAATATAGATCACCGAAAACCGCGGCATGGGAATGGTCGCATGACCGATATCCCATACGGCAAACTGTCTCGCGACAATAAAGGCATATTCCGCGATCCGGATCGCCATGGAACCATCATCATAGCTCTGGCATTCCAGAAGGTAAACTTCACTTCCGATCCTGATCAGGAAATCCGAAATCTGTTCCTCGATCTCCTTCCTTCCATCCGCTGTCTCACTCTCAGTCAGATATCCTTCCGACGGCAGCACATCCACCCTTACATCCATCGGATAACATTTCCCGAAAATATCGTTGATCACCGCCACAAATAGTCTTTTGTGTTTGCTCTTCATAGTTTTGAACACATTATCGTAATCATGCGTCTGCTTTTGCATCTTATTTCCTTTCCGTCAAGTCCTCCTGTTTCCTGAGAAATCCCCTGCTTTTATTATATCGTCCGCACCGTATTCTGGCAACCGGAAAAGAAAACCGGCCGCAAACTGTAACGCATCCAGCCCATTCCAAGTGTCTACGTTCCACTCCGGTCGGCGCTTAGCAAACGTCCCCCGGACGTTTAGCGCCCTTCGGCGAGGCGCTGGATGCCTGAAACCGTAAAGTTATCGGCGAGTACTACGTACTCAATGCCCTTGCAGCAGAGTGCAGGGCACCGTGAATAGTAACATGGAAGTTTACTATAAATTAAATGCTGCATTTTATGGATTGAGAGATAAGGTGCTTCATGGTAGAATATAGAAAACCAGAGGACAAATGAATGAGGGGAACGGCAACGGAAAACAAACTGTGAAAAGGGAGAGGAACATGGGATATCAGGAGGCTTACGACAAACTGGAGAAATACGGGCAGCTGCATGTCTTACAGTATTATGATGAGCTGAGCGGTTATGAGAAGGAGGCGCTGCTGGAACAGATTATGGGCACGGATCTGTCGGTGCTGGCGCAGTGTCTGCATAAGGAGGAGCTGAATCCGCGGGGAGAGATCACGCCCATCGAGGTGATGAAGCTTGCGCAGATCGAGGAGAGAAGGGAGGAATTTGTGCAGGCCGGATTGGACGCCATTCGTGCGGGCAGGGTTGGAGCGGTCATGCTGGCAGGCGGCATGGGTACCAGGCTGGGTGCGGATGTGCCGAAAGGAACGTATAATATCGGCCTGACGAAAGAGGTCTATATTTTTCAGAGACAGGTGGAGAACCTGCTGGATGTGGTGCACCAGGCGGAGGCGTGGATTCCGTTGTATGTGATGACAAGTGATAAGAATCACGAGGTGACCAAAGCCTTTTTTGAGGAGAAGAATTATTTCGGGTACAATCCGGATTATGTGACTTTCTTCATGCAGGATATGGCGCCGGCGTCGGACTATAACGGCAAAGTATATATGGAAGAGAAATATAAGATGTCCACGTCGCCAAACGGCAATGCAGGCTGGTTTTTGTCGATGATCAAATGGGGTGTGGCGGATCAGGTGAAGGAGGCCGGAGTCGAGTGGCTGAATGTGTTTGCGGTGGACAATGTGCTGCAGCGGATCGCCGATCCCTGTTTCGTGGGGGCGACCATCGTCACGGGCAGTGCGTCGGGTGCCAAGGTGGTAAAGAAGAACGCTCCTGACGAACGGGTGGGTGCGATCTGTTTAGAGGACGGCAGACCCTCCATCGTGGAGTACTATGATATGACGCAGGAGTTGATGGACGCCGTCGATGAAGAGGGAGAACCGGCCTATGATTACGGTGTGATTCTGAATTATCTCTTCCGGCAGAAGGATCTGTGGGAGATCGCGGCGGGACGTCTGCCCCTGCATATCGTGGAGAAGAAGATTCCTTACCTGGACGGGCAGGGAAGGCATGTGAAGCCGGAAGAACCCAACGGTTATAAGTTTGAGCAGCTGGCGCTGGATCTGGTGCATGAGATGGATTCCTGTCTGCCCTACGAGGTGGTTCGGAATCATGAGTTTGCTCCGATCAAGAATGAGACGGGGATTGATTCCGTAGAGAGTGCACGAGTGCTGTGTCAGGAGAACGGCATTGAGCTGTGACATATGCTGCGAAGAACGAAGAAGCGGGGACAGTGCGCTGTGTGGGGATGAGGCGGCGGGAAAACAGCTGTGAACATTTTGACAGATTTGAGTAACATTCACCTATTGAATAAACCGACTTTTTAAGTGTACACTATCATTATAACAGGAAACAGGAAATGCTTTGTGAGTTAACATTTTGGAAGAGCGAATGTGAGGCAGAATGTTTCAGGTGTTCTACGGTTTCACAAGGCGGTATCAAGAAAGGGCGGGTGCAGGGTTGAATAAATTGTCTGATGAGCAATTTAATTCATTCAACTGAACAGGTTCAGTTGGAATTTGTACCGCTTCGGAATGGAGGGAAAATGGCAATTTTGGTAACAGGCGGCGCCGGCTATATCGGCTCCCACACAGTGGTAGAATTACAGAATGCAGGCTATGAAGTGGTAGTTGTGGACAATCTGTCCAACTCCAGTGAGAAGTCTCTGGAGAGAGTGGAGAAGATCACGGGCAAGCCGGTGAAGTTCTACAAGGCGGATATTCTGGACAGAGAGGCGCTTCAGAAAATTTTCGCACAGGAGAAGATTGATTCCTGTATTCATTTTGCAGGCTTGAAGGCGGTAGGAGAATCCGTACAGAAGCCATGGGAATATTATGAGAACAATATTGCAGGTACGTTGACACTGGTAGATGTTATGCGTAAGAACGGCGTGAAGAATATTATTTTCTCATCTTCCGCAACGGTATACGGCGATCCGGCTATCATTCCGATCACGGAGGAATGCCCGAAGGGACAGTGTACAAACCCTTACGGCTGGACGAAATCCATGCTGGAGCAGGTGCTTTCCGACATGCAGAAGGCTGATCCGGAATGGAATGTGATCCTGCTTCGGTACTTTAACCCCATCGGTGCGCACAAGAGCGGCACTATCGGCGAGAATCCGAACGGTATCCCGAATAATCTGATGCCTTACATCACGCAGGTGGCAGTGGGCAAGCTGAAAGAGCTGGGGGTTTTCGGCAACGACTACGATACCCATGACGGCACGGGTGTCCGCGACTATATCCATGTAGTTGATCTGGCGCTTGGTCATGTGAAGGCGCTCAAGAAGATTGAGGAGAAGGCCGGTCTTTGTATCTATAATCTCGGCACAGGCACAGGCTACAGCGTGCTGGATATGGTGAAGAATTTCGAGGAAGCCAACGGCGTTAAGGTTCCGTATGCGATCAAACCCAGACGTGCAGGGGATATTGCTACCTGCTACTCCAATGCAGATAAGGCGAAGAGAGAGCTTGGCTGGGAGGCGCAGTTCGGCATCAGGGAGATGTGTGCAGACTCCTGGAGATGGCAGAGTAATAATCCTAATGGTTACGATGATTAATTGGTGAAACAGTCATAAAGCTATCAGAGAGAAAGGGTCTACCTTATGGTAAACCCTTTCTTTGATCTTTAGATTCTTTCCTGTAGATCTGACATTCCGGTGATCTGGTGAAAATATCCTACAATAATTTATTCCGCCATCTGTAACTGTCCGATGTGTTGGATTTCCTTGTTAAGTGCCAGCATTCTGGCATCCAGTTCCGATATCATCTGGGCACATTCTACCAGTTCATCTTTGATGTGCTCCGGAGCATTTCCCTCGAATTTGTAGTGGATCTTGTGCTCTAAGCTGGCCCAGAAATCCATGGCGACGGTGCGGATCTGTATCTCAACCTTGGTATCTGCGATACGGTCTGACAGATATACCGGCACGGTCACCAGCATGTGGTAGCTCTTGTAACCGCTGGCCTTCGGATTGACGATGTAGTCTTTGACGGAGATAACCTTAATATCACTCTGATTGCTGATCATCTCCGCGATCTGGTATATGTCCGATGAAAAAGAACATATGACACGGATACCTGCTATATCGTTGACATAGCGGATCATGTTGTTGATGGTTGACTCATAGCCATGTTTCTTCAGTTTCTTAACGATGCTCTCCGGTGTCTTGATGCGCGATTTAATGTGTTCAATCGGATTGTATCTGTGTACGTGCTGAAATTCATCGTTCAGGATTTCCAGTTTCGTGGAAATCTGCTTTAATGCCGATTTATAGATCAGCGTCACTTCCATCCAACTGTCGATGTCGCTGTCTCGGTCTATTCTTATTTCCATTCATTTCCCCTGGGCCACGGCAGACGCCGTGACCTTCTGCCTTTACAAAATATTAAATTCCGGAATGTAATTCATATTCACATTGGTTAAATTTGATTCATTTAAAACTGTAGGTTTCGCCTGTCTGAATCTCCATCTTCCACACGGGTTTCTATGAATTATAAACAGTATATCATACATAACAAAAAAAACGTATATTTCATACAAAAACTTCATAAATATTTAATTTTTATTGTATATTTTTATAGTTGTCTTTTGACTTGCAGCACAGAAAGCAGGGCAATTCTGCCGCAGGGATCTTTTACGGCAGATCAGCGCGGCCGATGGAAAAGGCTGCAAAACAGTGCCGGCGAGGTCACTACGAAGGGATACATATAGCGGATCAGCACTGCCGGTGACAGGAGCAGAGTCATGTAATAGCATACCGGAAAAACTGCCGGCAGCAGGAGCAGATACTGCCTTCTGTAGATTACCGCGGCCATGTACAGACACAGGAGCCACCAGTAAAACGCGGGCGCAAACAGGATACGCAGCCCGGGAATATTCTGATAGCTGTTGTCGGATATGATCCGTTCCATCCATGCGCGCAGCTTTGGCAGGCGGCTTTGCTGCGGGACCTCGAAGCCGGCGGGCATCGTCCGGGTATCGGTGGACAGATAGCCGAATCCGCTTTCCGATCCCAGACCGTAGATCTGTGCGTGAGTGCGGTCTTCCAGAAACCAGTAACCCACGGAAGTATCCAGAAACGCGTCGATATAGATCTGCGGGTGTTTTAGCCCAAGCTGTATCCAGGCCTTGATAAAGCCGGCCGGATTGTCATGGATGACCGCCCTGCTTTTGACCGGATCGGCCAGGTAAGGGTTGTAGGCTGCAAAAACCCATTCGGCAGGCAGATACTGATCCAGCTCGCGGCGCATATCCTCCGAGAGCGTCTCCTCTGCCTTGACTCTCGTGCGGGCCATCTGCTGTAAGGGGATGCTGAGCATTTCCCGGGGACTGCCGTTTTGGGCATGCAGAGTCGTTTTCAGAGCCATATTGCCTGCCACGGCCAGCACGAGCGCCAGGACGGTACAGGTAAGATACCGGCGCCATGAGGCACCTTTTTGTAACTTATTTCGGTGCAGCAGGAGACACGCCGCAGGAATCGTGAGCAGTAACGCATACAGGGCGTTATTGCGGAACAAAAGCAGCAGGATCGCCCATAGTGTATGGAGCAGCCACTCTTTTCCCGTCAGGCCGCTGCCGGAATTCTCAGCCATCTCATAGGTGAAGAGGGTGTAGAGCAGCACCAGTGCGGAGAACAGGACATCCTTTGTGGTGCTCAGTGCCAGCACCGAATTGGTCGGAAACAGGGCATAGAACAGCAGGAGCATGATCCGCATTGCGGCGGGGACATTCCTTTTGGCCAGTCGTGCCAGTGTGTAACCAAATACTGTGGCCATAAGTATCATCTGCACGATTCAGATACGTATCACGATATACGGATACCAGTTTGCATTCTCCCGTATCCTGATTGATGGAAGCGATCATGACCGTATCGCTTCGCGTATTCTTCGTCAACGCGCCCGTGGTGGAATCCACACCGAACAACGCGATGTTCCTGAAGCCCTTCATCGTCGTCTCCTGTGCCTCCACAACCTGCTCATTGATGATGATATCGTCTTCATTCAGGTCGAGCTTACCGCTCTTCGTCCCCGACATAACGCTGTACAGGACGAATACCGCGATGATCAGGATGATGATCTCTACAATAAAAATAATGATCCTTCTGCGCTGTTTCTTAGCCTGTGCCTTCTTGCTGCTCTTCTTGCCGGAAGATTTCTTACCAGATCCCTTACGGGCGGATGAGGAAGTACTCCCCGAAGACTTCTTACTGCTGCTTTTCTTACCACTCTTGCTGCCAGAACCGGATCCGGAAGATTTCTTCTTCTTCGGCGCTACCCGCTCCTCTTCATATTCATAATCTTCATCTCTGTATTTAGCCATACAATGTACTCCTTAACATGATCGATTTTTCCTTTTGCATGCTCATATTACCGTTCTACAAAAAACTTCCAGCAAATATTCTCTCACAAACTACAACAAAAAGCAAGCCATAGCGTAAGCACGTCTAATATTATACGGCATCTTCCTGAATTTGCAATAAAATAATTTATTTTTCCGAAAATCTTAAGAATTTATCTTCGGATTAGTATTTCACTAATAAGCGTTTTTATTTATAAAGCCTTTAAAGATCGTTAAAAACATGATCTTAATATCAAAGGACATGGTCCAGTTCTCAATATAGAAAATATCGTACTCGATGCGCCTTTTGATGGAGGTGTCGCCCCGGTAGCCATTGATCTGCGCCCAGCCGGTAAGCCCCGGCCTCACCTGGTGCTTCACCATATACCGCGGAATCTCTTCTTTAAACTTCTCAACAAACTGCGGCCTCTCAGGCCTTGGCCCAACCACGCTCATCAGGATATTGAACAGCTGCGGCAGTTCATCAATGCTTGTCCGCCGCAGGAATCTGCCTACTCTGGTCACGCGGGGATCGTTCTTAGTCGTCCACCCCTGGGCTTCCCTGGATGGCTTCTGCACTTCCATCGTCCTGAATTTATACATCCGAAAAGGCTTATTGTGCAGGCCGATCCGCTCCTGCTTGAAAATAACAGGGCCTCTCGAAGTACAGCCTACCGCTATGGCCGCCGCCAGCATGACCGGCGAAGAAACCACAAGCCCCGCCAGCGCCGTGATCACATCCACAATCCGTTTGGCGATCCAGTTGAGCGTATTGGACAAAGGCACATGACGTATATTGATCACGGGCAGCCCCATCAGATCTTCCGTGTAGGGCCTGCTCGGAAACAGACTGTTGTAATCCGGGATAAACTTCGTGTGAACACCCGATTTCTCGCACATGTCCACAATTTGTTCCAGATGGTCATAATCTTTCAGGGAAAGGGTTATCGCGATCTCATCCAGCTTACTCTGGGGCAGGATATAGGACAGATTCCCGATGCGGCCCAGCACCTTGACCCCCTTGTACAGCGTCCCGCTCGGCACGCTGTCGTCCAGAATCCCTCTCACCACATATCCCCACTGCGGGTTGCCGTTGATGCGGTTGATATATTCCTCCGCCGCACGGGA
>OFFP01002011.1_pt1 | contig 12642 bp, 9 predicted proteins | sample 1521431 | NCBI WGS metagenome assembly OFFP01 (sample SAMEA3504104, study PRJEB24116) | mouse gut metagenome | biome: mouse gut; feature: mouse-associated habitat; material: faeces | place: Denmark | collected 2011 | reverse complement strand
ATGGGTATATGGAAAAAGTAAAATCTGATTTGCGAAAATCTCATTGAACAAAATAATGCTCCCTTTTAAGCAACCCATGTAAAATATAGTTACTTAAAAAGGAGCATATCATTATTTCTCCCATAATTCAGTTATTGTTTTTTAGATAATTACAAATAGTTTCGATAGCCATGTCTTTTCCCCATATATGCTGTGTAACATCTGTCATTATCCTCTACCTCTGTACGTTCTTCCTTATCTGTTAATTGTTTTGTCTCTTTCTTACCGTCAAAGTATAAGATAATCTGCTCATCGAACTGTTCATCCCCGGATAGGATAACTTCCACACAATCCTCATGCCATGTGACCTCCCATATACTGCTACGTATGCACCCACCATCATCCCACAGTTCAAAGTCTGTTTTGGATATTTTGCTTTTGCCCTCATAAAGAATCAGCCTCCCTGAAGCAGCTCCGAACGGCCAATCTGCCTCTCCGACAGCCTGTAAAACCAGTTCATAGGCTCCATCCGGTGAAGCAGACGTGTCTATCCTTGTTATTTTGTAATCCGACACATAGACGAAACTCCCCCAAAGCACCATAATTATGATAAAAACAATAGCCACAAAGCCCAATATAAACTTCATTATCTTTTTCATTGTTCCATATCCTTTCTTCTTTCAACGCTAGGCGATACCCATAATTACTCTCTGATAATCCGGTATTGGTATTCCGGTATATTTGAAATCCCATCATCCAAAATTTTGTTCCCCAAATACTGGAAGCTGCCATCTTCTGCAAACTGTACTATAAGTTCACGCGTTATCACTGCATCATCACATAAAATCATACTACACACTGCATCCACAGTTAAAGTGATCGTCCCATCATCGTTTTCCCTGATGTCCGTAACCTCTGGAAAAGAAGTTCCAAAATAGGTAGGAGCATAATTTAAACAGCCCAGCCTTACCCATGAATAAGTCTGTTTCTCTTCGTCAAATACTGCATAGTTTTGTATCTCTTCTGCTGTTATAGGAAGATATTCCATAATCAGGCTTTCAAACTTATCTTTTGGTATTCCGTCCGGATAATTCTCTGAAGGAAACTTCTCCTGATACTTCATTGCATATAAGTATTCATACATCCCATTATAATCCAAACTTTCCATATGGTCTGCATCCCAGTCAGAGCATAAAAGATTATTTCCCTGATAGGCTAATCCAAGCACGCATTTTTCAGACATTTCTCTGTTTTCTTCTGTAATTGGCTTTACCCGGATGATACAGCTCCCGTCCACTATTTCAGTCACTTCCGGATACTCCGGTACGCATAACTCATAACAGAACCATCCTTTCTCCGTAAATCTCCACTCTTTCATCCGGGTATATGAAATATATGTTATCACAGGCTTATCATCATCACTCCATGTTGCTTTTGCAGATAAAACATACATATCCTTCCCATCATAAGAATATTTATATCTCCCAATTCCGCCATCCGAATGTATTTCATAAACTACTGCTGAACCATTGCTGCCTGCTATGGAATTATTCAAAAAATTTTCCAATGCCTTGTAGTTTTCCATATTAGAATATACTGCCGTTACTGTAACCGGGCATCCGGTACTTTTCAGCTTTTCCACCATCTGATCTATAACCTCATCCGCAATGACAACATTAGATGCACAGCCTTTATCTGCATTCTTATATAGTTCTGATATAAGTCCCATCATTTCTTTGCAATCATCCTCTGCCTCCTGCCGTTCACTGTCACTTACCGGAAGATCATAGCCTTTTTCTAATCTGTCTGTTTCTGTACTTTCTTCCGCTATATCTTTTCTGGCTCCACTGTCAGATATAATTTCCTTTCTTTCCACGCTGTTTTTACAGGCACAAAATGAAACACAGCATAGCAGCATAATGATTAACAGAATCTCTCTTTTCTTCATAAACACACCTCAAATCTCCGCCTTGCCATATGTCTGTCTGGTACATCACCATTCTACCGCATTAAAATCCAAATCTTCTACCGGGATATATTCATCATCTTTCTGAAGAACATTTATTACCCAAGCTGCAACAGTTCCATTTTCTTTTTTTATCCTGCTCCGGGGAATCGAACTGTCCTCCGATAATTCAGTTAAATTGAACCACCTTTTAAATTCTTCTTCCGTAACCTCTTTTCCATTGACAGTTGCTGTCTCCGGATTATATTCGTCAAAAGCCCCTGTTATATATTCTCCATCACGGCACGAAAGACAGACATAACAGCTTCCATCCGAACCGCTATTTATAAGAATAACCGTGTTGTCCTTGTAATGCACTCCGTTAATACAGCCCCAATCTTCCGGTTCATATAAATTGGCAATCTTTTTTACGATACCGTTATCATAGGTAAATATTCCTACCGACACTTCATCCCCTATGATCAGTTCAGGAATACTGTCATCATCAAAATCGTGTATCCCGATATAACCGATGCAGGAATCGCTGTTTATCCGGTCAGGCTCCTGCCGGAAAATATACGGATCTGCTAAATAGCTTTCCATATTGCGTACAATCTCTTTATAGTCATCCTCCCAATTCTCATTGGAATCCCTTTGATTTGATTCTTCCTTTCCGCAGGCACAGAACAGGGCTGCACACAGCATCACATTAGCCATTAAGATAACCTTTTTCTTTATTTTCATAATCATCCCTCTTTCATCTTCCTCCCTTTGGCACTTCCAACTCCTTTTGCTCTATCGTATTGGATAAGTACCTGAATGTGCCATCATCAAATGGCTGTACTACGATTACATTAGTAAAAGCAAGGTCAGAATTGTAATCAGCCCATACCCCGTCTACAACAAGCGTAATTGTTCCATCTGGATTTTCTGTATAATCAACTACTTCTCCAAAAGGAGGATACGGACTTGCAAATATCATTTCATGCTCATAGCTGTTGCTGTCCTTGTCATATCCGCACCTTTCCCGCAACAGCTCTATTGACACTGGAAAATATGTAGTCATTATCTTTTCATATGTGTCCGCAGGTATTCTCCAGTTTTCCGTCCTTAAAATTTCCCCGGTGTATATCCGGTATATATCTTCAAACATACACGGCATCAGAATATCTTCTACATTATTACTATCCCAATTTGTCACAAGGACATTGTAATTTACATAGCTTAACCCATATACATATTTAGCTGTTAATTCCCTGCATTTATCGGAAAGCGGTTTTATTCTCCAATATTGACGCAGGCTGGAATGGGCTATCACTTCTTCATATGCATAGATAAAATAACCTTTCTCTGTCAGCTTAATTTCTGCTATATCGCTGACTAAGGTACTCCTAATCTCCGGTATGCCGCCCTCCTGCCAGCCAATTCCCACATAATATGTCTGTAACTCATTGTTTCGATAAATAAAAGTGACAGCACCGATCAGTCCATCACGGTTTACATTAAATATAGTCACCATTGCATCATGTTTTTCCATATATGCAGTATAGAAATCTTCAACCTTTTCGTAATTTTCCATATTGGCATCTTCGGTAACGCTGACATAACCTGCCCTTCCAAGAAGCGTAACAACTTCCCGGCACTGCTCCCTTGTGAACTCTTTTATATTAGAGCCATAAGGCGATTCTCCTATCAGCTTTATATCTTTATACGCTTCTTTGACCTGCTCTGCCGCTATCAGTGCAACATCTTTTAATTCTTCTTTTTCCATTTCGGTTATCAGGCAATTCTCCGCTTGCGGAAGAAACCATAAAGGCGTTTCTGATTCTGTTTCGTTTTCTTCTACACTTTCTTCCGAAATATTATTACTCAATATTTCTTCTTCACTGCCAGATGACACAGGGTTATGATCAATATTTATTTCTACCGGAGGTTCCCACACTTCCTCTGCGTTCTTTTCAGAACCTCTTTTCCCCAAAACAATACTGCCTATTATAACAAGAATCACCATCAGCACAATGAAAAAACCATACTTTTTTATAAGCCATTTCACATCTTCCATTATTTAAGTTCCTCCGACACGTATATCTCAAGCCATTCTTCTTTTGTCAGACGATCGGAATGCCACCAAGTAACCCTTTCATCTTCCGAAGATAACATCTGATTTGATACATACTGAAAATGATCCCCATCCATTGGGCGAATCACTGTTCTATGCGAATACGCCACAGAAGTATTACCATTTGGATATACTGCATTAACAATAAGCGTGATTGTTCCGTCCTCATTTTCTGTATAACTTACCACCTCCGGATACGGAATATCGGGATATTCAACTTCATAAAAGCCTCGTGGTCTATATCCATAAGTTGCGTCATCCAAAAAATATGTTGTTTTCCGCCGAAGCGTTTCTCTGTCTATCTTGAAATGTGCCGTAATGACATTTTCAAATACATCTTCCGGTATCTGATAGGTTGCTCCAACTCCCAAATTATCATCTGTAACATAAGGAACAGCCTTCCCATACAAGAACGGATAGAAATTATCAAATATATCATAAAAATCCAGTTCTCCAAAATCTTCTTCGTTCCAATCAGTGAGAAAAATATTGTTCTGCTCATAACCGACTGGCAGAATATACTTCCTGTTCAATTCCCTGCACGTTTCGTCTAATGGCAGCACCCGTAATGCAGTATGCTCCGATGCATCACTTAGAGTAAGCACGAAATTTTCATCAGAGAAATAACTTCCTTCAAAGATTAAATACCCTTCCTCTGTGTACCACCATATATCAGCCGGGTAGCTTACCGTATCTCTATTTTGAAGGCATCCGTTTTGGTCATATTGGTAATACCCCCTGACAATATTTACACTGCCGTCCTCTGTTTTCAGATCAAATTTCCGAAATCCCAAATCTTTAATCACTATGATCGTCAGCATCGCTCTCTTCTTTTCATTTACCGCTTTACAAAACTCTATTACCTGTTCTGTCCCAGCCATGTCAACCTGATTTTCACTGTCAACCGCCACATAACCATTCTCACCAAGCCTTGTAACAATGCTCTGCAGCGTTTCCAGACTGCCCAAAGTATTTGCTTCCACTGCTTCATCGTAAATGTCACGGTAAACCGCCGCTATGCTTATCGCATCCTCAAAATCATCTTCATTGGTCGGAGACACTTCATGATCCACCACGATTTCCCTAACCTCCGATACCTCCGGCAATTCATCACCGCATCCTGCTATCATAAAAGAGACAATGCCAGTCAATACGAATAAAGACAGAGGTTTATTTATTTCCACCAAACCAGCTTTCCAGAACTTCCTTGTCTTTTCCAACAACATAGCCGCTTCCTCCTCTTCCTTTTACATCTTCTACCATGCTGACAATCAAAATTGGATGTTCTTCTGTACTTTCTGCTGTAAAAACAGCAAACCATCCAAGTTCCGTACCGGAAGTATCCTCTTTCGAGACTTTGATCTCTGCTGTTCCTGTTTTCCCTGCCAGCAGAATGTCATCCCGGTGTGCCGCATAACCCGTTCCATGAGAGTCATTGATAACCTTTTTGATTCCCTCCAATACAAGGTTTGTTGTATTTTCAGAAAAAGCGTTTGGAATCCAGTATTCCGCCTCTGCATCCGGGCGATAAACAAAATACGGCTTAATCACATTTCCTTTATTACAAAAGGCTGTGTAAATACATGCCATATGAAGCGGATTTACTAAGATCTGCCCCTGCCCGTATCCGCTGTCTGCCAGTTGTATTTCCGTTTCAATATTCTCCGTGTTGGAATACTGGGATTTTGACATTACAACTTCAAAGGGCATTTCCTCCTGAAACCCCAGTCTTAACAGGGAACCTTTCATTTCCTCAGCGCCGATTTTTAATGCTGCTTTTGCAAAGTAAATGTTATCCGAATAAATCAGGGCATTTTCCAGCACAACCGGATCATACGCATGAAGCGTCGTTACATGATACGAACCCCATGAAGCGTCTTTCTGCCAACTTAGCCCCACATTTCCATAATCCTCATTTGGATCGACGGCTCCGGACTCCAGACCGATTGCCGCAGTAATCGGCTTGAAGGTGGAACCCGGACACCATACCTGCCGGAATCGGTTATACAACGGTTTGTTTTCATCTTCATTCAGCGCCGTCCATTTTTCACTGGACAATCCCATAATAAAGTCATTGTTATCATAAGACGGCGTACTGACTAATGCCAATACTTCCCCTGTATATGGATTCATCGCCACCGAGCAGCTTTTATCCTCCCGGAACTGTTCATATAAGGCATTTTGAAGTTTCGAGTCAATCGTCAGTTTTATGGTTTTTCCATGCTCTACCAGCCTGTCTGCCAGTTCTTCCTTTGTATTGCCTTCGGCATCTACAATATAGATCCGGCATCCATTCTGTCCCTTTAATTCGCTTTCAAACAACCCCTCTGCCCCGCTTCTTCCGATAACACTGCCTGCAGTATATCCTTCCCCGGCATGTTTCTCCAAATCCTCCGCCGTGACACTCTGCACATATCCAACCAAATGCGCTGCCGCATCGCCTAACGGATATGCCCTTACTTCCGTGTCTGAAATCATAACCCCCGGTATTTCAAGCAACTGCTGTTGTCTTTCATGCTCTTTTATCACTTCTTCATCCGGTTCCATTGACATCAATTCTATCTCCTCCACTTTTCGCAGCGTTTTGACCGGGACAAAAGAATCCTCTTTTACCCACTTTGCCGATAATTTCTTTTCTATTTCTTCCGACTTCATTTCCAACAGATTTGCAATCTGCTCTATTGCACTATCCCTGTTTTCCAGTTTTCCCGGCACAATTCCCACGGAAGATGCAACGCCCGGTCCTGCAAGGACACGCCCGTTTCTGTCAAGTATTTCTCCCCTTTTTGCCTGTGTAGTGGATACCCTTACTTTATCCGTAGAAGATAATCCCGGATAAATCAGGGAATCCGTCCATACCAGCTTATAGCCATCTTCTCTTTTCAGGAAATATGCTTCATTTTCAAAGCTGATATTCCCTGCAACGGTATCAAACGTTGTCTGGTACTTCACCACGTTTCTTTCTTCGTTGTATGAGATAATTGCGGTTGTCATATTCTGTATTTCTATCCCTTCATAGATAGCAGAATTACGCTTTATAAAATCCTCCTCACTAATCCGCCCAGAGGATTCCACATCAAGCATTTGATACATTTCCTTATAATCTCGTTCTGAAATGCAATCCATATATGCAAGGAGCAATTCATCCAGTTTAGTCAAAGTGCTTCCCTGCTTAACCAAAATCAGCATATATGCTGCTATGCCAAATATAACTGCCGCCGTAATGCCTGCAATGATCCACAAAACCTTTCTGCTTCTCTTTCTTCTGTGTTTGCGATTCCTTTTCGCCATGACTTACCCTCCAAATTGAAACTATTTTTGCAAGAAATTCCGTCCTTAAATATTACTTGTGTAAGATTTGAGATTAAAAAAATATGATATGTGTTACCAAAATATTACACCCGTAAGATTTATAAGTCAAGTAAAATATTTTAACAAATCTTCCATAATCCATGTACGATATATCTTTAGGAAAAATTCAAACAAAGGAGACTTTACCATGCATGATTTACAGACACACATTAAAAATTATTTAGAGTATTGCAATACTCAGAAATGCTTAGATAAAAAAACGCTAAAAGCGTATCGGATTGATTTAAGACAATTCTCTGAACAACTTCCCAGCCCAAATGTAACAGAAATCACCTCTTCTGAATTAGAAACTTTTATAGCCGGACTTCATCAAAAATATAAACCTAAAACGGCAAAAAGAAAAATCGCTTCTGTAAAAGCGCTGTTCCACTATCTTGAATATAGAGAAATTATTGACCGGAATCCCTTTAACAAAATACAAACACGTTTTCGAGAGCCTATGATATTGCCCAAAATAATACCATTACATACCGTTGAGGTATTTTTATCTACAATATATAAACAACGTCAAATAGCTAAAACGACATATCAAAAACGAAATGCTCTCCGAGATGCCGCTGTTGTGGAACTTTTATTCGCTACTGGTATGAGAATTTCTGAACTCTGCTCATTAAAGGATAGCGATGTGAATTTATATGATGGTATAGTCCTTATCTATGGGAAAGGTGACAAAGAGCGAAGGATTCAAATAGGAAACAGCTCCGTGATCCATATTCTGGAAGAATATAAGAGTAACTTTTATACAGAAATTCAAATCTGTCAACACTTTTTTGTCAATCAGTCCAGTAAACCCTTGTCCGATCAAGCGATTCGCAGAATGATAAATAATTATGCATCCCTTGCTTCCATAGATCTACATATTACCCCTCATATGTTTCGCCATACTTTTGCCACAAGCCTTTTAGAAGCAGATGTCGATATACGGTTTATTCAAGAAATATTAGGACATAGTTCTATCAATGTTACAGAAATTTACACACATGTAACAGTCGCCAAGCAAAAAGATATTCTTACTAAGAAACATCCCCGAAAGGATTTTCATATCTAATTTTTCAAGAGCAATCCATAAACTTATATACATTTTAAATGGATTGCTCTTCGAAAACTAATAAATTCCCCTTAGACAAATCTTCAAATGCCATTCTTTACTTCATACCTTGATGAGTATGATATTCGTCTCAACCTCCTTGCGTTCGGTGTCAAGTTTGTATAATGTAAGGCATCAAATATATCCACCTATGATTCAAATGATAATTTGTAGTTATCCGTTAGATTTTGTGGCAAAGACTGGATAGAGAATCAAGAGTTATCTGTTATTCTTTGTTCTACATTGGGAGTACATTATGAATAGAAAAGTTCTTGTGATTGGAGATATCATTCTCGATGAATATATAGAAGGAAATTATGCTAAAAGAACATCTGACGATGGGAAAAATGTATTTTTAAAGGACACAATTACTTATATAGCAGGAGGGGCTGGAAATGTTGCGTCTAATATTGCTCAGGCGGGTATTCAAACATCTATCATAGGCGTCATAGGTTCGAATAGAGATTCTCAATGCTGTAAAAACATTTTAAAACAGAATGGTCTTGATATATCTATGATTATTGTAGAGCAGGATTGGCAGATTCCAGTCAAAACCAGATATATGGTTCATAACCAGCAAGTGTTCCGAAGTGATAAAGTACGAGACACTACCATTAAAAAATCAACAGAATATGCCCTTATGGAGCATTTAGAAAATTGTATAAAAGAATTTAGTGCTGTTGTAATATCAGATTATCAAACAGGTGTTTTAACCAAAGATTTAGTACATCACATTATACAATTAGCCAATCAATATAATAAACGGATCATATCTGATTCAAAAGCATCTTGCCTACTTCCGTTCAAAGGAAGTTATCTTATAAAAATGAATCATGAAGAATTGGGAATAGTTACAAAAAGGCTTTGCGATTCATGGGAAAAGATAAAGGAATCAGCTCTTCAAGTAATAGAACAATGTCAATGTAAATATGTTCTTGTAACTTGGGGCAAAAATGGAATGATTCTTTTGTCAAACTCTTCTTTTATACAATGTATAAGAAATCATTCAAACTCCTCTGCTGTTTGTACTATTGGAGCCGGCGACATTATAACTGCCTATCTTCTTGCAGGTATAGAAAATAATCTGCCAATCGAACAATGTATGGCTCTTGCTAGCACTGCTGCAGAAATTGCAGTAACTATGCCAATGACAACAGTATTACATATATTACTTTCAGATTTAAACTACAATTTTTCACCCAATGAATTAACTATTTGGGAAGAAATAAAAGGAAATGGAGGAAGCGAATATGTCAAAAACAGTGCTTGGACTCAATATTGGACATGACCGAAGTGCCGCAATAGTCCAAGATGGAAAATTATTAGGTGCATTGGCGCAGGAACGCATAGATCGGATAAAACATTCAAGTGGCTCTTTTCTTGCCTTTGACTGTATCAATAAGCTACTAGATTATTTAGGAATGACCATTCAAGATATAGATTGTATTGGTTTTTCTGGTGCTGAATTAGAAGATGAATGCTATATGGATTACATACTTAAAACATTATATTCACACTATAATTGTGATTATATTCCATCCTATATGATCGGGCATCATCAATCTCACGCAGAAGCTGCTTTCTCCGCATCAGGATTTAATCATGCATTGATATTGATTGCAGACGGTGGTGGTGATTATAGAGGAGAATTATCTGAGGCTGAAAGTTTATTTATAGGGAAAGATTCCTTAATCCAATATGTTGATGGTAGATATCAATCGCCGATTATCCGTCATATGAGTGATGAATGCAACTATCTTTATCCCCGTATGCCAAAAATTATTCAAAATAGAGAGCTAAGTATTAGTCGAAAGTATGAGCAAATTACCTATTTATTGGGTTTCGGATGGGGAGAAGCAGGGAAAACCATGGGACTGGCATCATATGGAAAGCCCCTTATGAAATATGACTTTAATAACATTTCGGGATTTCAGTACCGTGTAAATGCAAAGGATATTTTGAATGATCTATATTCATTGGAACTTTTATCTGGACATTCACATTTAAAATACTTATCTGAAAATGGGGCAGATATAGCACGAACAATCCAAGAATATACAGAAGGAATGTTTATTCATTTAATTCAGGAATTGATAGAACGTTATAACGAACATAATATTTGCTTAGGTGGAGGTCTTTTTCTAAATTGCCTTTTAAATCACAAACTATTAGAACAATGTCCAATAGACAAACTATTTGTATTTCCAGCTTGTGGAGATGATGGACAGGCAATTGGTAATGCATTTTCAGCATATAAAAAGCACTTTGGCACCACAAAATTTGAAGTATTATTACCATACTTAGGATTATCCTACACAGATGAAACTATTGAGTTATCACTTAAGCATAAGGGATTATCCTATAAACATTATACAGACCAAGAACTAAGTATCAAAGTTGCAGAATATATTGCAGAAAACAAAATTATAGGCTTTCATAGAGGGCGTACAGAAATTGGACCACGCGCACTTTGTCATAGGAGTATATTGGCAAATCCGGCAAATCCAGAAATGAAAGATATCTTAAATAAACGCGTAAAACATCGGGAATATTTTCGCCCATTTGCACCTACTGTAACATATGAGAGCCAATATGAGATATTTGAATTAAAGCAAAATTCCCCATATATGCTTTTAGTCGCAAATGTAAAAAAGGAATACCGTGAAAAACTCCCTGCTATAACACATATTGATAATACCGCAAGGGTACAGGCTATTTCACTTGAACAGGAACCCTTTCTCCATGCCATGCTACTGGAATTAAAAAAATTGATTGGCGTTCCGGTTGTTTTAAATACCTCTTTTAATGTTGCAGGGGAACCTATCGTTGAAACTCCAGATGATGCAATTCAAACATTTTTAAAAACAGAGATTGATATCTTAGTTGTTGGAAATTTTATTGTCACAAAATAAACTATAAGCCTGCAAGTCTGCCTGCTTATGAAAGAATAGGCATACTTGCAAGCTTGGACAAATTAGGATATGGCAATATAATAGCCTGTTTTTTCATCAAAAAGAGAATATGTGGCTGACTCGTCCATTAAAAGAAGATGTTTTTGATGAATATGTTTAAATTGAGCCTTGAATCGATCAATCGCTCTTTCACAAACGTACTGGCAATGGGGATCATTACAATTAAAACTGCATCCACTATTATATAATCCATCATTGCAATTTATACTATCCATAAATTGATAAAATTCATTCTCTCGTGTTAAATACTTACCAATATTTGTTAATACCAGAATATTGGCATAACAGAAATCGAGACTTCCAAGATAAAGTAGATTTTGTTGTTTTAACATTCTCTTTATGGTTTCTACTATTTTCATTATGTATTCTTCCTCTTTGTGAAGCCTGGTAGATATAATTAATTTTAAATTATAAAATTCCCATATATACGTTGCTATTCCATATCGTATGCTTGCATCTATGCCTTGTGAAATAAATCTCTCTGCTGATTCAAAATGGTTTGTTTCCCTGTTGCTTAAAAATTCCAATACAGCAAGAATTAAATAAGAACGTATAACAGAACTACTATAGTTTTTTTCTATTGACTGTCGGAGATATTGATGAATCAGAACTTTCATTTCAGAAATCCAGCCTATATCATCTTTACGCAAAGGTAACTTCTGGATAATAATGGAAAGTTCATTATGGAAAAAAATTCTAGAAAAATTTTTTTGGCTCAAAAAACTCTTTGCTTGTAGTAATGAGTGTTTTGATACTTCGGGGTCAATATAAAGGTGAAGTTTAGCTTTTGTTATCAATGCTAAAGCTTGTAAGTCAGGATCTCCTATTTCTTCTGCCAATGATTCCGATAATTTATTAAAATTTTCCGCTAACAGAAAATGATTATATTTGATATAAAGCCCTGCTAAACGGTCATACATGTCAAATTTGATAGAAGTATTATGTTTCTTAGGGTAAAGCAGTGACATGGTCAAACATTCTGTTAAATATTGTTCTGCATTTTTTAATTGCCCCGCATTCATATACCCATGAGCTTTCAATTCTGTGATATTATATAGAAATAAATCATCGTTTTGCATTTTTTTGTTTTTCTTTATTAGTTTAGTTGCATAAATACACTCATTTACAGCTGTCATAGGGGCATAGTGATGCAATGATGTATAAATTT
>OFFP01002010.1_pt1 | contig 12645 bp, 10 predicted proteins | sample 1521431 | NCBI WGS metagenome assembly OFFP01 (sample SAMEA3504104, study PRJEB24116) | mouse gut metagenome | biome: mouse gut; feature: mouse-associated habitat; material: faeces | place: Denmark | collected 2011 | reverse complement strand
CTGCGCTGGAATTTTGATGCCCCGTCAGCTTGCTGCGGGGTCTTTGACTGGTCTTAAGGGCTTTTCCAAGCAAATTGCGGATGAGGGATATCATCTGCTCGTAGTACCCATACTCAAACGCCTTTGCCAAAGGAACATCGTACTCATCAATCAGCAAAATTACTTTTGAACCATAATGCTTCTCCAACATTCCGGACAGCTTTTTCAGGCTGCCGCAAAATCTGGCTTCGCTCATATTATCGTCCAGAAGCTTTCGATATTCCGCTTTATCACGTTCATTCAGATGTTCGCTTTCTAAAAGAAAGAAAAACTTTTCAGCCGTTTCGGTCATAGTCTGAACGGCCATCTGAAATGCCATTTCATAAGACAGCGAACTGATTTCTTTCAGTGAAAGAGAAATCACCGGATACTTTCCCATGTATTCCTCACAAAGCGCAGTTTCCTTCAGAATATCCAGATGATCAAAAATACGTTTATCCCCTTCTGGTGAAAAGAAGTTTTCCAACATACTCATATTCAGAGATTTTCCGAACCTCCGGGGTCGGGTAAACAGGTTTACCGCGCCCCAATTATGAAGCAGCTCTGAAATGAATCTTGTTTTATCCACATAGTAAAAATCTTCTTTTATGATATCTTCAAAGTTTTCAATCCCAATGGGAAGTTTCTTTTTCAGCGTTTCCACCTCTTTTCACGCCCCTTTCATCATCCATACGCACTCTTCCTGCTCCGGATTCCTTTTCATTATAACAATGAAACAGCACCATTTCCACTAAATCTTCACGTTTTGCCAGCCGCACTTTTCCATCCTACTTCATCATGTCCACAATCAGCTTCATAGTTTCCATAGAAACCCTTCCTCTCAAAGAATACTCGATTCCATCTGCTCCAGTTCCCTATCAATCATATCCTTCATATTAATATCTATATCCTGCCTGCAATGAATATGCTTGCTTCCATTGCGGCAGAATGATATACTTTTTGATAGACAAAAGCACGGAGGTGTTGGAAGCATGGGAATGTATCTAAATCCTGGAAACAGTGGATTTGAAGAGATAAGAAACAGCCGGTATGTGGATAAGTCCGGCATGATCAGCCTGGTCAACCGCGTGATCGGGACAAAACAAAAGCTCATCTGTATCAGCAGGCCCCGGAGATTTGGAAAATCTTTTGCCGCTCAAATGCTGTGCGCCTATTATGATAAAACCTGTGACTCCAGAGCGTTATTCCATGACCTCATGATTGCAGAAGATCCAAAGATGAATGCCAGTTATGAGCAGCATTTAAACAAATATGACGTAATCTATCTGGATATGACGTATATAAAGCCATTTACCGATGGCTTTCGAAATACGGTTTCCTATCTCAGTGAAAAAATTATGGAAGAATTGGCCGAGGCTTACCCTGCTCTGAAAACAAGCAATGAGCTTCCTTCCACCATGCTCCGTACCGTGGAACTTACCGGGCATAAGTTTATCATGATCATTGACGAATGGGATGCCCCTATCCGTGAGACACCGGAAATCCGGAACGAATATCTGGAATTTCTGCGCACCTTGTTCAAGGGCAGCGGCTCCACATCCAGAATTTTCGCGGCCGCTTATATGACAGGTATCCTTCCAATCAAAAAAGACGGATCGCAGTCGGCAATCTCAGATTTTCAGGAGTATTCCATGGTTTTCCCCGGAGAGTTTGCAAGATATGTGGGATTTACAGAAAGCGAAATCCGCCAGCTCTGCCAGGAATACGATTGTAATTTTTCCGAAATGAAACATTGGTATGACGGATATACGCTGAATGGAGCCGGTTCCGTCTACAATCCCAATTCGGTAATGAAAGCCGTGTATAACCGCCGGTTTCATTCCTACTGGACTGAGACCTCTGCCGCCGAGAGCCTGATGGGATACATTGGTCTGAATTTTGACGGCCTGTCCAAGACCATCGCCCGGCTTCTGGGCGGCGTTGAAGTCGGCGTAGATACCAATGGTTTCTCCAATGATCTGATCACTTTCCGTAACCGGGATGACGTCCTGACGCTGCTGATCCATCTGGGCTATCTTTCTTATAATGAAGAAACCCAGACAGCACGCATCCCGAATGAAGAAATCCGGCTGGAATTTTTCAGGGCTGTCCGAAAACGGCAGTGGACGGACACACACCTGTAAGATCGAAAGAGTCCGACTCGAGTGAGCGGCCGCCTCTAATAGCGTTCATTTTGAAAATGGAGGGGCAATCAGCATCGCCCCTCCATTTTCAAACGCTGCACGCGCTTTTCCAGCCTATGTCAGCCCAGCCCCAGTACAAATCCAATCAGCCGCACCACACCGGCCGCCGCCCATGCAACCGCACACTGGCCCAGCACCACGCCGGCCGCCCATTTTCCGCCCAGCTCCCGCTTTACCGAAGCGATGGCCGCCACACAGGGCGTATACAGCAGGCAGAACACCAGCAGGCTGGCGGCGGCGAGGGGCGTCAGAGCCCCGGCAATGGCTTCCGTAGAACCAAACAGCACGGACAGGGTCGCCACCACGCTTTCCTTCGCCATAAATCCAGTAATCAATGCGGTGGAGATCCGCCAGTCCCCGATTCCCAGCGGACGCAGCACCGGCGCAAGAAGGCCGGCCAGCGCCGCCAGCATACTGTCATGGGAATTATCCACGATATTCAGCCCAAAATCAAAGGTCTGCAAAAACCAGATCACAATCGTCGCTATGAAAATCACCGTGAAAGCCCTCTGCAGGAAGTCTTTTGCCTTGTCCCACAGGAGATGCCCCACATTTTTCATCCCCGGCATCCGGTAATTGGGCAGCTCCATGACAAAGGGCACCGGCTCCCCTTTGAACATCGTTTTTTTCAGCAGAAGCGCGGACACGATCCCAAGCAGGATACCCAGCACATACAGCCCGATCATCACCAGCGCCGCATGCTCCGGAAAAAACACCGCGGTAAAAAATCCATAGATCGGCAGTTTTGCCGAGCAGCTCATAAACGGCGTCAGCAAGATCGTCATCTTCCGATCCCGCTCCGACGGCAGGGTTCTGGTCGCCATGACCCCGGGCACCGTACAGCCGAAGCCCACCAGCATGGGGACGATGCTCCGCCCGGAGAGCCCCATTTTCCGCAGCAGCTTGTCCATCACAAAGGCCACCCTGGCGATGTAGCCGCTGTCCTCCATCATGGAAAGGAAGAAAAACAGGATCACGATGATCGGCAGGAAACTGAGCACGCTGCCCACCCCGTTGAAAATCCCGTCAATGATGAGGGAATGCAGCACCTCGTTCACATCCGCCGCCGTAAGCGCGCTTTCCGCCAGTTCCGCCAGCCAGGTGATCCCCTGATCCAGCATGTCCTGCAGCCATGCGCCGATGACGTTGAAGGTGAGCCAGAACACCAGCCCCATGATCCCGATAAATACCGGCAGCGCCGTATATTTTCCTGTCAGCACCCGGTCAAGCTTCGCGCTCCGGGCGTGCTCTTTACTCTCCCGGGGCTTGATCACCGTGGCGTCGCAAACCTCCTGGATGAAGGAAAACCGCATATCCGCAATGGCCGCCGCCCGATCCATCCCGCTCTCCTTCTCCATCTGGCAGATGATGTGCTCCAGCATCTCCTTCTCATTCTGATCCAGCCCCAGACTGTCCTGAATCTGGGCATCCCCCTCCGCCAGCTTGCTCGCCGCGAAACGAACCGGAATCTCTGCCTGCCGGGCATGATCCTCGATCAGATGCATGATCCCGTGCAGGCATCTGTGGACTGCCCCACCTCGCTGATCCTCCCGGCAGAAGTCGATCCTGCCCGGGCGTTCCTGGTATTTTGCCACATGAAGGGCATGGTTCACCAGCTCGTCGGTTCCTTCATTCTTGACCGCCGACACCGGCACCACCGAGATTCCCAGCATGGCCTCCATCTCGTTGATCTGGATGGAGCCGCCGTTTCCCCGAACCTCGTCCATCATATTCAAAGCCAGTACAATGGGAATATCCAGTTCCATAAGCTGCATGGTCAGGTACAGGTTGCGCTCAATGTTGGTGGCATCTACTATATTGATAATCCCCTTGGGATGTTCCTTCAGCACAAATTCCCGGGTCACCATCTCCTCGCCGGAATAAGGCGACATGGAATAAATGCCCGGCAAATCCGTGATCAGCGTATTGCAGTGCCCCTTGATCACCCCGTCCTTCCGATCCACCGTCACCCCCGGAAAATTACCCACATGCTGGTTGGAACCGGTAAGCTGGTTGAAAAGCGTGGTCTTCCCGCAGTTCTGGTTGCCTGCCAGCGCAAAGGTCAAAAGCGCACTGTCCGGCAGCGGATGTTCCGTCCCTTTCTCATGGTACCGCCCGCCTTCACCCAGGCCGGGATGCTCGATACGAGGCTTCTTGCGGGTTCTCTCCTCTGTCTCCGGCTCCTGGTCCCGGACGTCCCGGATCTCTATTTTTTCCGCGTCCGCCAGGCGCAGCGTCAGCTCGTACCCGTGAATCATAAACTCCATCGGATCGCCCAGCGGGGCATACTTGATCAGTACAATCTCTGTCCCCGGAATGACCCCCATATCCAAAAAATGCTGTCTCAGCGCACCCTCGCCTCCTACCGTGGTGATGGTCGCCTTTTTGCCGATCGGCAGTTCCTTTAATGTCATAATCTCTTCTGTCCCTCTTTCGGCGCCGTCCGCGGCCTTGCCGTAAACTGCAGCCCTCTCTCTGTTCGGTAACTGTTTCTGCTTTCCTAGTATAACATGCCGTAAACGGAGTGTAAAGGAACTCACCTTTCCAGCAGGAAATCAATCAGATTTTTATGGATGATCCCGTCCCTGCTAAGCGGCACTTTATCCATGGACACCACATATTTCGGATAATTGTCCTCAATCACGCGGTACGCCCCAAATTCCCGTTCGACCACCGACTCGTCCGCCAGATAATAGGCTGCCTGGACATAGATCTTCTCCTTCCCCCGCTGGGCGATAAAATCCACCTCGCCGCGGTACGTCTTGCCCACATAGACCTTATAACCCCTTGTGACCAGTTCATTGTAGCAAATGGTTTCCACAATGTAATTGTATTCGTCCTTTACACGGTTCTTTTTCAGATAGAAAAATCCCAGGTCGCATACATAGACCTTTTCCTCAAACGCAAGCTGTTTTTTTCCGCGGATGTCGTACCTCGGAATCTTGTCGCAGATACAGGCTTCCTCCACATATTTGATGTAATCGTACACCGTCGGCGCCGACACCTTTTGATGCTTATCGGAAATCGCTTCGGAGATCTTATTGCCGGATACCGTGACGGAAGAATTACCCACCAGATAATCCAGCACCCGCTCCAACGCCTGTGGGGACGTGACCTTGTTGCGCATCACGATATCCTTGAGTACAACGGAATCGTAGATATTGGACAGAAGAATCTCCTTGCTTCGCTCCTCTTTCTCCTTGCAGACAAGTGGAAAACCGCCCCACTTCATATACTCCGCCAGAAGCTGGTCATAATCCGACCGGTCTTCATGAAACTGGCAGAACTCTTTGAAATTGAAAGGCAGTATCCGGAATGAAACCGTCCGCCCGCTCAAATGCGTCGCCAGCTCCCCGGAAAGCAATCGGGAATTGGAACCCGTTATGAAGATGCTGACATCATGCGTCGCCCGGAACGAATTGACCACCAGCTCAAATTCGTCCACATTTTGGATCTCGTCAAAAAACAGGTAATATTTTTCCTGACGGGTCAGCTTTGACTCAACATATTCATAAAATGCGCCCGGCTCGCAGTACGCCTTAAACTTATAATCCTCAAAATTCAGATACAGGATGCGTTCCTCGGGCACCTGGGCATCCCTCACCTCATCGATGATCTGCCGCAGCAGAGTCGATTTGCCGCAGCGGCGGATTCCGGTAATGACTTTCACCATCTCCGACTCATAAAATGGCCGAATCTCTTTCAGATATAATTCCCTTTTTACCATTTTCACCGCCTCCTGGTTCATTCTAGTTTCCATTATAATAGCATATCTTCCCTCACATTTCAATAGAATTAAATCTATTTAATTCTATTGTATATTTTCAATATTCTATTAACTATTTTTTATTCTTTATCTCATTTTTATGTTTTGTTAAATTGTTTTAATTCTATTATGTCCTTTTCTGCAAAAATAATCCAACTCATTCATCCATTCGCAAAATCCGTGCTGCCGTACAATTGGATTTTTTTCAAGCTGTGCTGTTGGCAGCTTTTTTACCGAGATTTTTCAAAATACCAGGATGGGCGCAAAAAAACAGGAAATCTTTTCTTGATTTCCTGTCTTTGTGTGCCTTTTCATATGTAGGAAAATGATTCCGTTTTCTTCTGACTATAATTCTACAAATAGTAAATTATGGCGTTATGACTGGCTTCCCCTCCTCATCAAGTAAGGGTGTCAATCCTCCTGCGTATCCGTCTTTACGGAAAATATAATTTACTCCCGTTTCTGTATCAACCCATATTTCAATTAAATTTATCTTACCTTGTGTATAGACTTTCTCAAAACGCTCCATAAGTATTCCTCCTAAACTTGATTTACCCATGTCTCTTGTTTTCAGTTGCTTGCTTCTTCACCGTACATGAGCATTACTCCGCCGCTTCAATCACCGGGTCCACCACTTCCTGGGTCAGCACGTTGATGAATCCCACATCCGTAATGGCATACACCGGGATTGCCGCAAGGCAGATGAAGGAAAGGAACATAAACGGAATGGTGATCGGGCATCCCAGTTCGTGAATGATGCCGTTCAGCTTCCGTTTTTCATTCGCCAATTCTTCCCCGGACAGGTCGGAGAGCAGTCCGCAGACCGGATATTCCACCGCGCCCAGGATTTCCCCGTCCTTTACAACCACCTGGCCGCCGCCGATATCGATGAGGTAATTCACGGCCTTTGCCATATCCTCGAAATTGGTTCCCATGACGATCACATTGTGGTTGTCATGCCCTACAGAAGACGCGATCGCCCCTGCCTGCAGATGGAACCCTCCCATAAATGCTTTTCCGACGTTTCCGTTGATCCCGTACCGCTCTACCTGCGCGATGTAAAGCACATCCTGGGAAATGTCGCACTGCACCACGCCGTCTTTCACGTCCAGCACCGCCTCACGGCCCTGGGTAATGGGAATCCACGGAAGCGTATCCATCACCTGTACCCGGACCTTCTTCGCCCCTTCCGGCGCATAGATCTTGAAGCTGTCCGGCGTAATCGGATTTTTCAAACGGGTCGTATTCAGCAGGCACGGCTTATGTTCGGCCTTTGGATAGGAAACAAGGCACTTCTTATGGTCCACGATCTGTTTTCCGCCGGAAATGACGCTCAGCACTTCAAACGCTTCCTCCCCGGTGGTAATGTTGAGATCCGCGCGTTTTCCCGGCGCCAGTCCGCCGATCTCATCATCCAGATGAAATGCGCGCGCCGCGTTTAAGGATACCATCTGGATCGCAGTCGGAAAATCAACTCCATTTTTCAGGGCGGTGCGCACCGCGTCGTCCAAATGCCCCCGGTCAACCGCATCTACGGTGTGTAAGTCGTCTGTCACGATGCTGACTCTGGACGTATCCAGCTTCTGCTCCAGGATCGGCTTTAAGCAGTCCGCCATATTGCGGGCCGCGGAACCTTCCCGGATCATCAGATGGCAGCCGTTTCGAAGCCGGGCAAGGGCATCTTCGCCGGACAGCGATTCATGATCCGTGGTCACCCCTGCCGCCAGACAGGTATTCAGCGCCGCCCCTTCCATATCCGGCAAATGTCCCTGGCAGGTTTTTCCCGGCATATGGTTCACATGGTCCATGGATTCCATGAGTTCCGGAAAACCGTTCAGTATGTAGGGCCCGACCACTTCCGAAATTCCCACCGCGTCCTTTCTCTCCAGGGCTTTTTTGATGATCTCCGGGTTAAAATGTCCGCCGCTGGTTTCCAGGTTCGGCGCAAACGGCACATGGGACGGAACCACAAAATACAGCTTCAGATCCGTCGCCTCCGCTTCCTCCAGAACCGCCTCGATCCCTTCCAGCCCGGCCACTACGCCGATCTCATGAAGGTCTGTCATGACTGCGGTGGTACCGTGCTTTAAGACCAGTTCCGCAAAGGAGCGGATAGACAGGCTGCTGCTCTCGGGGTGGATGTGCCCGTCTATGAATCCGGGCGTAATATAGTTGCCTCCCGCATCAATCACTTCTGTGCCTTCACCGATGGCATACTCCACGTCTCCCACTGCCGCGATCTTATCCCCGCTGATCGCCACGCCGCCTTCGTAAATCTCCTTTGTATACACGTTGACCAGTTTACCGTTTTTTACGACTATATCTGCCGGGGCCTGTCCGCCTGCTGCCGCCAATAATTTTTTATCCATTGAATGTTCGTTCTCCTTTTTTCTGAAACTTGTTTCATTTGGGTGTACAGTTCTAATAGATCACCGGGAAACGATCCGGCAGTACGATGCCCGCCCTCTTGTAGATCGCTTCGCTTCGTTCCTGTGCTTCTTTCAATATTGCCTCTTCATCCAGGGTCAGGATCTTCCGTTCCTTCATCAGCCATTTTCCATTGCACATCGTGCTCTCGATGTTGGAGGAATGCATCGCCGTCACAAGCGCGGCGATCCGGTCGTTGACCGGCATCATGGACGGGCCGTGGGGGTCGATCACGATCAAATCCGCTTTTTTGCCCGGCTCCAGGCTTCCATAGACCTCCTCGTCCAGCAGCGCCCGGGCGCCGTTTTTCGTGGCCATGCACAAAATGTCCTCCGAGGGCACTACTGTGGAATCCAGCCTCCATCCCTTATGAATCAGCGAGGTCAGCCACATTTCATCCACCATGTCCATGCGGTTGCTGGAAGACGCGCCGTCCGTGCCGATGGAAACGCAGACTTTCTTTTTCAGCATCTGCGGGATTTTCGCAAATCCAAGGACGCGCATTGCCGACGCCGGGTTGTGGGAAACCTTTACGTCATATTTTTTAAACAGGTCGATTTCCTCGTTGGTCAGCCAGACCGTGTGAACCGCCAGCAGGTTTTTATCCAGCACGCCCAGCTTATGGAGGTGGGTGACCGTAGGCTCTCCGTAAACGGCCTGGGTATACTCGATCTCGGACTTGGCTTCAGCCACATGCATATGCACGCCCACGCCGTATTTGTCGGCCAGCTCCTTGGTTTTCACGATCAGTTCATCGGTATTGTTGAAAATGGTGCGCAGCCCGAACCACACCTGTACCCTTCCGTCCGCGGTATTGTGGTATTTGTTCAGATCGTCGATCTGCTGCTCCAGTTCTTCCTCCGTGGTTCGCTGCCAGATCTCGGGAAGTCCTTCCCCGCAGTCCATCACGGATTTTGCCAGCTTTGCGCGAAGCCCGGCCTCCGTCACCGCCCTTGCCATGCCGCTGACAAACTGCCCGCCCGGCTCCGCAAAGCTGGTCACCCCTGCCCGGATCTGCTCCAGACAGCACATCAGCGTGGATACATAGGAATCTTCCTCTGTCATGCTGCTCTCGAAAGGCCACATCCGCTTGTGCAGCCAGGTGATAAAGTCCACGTCGTCCCCGACCCCGCGGCTGATCTGCTGGGACGTATGTACATGGGTGTTTACAAATCCCGGAAGCAGGTATTTTCCGTGCAGGTCGATCACCTCCGCGTCCCTGCAAAGCTGCCGCTCATCCACCTCTCCCACCGCCAGGATCTTGTCCCCTTCTACCAGCAGGCTTCCGCAGGCATACACCTGGTTTGATGCATTCATCGTAAGAATATATCCATTTTTAAAGTAAATTTGTCTGGAATTTTCCAATGGCACCGCCTCCTTTTCTAATAATTCTAATGTTCATTGTATCGAACATTGTTCAATTTGTCAATCTATGGAATGGGGACCAATAATACCCATTTCTGCCGCAAAATCAAAAAATTATATTTTTTTCTTTCATTTTTTCATGAACATTGGTATACTTGAAGTTAATTTACTAAACTCCCTCTTCTTGATACGGCACTGAATAATAAAAATGTAAGGTTACTAATCACAGTAACAATGTAGGCCATCACTATCCACCAGTCATTTTACATCTGCCGCTTTTACTATGATATATGCCAATCCATCCACATAGAATTTTATCAGGAGGTCCATACATGGATTTAAACAAAATCGGAAAAGCCCTCAAGGAGCATCGTCTGGAGCAGAATCTATCAATCCGCGATCTGTCCGGCGTGTCGAATGTGGCGGCAAGTACCATCAGCCAGATCGAAACCGGAAAAACTTCCCCGAACCTGCTCACCCTGAAGTCCATATGCGACGCACTGAATCTCCCGGTCTTCTCCCTGTTCCTGGAAGAAGATGAGGAGCAGATCCAGCTTGTGCGCCATACGGACCAGAAGTCATTTGTCCGCAATACGAGCAATGGGAAATCTCTGATCGAATCCCTGATCATCCAGGGAAAAAATGAGATGTACGCCGCTACAGTCACCGTACCGTCCCACACTGATTCCGGGGAGTACGCCCACCACGGCGGCGAAGAGTTCGTGTATGTTCTGTATGGAAGTGTGATATTTGATATGGAAAATAAAGGGACCTACGAACTGAATGAACACGATACACTGTATTATCCCAATTATATCGGCCATCGCTGGAGCAATGTAACAGACAAGGAGGCAAAGATCCTGATGGTCTCCACCTCCCCGTATACATTTTAAATATCCGTATTTAACATAATCCCGCCGGCGGCGGCAGTCAGCCGCAATACAGACGGGATTCATTTACCGGGCTTCACACACTATGAAACCCTTTCCCTATGATCTCGCTTGTATTGGAAATCAATATAAACGCCGACGGATCCTCTTTTTTGATGAAATTCCTCAGCAGCACCGCCTGATGCCGGTTCAGCGCAGTAAAGATGATATACTTCTGGGAGCCGGTAAACGCTCCCTGCCCTTCGCAGATCGTAGCGCTGCGGTTCAGCTCATGTACGATAAAATCACAGATCGACTCCGGCCTGCTGCAGAATACGTTAAAATACTTGGAGAGATTCAGGCTTTCAATGAAGTTATCCACCAGCACGGAACGGAACGCCAGTCCCAGGCAGGAGTACAGTCCCACCTCCACGTCAAACACAAAGAATCCGGCAACCGTGATAGCTACATCAGAGAGCATCAGCGCCCGGCCGATATCGATGCTGGAATACTTTTTCAGGATCATGGCCACAATATCCGTACCGCCGCTGGAAGCCCCGATATTGAACAATACCGCAGACCCAAAAGCCGGAAGCACGATCGCAAAGATCACTTCCAGCAGAGGCTCGTTCGTAAACGGATGGCGCATAGGCCAGATCCGCTCAAACAATGACAGCAGGACCGAGAGCAGCACGCTGCAGTAAGCAGTCTTTGCCACAAACTTCTTCCCCAGGATCACGGCCCCCAGTACGAGCAGGACCATATTGGCCGCAAAGGAAAAATCCGACGCAGAAATCAGCCCGGACTTTGCAACAAGGACGGCAAGACCGGTAATCCCGCCAAACGTAAAGTTATTGGTAAACTTGAAAAAATAAATTCCTACGGCCATGATCAAGGTCGCTGATGTCATCATGAAAAAGCTGCGAATTTTCGTCTTCATATGTATTTTCCTCTGTTTTTGTAGTGAAACATTTTTAATGTGCGGCCGTGCAGCACAGTACACGGCCAGGGATTGAACAGTGTCTCCCATAGTTCCCGCTTCCGTGACGCCGGCTTATGATTCCTCATCATAGAGGAAGCTGACCGCTTCGTAGATCTTTTGGAAATCAATCACACACTTGCTCCGGAATATTCCCACCGGTACTTTCTGTGTAAAATCATAAAGCCTGACATTAAGATCGCTCTCGAAATCATACACAATGACCTTCCGCTTGTCCGGGTCTACCAGCCAGTATTCCCGCACGCCTGCCGCCTCGTACTTGGACAGCTTGAGCATCATGTCCTTCCGTCTGGTGGACCTGGAAAGCACCTCCACAACCAGATCTGGCGCACCGTAAACCACGCCCCGGCGAAACTTGCCCCGGTCACAGACGACCATGACATCGGGCTGTACCATCGTCTTCTCATCACAGTCAAGCTGCACATCCAGCGGGGAGGACATGGGCACGCATGATCCCCCCTTCTTATCAATATAATCCGCCAGCTTCCTGTAGACCTGTCCCACGAATGCCTGATGCACGCTGTTCGGCGCAGCCATATCGTAAAATACCCCGTCGATCAGTTCTGCGTGCTTTTCTTCCGGCAGCGCAAAATAGTCATCCAGCGTATACCCGCCCTGCCGCGACTTCTCGTATTCCAGCTCCGTCATGTAGGCCGCCCGGGCTTCCCGGATCATCATATCCATCTTATTCCCAAATACGCCTTCCAACGCCTTCAATGTATCGTAACGCGGGGATTTCGTAACGCCGCCCAGCACCTTCTGCACCGTTCCCAGCGGCAGTCCCGAGAGTTCCGCAATCTGTTCATAGGAATAGCCAAGTTCTTTTTTGCGCCTCCGCATCTCTTCGATCGTCATGGAAATCCCTCCTTTCTATTCAGGCTTTTCTTTATTTTAGCAGTTTTCTTTCCATTTTTCAACCGTATTTCCATTTTTTATCCATTTGTTACTGTTCACACCCTGGCCGGGTGCTCACAGTAACGGCATCCAGCCCATTGA
>OFFP01002009.1_pt1 | contig 12646 bp, 11 predicted proteins | sample 1521431 | NCBI WGS metagenome assembly OFFP01 (sample SAMEA3504104, study PRJEB24116) | mouse gut metagenome | biome: mouse gut; feature: mouse-associated habitat; material: faeces | place: Denmark | collected 2011 | reverse complement strand
GGAGCTGCCCGGGACGCGCAGGATTGTCATGTAGAACTGATCTGCGACGGAATCCATATCCATCCTTCTGTCGTGCGCGCGACCTTTGAGATGTTCGGGGCAGAGCGGGTCATTCTGATCAGTGACAGTATGAGGGCCACCGGACTGACAGACGGACAGTATACGCTGGGCGGACAGGATGTGTATGTAAAGGGGGCGAAAGCAACCCTGGCAGACGGAACGATTGCCGGCTCGGCAACAAACCTCATGGGATGCCTGCGCAGGGCGGTCATGGATATGGAGATCCCGCTGGAAACAGCAGTGGGCTGCGCAACAGCCAACCCGGCTCGGGAGATCGGGATCTATGACAGGTGCGGAAGCATCACACCGGGGAAGGATGCGGACCTGGTCCTGCTGGACAAGGATCTGCAGGTGAAGGCCGTATATATTAATGGAAGAAAGCTTGAAAAATGAGAAAGAGTGAAATGACTGTGAATAGTAGCTCAATATTCGCGGTAGTAAGGAACTGTCATGGAATGTGATTTCATGACAGTTCCTTATGTGCTGAAAGCAGAAGGAAATGTGTCCTGTAACCCGACAGTACCAGCAGCTTTGCCGGCGGTATCTGCGGACAGACAGGAATGAACTTCTGCGAAAGGATTTGCGGAAGTTTCTGATAAAAGAAGAAGAGAGGTACGACAATGATAAAGGTAAAAGAATACAGGGGGCATATCCGAAACTGGGAAGTGCTGTGCGGGGAATTGGGGATCGATTCGTCTCTGTCCCGCGAGGAACGTGAGCAGGCGATTCTGACAGCGGCATACAAGACATGGGGCTGCCAGATGGCAGATCATATCTACGGGATGTTTGCATTTGCGCTGTGGGATGAGGAAGAAGAGACTCTCTTCTGTCTCCGGGACCAGTTCGGGACGAAACCATTCTACTACTATCAGACAGAGGATGGAAGGCTGCTTTACGGCACTACGATCCGAAGGATCATGGAGCAGCCCGGATTTGTGAAAGAATTAAACGAGGATATGCTGCAGATCTACCTCACTCTGACCTACGGCGCCGGAGAGGATACATTTTTTAAGGGGGTGAAAAAGCTCCTGCCCGGACGTTATCTGATCTGGAAAGCAGGGAAGATTACGGTGGAGCGCTACTGGATGCCGGGATTTCATCCGGATGAGAGCAAAAATCTGGAAGACTGGGCGGAGGAAATCCACAGCACCATTCAGAAGATCATGCCGGAGGTGAAAGCAAAGGACGAAACTGCAGAATCCTTTTTGTCCGGCGGTGTGGACTCTTCCTATGTACTGGCTATGTCCGACGCGAAGACGGCAGATACATGCGGCTATGCCGAGGAACGCTTCGATGAGTCCAGGCTGGCGGCGCAGACGGGAAGGATCCTGGGCCGGGAGTGTTTCCGCAGTCTGATCACGCCTGACCAGTATTTCGGTATCGTGCCTTATGTCATGTACCATATGGAGCAGCCTTTGGGGGATGCCTCGGCCATCGTGTTTGCCATCGCCTGCCAGGATACAGCGAAGCACACGAAGCTGTGCTATTCCGGAGAAGGGGCGGATGAATTTTTCGGTGGCTACAATATGTACCGCAATGCGGAGCGCTACGGGGAGAATCTCAAGACCTTTTATGTGGGCAATACCAATATTATGAAGGAAGACGAGAAGAAGCGGATTCTGAAGCGGTATGATGAGACGAATCTGCCTATTAATCTGGTCAGGGATATCTATGAGGAGATCGAGGGGCTTGACCCGCTTTCTAAAATGTCAGATATCGATATTCAAATCTGGCTGGAAGGGGACATTTATCTCAATGTGGACAAGATGAGCACGGCGGCAGGTCTGGAGATCCGGATGCCGCTCACCGACATGCGGATCTTCGACATTGCGTCAAGGATGCCCTCCCGGTACAAGGTGAACGAAGAGCAGAACAAGGTGGCGTTCCGTACCGCGGCGGCAAAGGTGCTGCCGGAGGAGATCGCTTTCCGCAAGAAGCTGGGCTTCATTGTGCCGATCCGCATCTGGATGGCAGACGACCGGTATAATCAGGATGTGCGGAGACTTTTCCAGAGTGAGATTGCGGAGAAGTTCTTCCATGTGGAGGAGATCAACGGGATTTTTGAGGATTACATAGGGGGCAATTCGGACAACTGGAGAAAGGTGTGGACGATCTATACGTTTCTTGTGTGGTATGAGGAATATTTTGTGAAGCGGTAAAATTTAAGATTGTCTTTTTTTTGATAATGGGATATAATGGTACAAGAGTCAAAATATTTCCCGCCGCATACAACGGCGGGGTGGGAGAATTGGAGGAAAGTTATTATGTTAGTATCAGCAAAAGAAATGCTTCAAAAAGCAAAAGCAGGCCACTATGCGGTTGGACAGTTCAACATCAACAACCTGGAATGGACAAAGGCCATTCTTCTGATAGCAGAAGAGTGCAAGTCCCCGGTGATCCTTGGTGTGTCTGAGGGCGCAGGCAAGTACATGGCAGGATACAAGACAGTAGTCGGCATGGTGAACGGCATGCTGGAAGAGCTGAAGATCACGGTTCCGGTTGCTCTGCATCTGGATCACGGCAGCTACGACGGATGTATGAAGTGCATCGAAGCGGGCTTCTCATCCATTATGTTTGACGGTTCCCATTTCCCAATCGAAGAGAACGTAGAGAAGACAAAAGAACTGGTTGCTATCGTCAATGAAAAGGGAATGTCCCTGGAAGCCGAAGTAGGCGCGATCGGCGGAGAAGAAGACGGTGTAGTGGGCAAGGGCGAGTGTGCAGATCCGGAAGAGTGCAAGAGAATCGCTGACCTCGGAATCGACTTCCTGGCAGCAGGAATCGGCAATATCCACGGAAAATATCCGGCTAACTGGGAAGGCTTAAGCTTTGAGACTCTGGATGCAATCCAGAAGCTGACAGGGGACATGCCTCTGGTACTTCACGGCGGTACAGGAATCCCGGCTGACATGATCAAGAAGGCGATCTCTCTCGGCGTTGCAAAGATCAATGTAAATACAGAGTGCCAGCTTTCCTTTGCGGCAGCGACAAGAGAATATGTAGAAGCAGGAAAAGACCTGGAAGGCAAGGGATTTGATCCGCGTAAGCTTCTGAAACCGGGCTTTGACGCAATCCAGGCGACAGTAAAAGAAAAGATGGAATTATTCGGTTCTGTTGGAAAAGCCTGAAAAAAAGTTTAAAATTTACTTGCCTTTTTGGAAGGATTGAGTTATACTGACAGACGTAGAAAAGAACGAGGACGTTCCAAGAATGCTTGGAGTGTCCTCTTTTACTTTCAGGAACTGCCGGGAAACGGCTTGTACATAAGGACAGAATTGATTCGTCCAGGGCGGGCGTTTTCCCGATCATTCTTCATTAGGGATCATGCAGAAAGGAAGGAATTATGAGCACAGAATTTTTCAACGTAGCAGATATTTTTGGGGAAAATGTATTTAACGATACGGTGATGCAGGCGCGTCTTCCGAAGAAAGTTTACAAAAACCTGAAAAAGACGATTGAAGAGGGAAAGGAACTGGATCTTGAGACAGCGGACGTCATTGCCCATGAGATGAAGGAATGGGCCATTGAGAAGGGCGCGACCCATTATACCCACTGGTTTCTGCCTCTGACCGGCGTGACGGCCGAGAAGCACGATTCATTTATCTCCGCTCCGCTTCCCAGCGGAAAGATCCTGATGAGCTTTTCCGGAAAAGAACTGATCAAGGGAGAGCCGGACGCGTCTTCATTTCCGTCCGGGGGCTTGCGCGCTACATTTGAAGCAAGAGGCTATACGGCATGGGACTGCACTTCTCCCGCATTTGTGAGACAGGACGCGGCAGGCGGCACACTCTGTATCCCGACGGCATTCTGTTCCTATACAGGGGAAGCGCTGGATCAGAAGACTCCTCTCTTACGGTCCATGGAAGCCATCAATGTACAGGCGCTCAGACTCCTCCGTCTGTTTGGAAATACTACCTCCAAGAAGGTCACTCCGTCCGTAGGTCCGGAGCAGGAATATTTCCTGGTGGATGCAGAGAAGTTCCAGCAGAGGAAGGATCTGATCTATACCGGGCGCACCCTGTTCGGGGCAATGCCGCCCAAGGGTCAGGAACTGGATGACCATTATTTTGGAACCATACGCCAGAGGATCGCGGGCTTCATGCGGGATGTGAACATTGAGCTGTGGAAGGTGGGCGTGTCGGCCAAGACTCAGCATAACGAGGTGGCGCCGGCACAGCATGAGCTGGCTCCCATCTATGCGGAGGCCAACATTGCGGTGGACCACAACCAGATCGTGATGCAGACCTTGAAGCGGGTCGCATGCCAGCACGGGATGAAGTGCCTGCTCCATGAGAAGCCCTTTGCAGGGGTCAATGGCTCAGGTAAGCACAACAACTGGTCCATCACAACGGATGACGGCATCAACATGCTGGACCCAGGCAGGACTCCTCATGAAAATACCCAGTTCTTGCTGGTACTGTCTTGTATCCTGAAAGCAGTCAACAAGCATGCGGATCTGCTCCGGGAGTCTGCGGCAGATCCGGGAAATGACCACAGACTTGGGGCAAATGAGGCACCTCCAGCAATCATTTCCATTTTCCTTGGGGAGCAGCTCGAGGATGTGATGGAGCAGCTCGTCAGTACCGGAGAAGCAACCCACAGCTTAAAGGGCGGCAAGCTGCAGACCGGTGTGACCACGCTTCCGGACCTGTCCAAGGACGCGACGGACAGAAACAGAACCTCGCCGTTTGCATTTACAGGAAATAAATTCGAGTTCCGTATGGTAGGCTCCCGGGATTCCATCGCAAATCCCAACATTGTGTTAAATACCATTGTTGCGGAAGCATTTGCGGATGCCTGTGAAGTCCTGGAAAAAGCAGATGATTTTGATATGGCAGTACATGATCTGATCAAGAAATATATGACTGAGAACCAGCGGATCGTATTCAACGGAAACGGATATTCCGGGGAATGGGTGAAGGAGGCCGAGAGAAGAGGGCTTCCGAATATCAAATCCATGGTGGAGGCGATTCCTGCTATCACAACTGATAAGGCGGTGGAGCTGTTCGAGAGGTTTAATGTCTTTACAAAGGCTGAGCTCGAATCCCGTGCGGAGATCCAATATGAATCTTACGCAAAGGCGATCAACATCGAAGCCCGTACTATGATCGATATGGCGAGCAAGCAGATCATCCCGGCGGTGATGGGGTATACGAAGACACTGGCAGACACCATTCTGGCAGTCAAGGCGGCCGGCGCGGATGTCAGTGTACAGTCAGGGCTGCTGGCAGAGGTTTCCGCACTTCTGAAAGAAACGAAGGATGCTTTGGAGTCGCTCATCCGGGCGGCAGAGGAAGCTGCGGCGAAGGAAGAAGGTCCGGTACAGGCGAATTATTATCATACGGATGTATTTCCGGCAATGGAGGCGCTGCGGGCGCCTGTAGACCAGCTGGAAATGATCGTGGATAAGGAAGTGTGGCCGATGCCGTCTTATGGAGATCTGATTTTTGAAGTATAGGGATTATCTGTGATTCTGCGGAGAAAAAGCTGCCGGCGGATGGACGGAAGATCATAAAACTGAAAGGGCGTTTTTCGGAGAGAAGAACGTCCTTTTTCCGCAGAGTGTATCAGGAGGTCGGATGATCCTAAAAAAATAGACAGAAACAAGCAGGAGGCTCAGGATGCATAATTATACAAGAAAAGATATCATGGAGATGGTAGAGGACGAGGATGTGGGATTTATCCGTCTGCAGTTTACCGATATATACGGAACCATGAAAAATATGGCGGTAACGGTAAGCCAGCTGAAAAAAGCCATGGATAACCAGTGCATGTTCGATGCTTCTCCAATCAGGGATTTTCCGGGGGCGGGAGAGTCGGACCTGTATCTGTACCCGGACCTGAATACATTTGAGATTTTTCCGTGGCGTCCCCAGCAGGGCAAGGTGGCACGGATGATCTGTGACTTGCACTGTTCAGACGGCAGGCCCTGTGAGAGCGATCCGCGCCAGGTCTTAAAAAGGGTACTGGCAGAGGCTGCGGAGATGGGTTATACCATGAAGGCAGGGCCGGAATGTGAATTTTTCTTGTTCCATATGGATGAAGACGGCCTGCCCACGACGCTGACCCATGAACAGGGAGGGTATTTTGACGTTGGACCGATGGACTTCGGGGAGAATGCCCGGCGGGATATGGTGCTGACTCTGGAAGAGATGGGATTTGTCATTGAATCCTCCTACCATGAAACCGCGCCTGCCCAGCATGAGATTGATTTCCAGTTTGATGAAGCGCTTGTTACGGCGGATAATATCATGACTTTTCGGATGGTAGTCAAGACCATTGCGAAGCGGCATGGGCTACATGCCACATTTATGCCCAAGCCGAGGACAGAAAATGCAGGCTCCGGGATGCATCTGAACCTGTCCCTGCATAAGGATGGGAAAAATGTATTTCGGGATGACACGGATCCGAATGGAATCAGCCGGGAGGCTTATTATTTTATGGGTGGTCTGATGAAGCATATACAGGCTTTCACCTGTATCACGAATCCTACGGTCAATTCTTACAAGCGGCTGGGGCCGGGATTCGAGGCGCCGGTTTACTTGGGATGGTCCGCAAGTACCCGGAATCCACTGCTTCGGATTCCGCCTGTGCGCGGAGAGCACGCCCGGATTGAGTTGAGAAGCCCGGATTCTTCGTCAAACCCGTATCTGGCATTTGCGGTATTGCTGGCAGCAGGTCTGGACGGGATCAGGAATCAGATCCAGCCGCCGGAAGGGATTGACAGGGACATTCAGTTCATGACCGATGCGGAGCGGACAAAGCTGCAGATCGAGAAGCTTCCGGTAAATCTGGGGGAAGCAGTCAGGAAGCTGGAGCAGGATATATTTATCCGGGAGGTGCTGGGGCAGAAGCTGGCATCGGATATCATAGCGGCCAGAAAGAAGGAATATCAGGATTACTGCATGCAGGTGACAGACTGGGAGATTGCAAATTATCTGTATAAGGTATGACAGGGCCGCCAAATTTGATGACGGCCTGAGTTACAGGGCACGCCTGGCAAGAGGGCGGCATGTAACGATCGGCGGCAGTGAAGGAACAAGCTGGGGGTGAGCAGATATGGTGCACACGATCATTGTATTTCCGAAAAAGGAAGTGGGGGTAAATATCCGGAATATCCTGAACCGCAGCGGCCTGGAGACGGCAGGGGTCTGTACGACGGGCGCCCAGGCGCTGCAGTGCGCGGATATGATGGATGAAGGAATCGTGATCTGCGGTTACCGGATGCAGGATATGATGTACTCCGAGCTTCGGGAATGCCTGCCAAAGACCTTTGAAATGCTCCTGATCTCTTCGCCGGAGAAGTGGAGCGACGGTCTGGAACCGGGAGTGCTGGGGCTGGCCATGCCTCTGAAGGTCTACGACCTGCTCAACAGCGTGGATATGCTGCGTCAGGGGATACAGCGCAGGAGAAAGAAACGGCGGGAGGCGGCGAAGAACCGGAGCGAGGAACAGAAGGCGGTGATCGCACAGGCGAAAGCACTTTTGATGGAGCGTAACCATATTTCCGAGGAAGAGGCCCACCGTTTTCTCCAGAAAAGCAGCATGGACAGCGGGACAAATATGCTGGAAACAGCGCAGATGGTATTGACGATAATGCATGACACAGTGTAAACTATTCAGAACGGCAGCAGAATGAAAAAACAGACTGTGCAAGTTTACTTGCTAAAGGCTGTTTTTTCATTCTGCTATTGGCGGAAAACCGACAGCCTCAGACAGAAGCAGCGCAGGCGGCGGAAAGTCTGCGAAGCAGACGGGTCTGAGGCGTACCGTTCTGGTCAGGGAAATCGAATTTTCTGACAGGAGTGTTAAGATATCACAGCAGAAATGAGGAAATAAAGAATGAGATTTACAAAAATGCAGGGCCTGGGAAATGACTATGTTTATGTAAACTGTTTTGAGGAAACCGTAGCACATCCTTCGAAGACGGCGGTGCAGGTCAGCAACCGGCATTTTGGGATTGGGGCCGATGGACTGATTTTGATCAAGCCCTCCACGAAGGCAGATTTTGAGATGGAAATGTACAACGCGGACGGCTCCCGCGGGGAAATGTGCGGCAACGGGATCCGCTGTGTGGCAAAATATGTCTATGACTACGGTCTGACGGATCAGACCCATATTTCCATAGAGACTCTTGGAGGAATCAAGTATCTGGATCTGATCGTGGAAGAGGGCAGGGTCAGGCAGGTGAAAGTGGATATGGGCAGCCCGGTACTGGAGGCAGAACAGATACCGATCATCGGTCTGGGAAACCGGGTTTTAGACGAACCGATCCGGGTGGATGATATGGAGTACCGCATAACAGGAGTATCCATGGGCAATCCCCATGGGGTGGTCTTTCTGAAGGATGTGAAAAATCTGGAGATTGAGAAGATCGGGCCGCTGTTTGAGCATCACGAATGCTTTCCGAACCGGGTTAATACGGAATTTGTCCATGTGCTGGACAGACATACGGCAGAAATGCGTGTGTGGGAACGGGGATCCGGAGAAACCCTGGCCTGCGGCACCGGTGCCTGTGCAGTGGCTGTGGCCTGTGTGTTGAATGGTCTCACGGAAGAGGAAGTGACAGTGAAGCTTTTGGGCGGGGAACTGCAGATCCGGTGGGACCGAGAAAAAGACAGGGTCTATATGACCGGACCAGCGGAAGTTGTATTTGACGGTGAGTGGACCGGAATGTAAGTGCAGGTCTTCGGCTGTTGCTGTATGAAACAGTAGAATAAGCCGGGGGATCGCGGCAGAAAAAGAGGGATTGGTTTTTGGGGAGCCAAATTAGACTTTTGTCTGCCGGGGGCAATTATTTCGATACATGAAAGGAAATGATTTTTATGTTTAAAATGAATGAGAATTATATGAAACTTCCGGGGAGTTATCTTTTTTCCACGATTGGAAAAAAGGTGGTAGCCTATACAGAGAAAAATCCGGATAAATCTATCATCCGTCTGGGAATTGGCGATGTGACGCAGCCTTTGGCACCGGCCATTATCGATTCCCTGCACCGTGCGGTGGACGAGATGGCGCATGCGGAATCATTTCGCGGATATGCCCCGGACCTGGGGTACGAATTTCTGCGCAGCGCCATGGCGAAGCAGGACTACCAGGCACGGGGATGCGAGATCTCTGCTGATGAGGTATTCATTTCCGACGGGGCCAAGTGTGATTCCGGAAATATCCAGGAGATTTTCAGCATAGATAATAAGATCGCGGTCTGCGACCCGGTGTATCCGGTCTATGTGGACACCAACGTGATGGCGGGCAGGACCGGGATCTATGACCCGGCGGCGGAGACGTGGAGTGATGTGATCTATATGCCCTGTACGGCAGAGACAAATTTTGCGCCGGAGCTGCCGAAGGAGACGCCGGATATCATTTACCTGTGTTTTCCTAATAACCCTACCGGCTCCACGATCACAAAAGCACAGCTTCAGGAGTGGGTGGATTATGCAAATAAGGCGGGGGCGGTGATCATCTATGATGCTGCGTATGAAGCGTATATTTCCGAGGAGGATGTGCCCCATACGATTTATGAATGTGAAGGGGCAAGAACCTGTGCTATCGAGCTGCGCAGCTTTTCGAAGAACGCCGGTTTTACCGGGGTGCGCCTGGGCGCGACGATCATTCCGAAAGAATTAAAGTGCGGGGACGTGACGATCCATTCCCTGTGGGCAAGGCGCCACGGTACAAAATATAACGGCGCTCCGTACATCGTACAGAGGGCGGGGGAGGCTGTGTATTCTGAAGCTGGGAAGGCACAGCTTGCGGAGCAGGTAGCTTATTATATGAAGAATGCAAAAGTCATCTATGAAGGGCTGAAAAGTGCCGGCTACAGCGTATCAGGCGGGATTAATGCGCCCTATATCTGGCTGAAAACGCCGGGAACGATGACTTCATGGGAGTTCTTTGACCATCTGCTGGAAAGGGCGGGAGTCGTCGGGACGCCTGGCTCCGGGTTTGGACCAAGCGGGGAAGGGTATTTCCGTCTGACGGCATTCGGCAGCTATGAGAATACGGTGGCGGCGATCGAGCGGATCAGGCAGGCGGGGTGAATGTGTGAGACGAAAAACTGCGGAGAGTGCGGTTAGATTACAATAAGCAGGAGAAAAACAATGATAATAATAGCCTGTGTGGATGAAAGAAACGGAATGATGTTCAACCGCCGGCGGCAGAGCCGGGATTCGGCAGTGTGCGGGGATATCCTTCGGGAGTGCGGCGGAAAGAAGCTGTATATGAGTACATATTCCGGTAAATTATTTGGAGATGTAGAGGAGAAGAACATCAGAATCACGGAGGAATTTTTGAAAGAAGCAGAGGAAGAAGACTTCTGTTTTATTGAAGATATCCAGATATCCGGCTTTGAGAATAAGATCCGGACGGTGATCCTGTATCAATGGAACCGGAGATATCCGGCTGACCGGTATTTTCTCCTGGATCTGTCTGACGGTTCCTGGGAGCTTCAAAGAACAGAGGAATTGAAAGGTTCGTCTCATGAGAAGATTACGAAGGGGGTCTATGAGAGGGTAAGATGAAGAATGATTATAAGAGAATCATCCGGAGACTGCTGCCGCTATTGCTGTGCTGTCTGCTGCTAACGGCATGCGGGGAGCTGGATGTGTTGAGCGGAAGCCCCGGCGGGCGCTCCAAAGGAACAGAGACCATTACTCTTACAGAACTTCCGGAGTATTCCGGCGAACCCTACATAGAGATCAACGGCAATGAACCTGTCTTTCCGAAGGAGGAATGGACGGAAGAATCCTTCGAACAATACGCAGAACTGGACAGCCTGGGAAGATGCGGCACTGCATACGCCTGTGTGGGGATGGACCTGATGCCGACGGAAAAGCGGGGAAGCATCGGCCAGGTGAAGCCGACTGGGTGGCAGACTGTAAAATATGACATCGTGGACGGAAAATATCTGTACAACCGGTGCCATCTGATCGGTTATCAGCTTTCCGGGGAAAATGCAAATGAAAAGAACCTGATCACCGGGACCCGCTATATGAATGTGGAAGGGATGCTGCCTTTTGAAAACATGGTGGCGGACTACGTCAAGGAAACCGGAAACCACGTCCTCTATCGGGTGACACCGATTTTCGAAGGAGATAACCTGCTGGCAGACGGCGTGCACATGGAGGCATTCTCTGTGGAGGATGAGGGGGAAGGGATTGCGTTCAACGTATATGTCTACAATGTCCAGCCGGGGATCGAGATTGATCATGCGACAGGGGAAAGTTTTTTAAATGGGACCGATATTCCGGGAGAAGAGTTTTCGGAAGGCGAAATCCGGGGAAATTCCAGATCAAAGATTTTTCATTGCCCGGGACAAGCGGCTTACGAGGAGATGGCAGATTCGAAGTACCTTGTGATATTTGAGACGGAACAGGAAGCGGAGGAAGCCGGTTATCGGAAGGCAAAGAGATAATATAGAGAGGATTCTAAGGTCATAAGACGGCCGTTAGAATCCTTTTTTTGAAATGCTTAAGTTTTATTTATGTACGAGATTTGCCCGCCAGTTCTGTCCGGGCAATAAACTGTCGGATCTGTTCCTGGCTGCTTTCCTTCAATTCCAGGAACTGGCAGCCATATTCAAACTGAGACGCATCTTTCTGCATCACACGCAGTACCTCACAGTACACAACAAAAGTTTGCTTGTCCCCAAACAGCTTTGCTTTTAAAAAAAATTTATCGCCCTTGTGATAGGGATGATCCAAACCAATACCTGCCCCGCCGATGCTGATATTTAACAGCTTGCATGTCTGTTCTTCTGCATCAGTTCCATCGGAGGACATGATAGCCGCGTCTAAATCCGTATCCAGGCGCGGATCAGAACGTTCATTCTCAATGGCAGTAACGGCCAAATTTTCGACCTGCCATACGTGCTTCAGCTTAGGGACCATGTTCCCTTCCATAAAGACAGCTTTTCTCTTATTGTCATTATAACCTCGGATTCTTACAGGAACAGGAGCTGCATTCGGCAACGCTTCTGAAGCCGTATCTTGAAGAAACTCCATTTCAGAATATTGGTGCAGTTCTGCGGTATGCATCTGCGGGTCTTTCAACGTAGCAATAAAAAGCAGATTGCCCTCAAGATTCTCCACTAATACACGCATGCCGGAATAAATTTCAAGTTCCCTTGTGTCGTTTCGTCTCCTGTGATCTCCGGCTGCATCGTTTTCTGCCTTTTTGCTGAGTATATCAAATAGTTTCAAATCAGACTACCTCCTCCTGAGTATTCCCTCTATTGCTTTTCACAGCGTACATTTTGCCACCGATTTTCGTCAGAAAATGGATGACCTGCTTTGTACATCAATGCAATACATTATACCACAAGCCGGTCGGTATTTCTACTCATTAAGACGAAAGAAAGTTCGTATAATATAGGACGCTGTACGCATAGAATATCAAAAAAAGCGGTTCGTTCCTATGCAGAAATCAATGGATGAAAAAAAGCAAAGCAGCAATCGAAAAGAAGGAGAAGAGATGGGGAAACAAAAGGAAACACACATCCCCGTCGCAAATGTTTTTTATGGCACAAAAGAGCTGGTTGACTGTATGCGGTCGGCAATCAGGGCCCACACGGCAAACTGAGCTG
>OFFP01002008.1_pt1 | contig 12654 bp, 9 predicted proteins | sample 1521431 | NCBI WGS metagenome assembly OFFP01 (sample SAMEA3504104, study PRJEB24116) | mouse gut metagenome | biome: mouse gut; feature: mouse-associated habitat; material: faeces | place: Denmark | collected 2011 | reverse complement strand
GCACTGCTGGGCCCGCTCCTCATAGAGGGCCTTCCGCTCAGGATCGGTGCGCAGCATCACGCCGGTGACGTTGAGGATAATCATAGGAGCGCCGAAGGCCCGGCCGGACCGGGTCTCGGGGATGGTCTTGGGGCCCATGCCCACCGGGTCGGGCTTGCCCTGACTCAGATCCCAGTACAGATCGTAGCACTGCCGGGCACGCTCCAGCCGCTGCCTGTCCCCGGTGACGCCGTAATACTCCGCGTTGGCGATGGCGCAGAAGGCCTCGGAGAAGTAGTACCGCCGCTGGCGCAGGGGCTTGCCGTCCTCCGTGACGGTGAAGTACATCCGGTCCCCCGCCACGTGGTTGAAGCAGTAGTTCTCCATAAAGTCCAGACAGCTCTTCGATGCGTCCAGCCACTCCTGCTTCACTCCGTAGTTGTGGCACAGGAAGGCGTAGATCCAGCCGCACCGGCCCTGCATCCACACGCTCTTGTCGGTGGAGTAAATTTCGCCCTTCCGGTCCAGGCAGGTGTACACCCCGCCGTGTTCCTTGTCCATGCCGTGGTCCAGCCAGAACTGAGCGGAGCGCTCCAGCTCGCTCTTCACCCAGGACTGGGCGTTTTGTAATTTTTGACGGTCCATAGTTGACCTCTTTTCTTGTTTTGATATTTATACCTCCCTTGCCAAAGGGTGGGGGACCGCTGGCAAAGCCCGGTGGTGGAGGGATTCCGTCAATCGGAAGGTGTCCGAAAAACGGAATCCCCCAGTCACCGCCTGCGGCGGCGCCAGCCCCCTTTGGCAAGTGGGCCTTTTTGTTTACACAATCTCCGGCAGGCTGGCGGCGGCCATGGACTGGCCCACCCGGCGGAACTTTTCGTCCGGGAGGGTGAGCTGGAACTTTCCGGCTACATGGGGGTACTCGTCCGCCAGCACCTTCTTCGCGGTATCGAAGAGGATATCCCCGCCCTTGCCGGACATCACCCGGCCCAGCAGCAGAACATACTTAAAGCCGTACAGGTCGTGGTAGTAGGCCAGGGTATGGCCCAGATAAACGCCGATGGATTCATAGATTTTGGCGGCGCGGGGGTCGTCCTCTGCCATCAGGCCCTGGACGATCTTCAGCTTCTCCGCCGGGGAGAGGGCGGGATCCAGCTGGATGCCGGCGGCGGGGGCCAGCTTGATGACACTATCCTGGGAGAAGTACTTGACGCCGCAGCCGATGTCGCCGCTCCACTCGTCCCGCATGGCGTCGGGCTGGGCGTCCACGGGGACGAAGGCCAGCTCGTTGAGCCAGCCGGTGATGCGGCCCTCCTCGTCCACATAGCCCACCGCCTCGCTGGTGCCCATGGCGATGCCCAGCACGTTGCTGTCGTCCAGGCTCATGGCCCCGGCCAGGGCGGACACGTCGCCGTCGTTGATGACGGAGTAGGGCACATCGCCAAAGGTGTCCCGGATGGCCCGGATGTAGATGTCCTTCACCTTGACGTCATAGATGTCCTTGGGGACCTGGAGGAACAGGGAGGCGTTCATGGTCCGGTTGTTGATGAACACGCCGGCGGAGCTGACGCCCACCGCGTCCACCCGGGGCATGTGCTCGGCTGCGGACTTCAGGCCCGCCACGATGCCCTCATAGTGGTAGTCCGGGTCCGCGGTGATCTTGGGGAACCAGACCACCTCCTCGGAGTAGACGGTCTCGCCGTCGATGACCGCGGAGACCTTCCGGTCGCTTCCGCCGGCGTCGAAGCCGATGCGGCAGCCGTCCAGGTGGCGGCCGATGGCCTTGGGGTCGCCGCTCTCCTGGGGCACCTTGTCGCAGGCGATGATCTCAAAGGGGTGCTCGTACACGTTGGCCATGTAGTCCCAGTCGAAGGACTGGCGGCCGGTGGCGGAATAGTGGACGTTCATCCGGTCCGCCAGCTCCTGGCTCCCGGCCAGATACACCCGGAAGCCGCCGTACATCCACAGCATGGTCTTGATGACCCGTTCCACATAATATTCGTCGGCGGCGGCAAAGGCGGGATCGCTGTGCACCTTCACGTGCCACACCGCCACCTGGCCGTTGGAGCGTTCCACGGCCACGTCCAGGGGCTTGTCCGCCCCGGCCAGGAAAGCGCGGTTGAACTGGGCCAGCGGAATAAAGCCGGGGTCCAGCTCGGGGATATTCTTCACAGAAACTTCAATGCCGAGATGATTCATGTCGGTTGTCCTCCATTTCATTCCATAGAAGTAACGGATGCGGGCAAAACGCGGGGCGGGCGGAAGAAATTTCCCGTTTTTTGTAACAGTAGCCAAAAAGTGCCCGGTATCCACACTATAAGCCTATCAGTTTTCCGCAAAATGTCAAGCATTTTTTGAAGGAAATGAAAATTATTTTCGTCCGCACCCTTGACGCGGCCCGCCGGGGCAGGTATCATAAAGAATATCAGGCGAGGGGCGGCGCACCCCGCTCCTTACATTAAATCCAATTCTCTGAGGAAAGGCGGAACGCATTTATGGATGTGAAGCGCATACAGGGCCACCACCAGTGGCTCAAGGAGGAGCTGGACCGCTGCGTGGCGTTTTGGCTGAACAACGGCATGGACCCGGTGCACGGCGGGGTGTACACCTGCCTGGACCGGGAGGGAAAGGTGTTCTCCACCGACAAGAGCGTGTGGATGCAGGGGCGGTGCGGCTGGATCTTCGCCTACCTGTGCCACCTCTACGGCCCCAGGGACGAGTGGCTGGCCGCCAGCAGGAGCTGCCTGGACTTCCTGGAGGAGCACTGTGTCAACCACGGGGCGGGGGGGCGGCTGTACTTCACCGTTACCGAGGACGGACAGCCCCTGCGCCAGCGGCGGTACTGCTTCTCCGAGGCGTTTTACGCCCTGGCCAACGCGGAGTACTACGGCGTGGCCGGGGGGGAGGAGCACCTGGAGCGGGCCCGCCGGGCCTATGACCTGTACTGGGATCTGAACCACGGCATGGCCGACCCCACGGGCATGGGCCCCAAGACCATCCCCGAGACCCGCACCGGGCGGGCCTTCGGCATCCCCATGATCCTCCTCAACGTCACCGGCACCCTGCTGCGGGTGGACCCGGAGCGGAAGGCCCTCTATGAGGAGCGGGCCCAGCAGTGCGTGGACGAGATCTTCCAGTACCACGTCCACCCCGAGCTGAAGTGCGTGCTGGAGAACGTGGGCCCCGGCGGGGAGGCCCGGCTGAACTACACCGAGGGCCGCATTGTGAACCCGGGCCACGACATCGAGGGCGTGTGGTTCCTGCTGGAGCACGCCCAGCGCACCGGGGACCAGGAGCTGGTGAAGAAGGCCGCCCAGATCTTCGACTGGGCCATCGACATGGGCTGGGACCACGAGTACGGCGGCCTGCTGTACTTTGTGGACTGCCTGGGCCGTCCCCCCGAGGCCTATGAGCACGACATGAAGCTGTGGTGGCCCCATGACGAGATCCTCATCGCCAGCCTGATGCTCTACCGGGACACCGGGGAGGAGAAGTACCTGGATTGGTTCGAAAAGACCCTGGACTACTGCAAGCGGTATTTCTCCGATCCCGAGTACGGCGAGTGGTACGGCTACCTGCGCCGGGACGGGAAGCCCACCCAGCCGCCCTGCAAGGGGAGCACGTTCAAGGGTCCGTTCCATCTGCCCCGTATGCTGAGTATGTGCGAGCGGATGCTGGACGGACTCCTGAGCGGGCAGTAAGGGGGCCTGTATGCCTTACGGCGACGTATTCACCAGAATCAACCGGGAATATTACCAGCTCACCAGCGCGGAGAAGAAGATCGCGGACTATATGCTCCTCCAGCGGCAGGAGTGCCAATATATGTCCATCTCCGAGATGGCGGAGGTGGCGGAGGTGGCGGAGGCCACCGTGTCCCGGTTCTGCCGCCGCCTGGGCTACAAGGGCTACAGCGCGTTCAAGCTGGCGGTGGCGGGCTCCGGCTCCGCCCAGCGGCCCATGAACCCCCTGTACGGCGAGATCCAGGCGGAGGACAGCCTGGGCGATATGTGCCAGAAGATCTATGCCGCCGACGTGGACGCCGTCACCCAGACCCTGGCCCTCATCAACCCCGGGGCGGTGACCAAGGCGGCGGAGCTGATCCTCTCGGCGGACCGGGTGCTGTGCATGGGGCTGGGCGGCTCCATGGTGCTGGCCCAGGAGGCGGCCCACCTGTTCTCCACCGCCCTGCCCAACTTCTACGCCGTGGAGGACTCCCACTTCCAGGCCATCCGCTGCGCCATGCTGACCGAGCGGGACGTGGTGGTGTATTTCTCCTACTCCGGCTCCACCCGGGACGTGGTGGACGTGATGAAGATCGCCCAGGAGCGGGGGGCGCGCACCATCCTGATCACCCGCTTCCCCAAGTCCCCCGGGGCCTCCTGCGCCGACGTGGTGCTGGAGTGCGGGGCCCGGGAGGGCCCCCTCCAGATGGGGTCCGTGGCCGCCCGGATGGGGCAGCTTTTTCTCATCGACGTGCTGTTCAGCGAGGTGTGCCGCCGGGACATGGAGGCCTGCCGGAACAGGCGCAAGCAGGTGGCGGACGCCCTGGCGGACAAGCATTTGTGAGGGCAAAGGGCGGGGAAAGAAAACTTTTTCCCATAAAGGAAAAAACGCGAAATTATTTTCAAATACCGTATTGACAAACGTTAGGAAAGATTATACAATCTGAACAAGAGCCCGTGGTCTGCGCGGGCGGAGAATTATCAAATTTGAGGAGGAACACAGAATGAAAACGATTCGCAAGGTTCTGGCTCTGGTGCTGGCACTATGCATAGTGCTGTCTCTTGCCGCCTGCACAGGCGGCAAGGACCCTGATCCCACCAAGGCACCGGATCCCAGCAATCCCCCCGCCAACCCTACCGAGGAGGGCAATGAGCCCGCCGACGAAGTAGAGCTGCTGTGGTGGGCTCCCCCCACGTTCATCCAGGACGCGGACGACCCCGCCGGCACCTATGAGCAGAAGCTGGTGGACGAGTTCAACGCCAGCCATCCCGGCATCACCGTGCGGGTGGAGACCATCGACTTCACCACCGCCAGCGACAAGATCACCACCGCCATTGAGTCCGGCACCGCCGCCGACATCCTGTTCGACGCCCCGGGCCGCATCATTGAGTACGGCAAGAACGGCAAGCTGGTGGATCTGGGCGATATGTTCACCGACGAGTTCAAGAAGGACGTGGGCAATGACGACCTGCTCACCTCCTGCCAGGGCAACGGTACTTACTATATGTACCCCATCTCCGCTTCCCCCTTCTACATGGCCATCAACGAGAAGATGTGGACCGATTCCGGTGCCATGGAGTTCGTGAACCTGGAGGGCAACCGGGCCTGGACCACCGAGGACTTCGAGAAAGCCATTGAGAAGCTGACTGCCGCCGGCTACAACCCCGGCGTGCTGTTCTGCGGCGGCCAGGGCGGCGACCAAGGCACCCGCGCCTTCATCGCCAACCTGTACGATGGCTCCGTGGCCGACGGCAAGGAGTACACCTTTAACAGCGAGGCCATGATCCAGGGCCTGACCAAGGCCCAGGAGTGGATCGACAAGGGTTGGCTGGGCAACGGCGTGCAGTACAACGGCGGCCAGTCCATCGAGCTGTTCGTGGCCGGCACCACCGCCTATGAGTTCTGCTGGGGCACCTCCGCGGCCGGCAACAACGCCGCCACCATGGAGGCCAACGGCGTGACTCCCATCTCCCTGCCCTTCCCCTCCGCCGACGGCAAGCCCGTCCTGGAGTATCTGGTCAACGGCTTCTGCGTGTTTGACAACGGCGACGATGCCAAGGCCGAGGCCGCCAAGACCTTCATCAAGTGGCTGTGCGACAACAAGGAGAACGTCACCCGCACCGGCGCGTTCCCCGTGCTCCAGTCCATGGGCAACCTGTATCCCGGCGACGCCGAGAAGGAGCTGCTGGTGGAGTTCACCAAGATGTACGGCCCCTACTACAACACCATGGACGGCTTCGCGAATATGCGCGCCCAGTGGTTCGATATGCTCCAGAAGATCACCGGCGGCGGCGATGTGACCGAGCTGGCCAACGCGGCGGTGGAGGCCTCCAACGCCGGCATGGCGGGCTGATCCGTCCCCGAAGCGTTGAAGCCTGTAACCTGAGCTGACACTGAGAATCCGTCCCGCCTTCCCGCATGGGCGGGGAGGCGGGGCGGACTCCTATTTCTGCCATAACCAGGGAGGGATTTGTATGGCAAAAACACCTGCCCAGCGCAACAGCCACGCGCTCAAACGGCGCGAAACTGTGGTGGCCTATCTGTTCATGCTGCCCGCGTTGTTTTTCTTCGTCGCTTTCGTCATCCTGCCCATGATCACCGGCGTTGTCACCAGCTTGTTCAACTACACTATGAAGAACCCGGTAGCCGCGGAGAACTTCATCGGACTGAAAAACTACATCGACCTGTTCCAGGATAAGACCTTCCTGCGGGCCATGCTGAACACCCTGATCCTGGTGGTGGTCACGGTGCCTGCCGTCACCCTGTTCTCGCTGTGGGTGAGCTCCGCCATCTACCAGATGCGGGAGGGCGTGCGCTCCTTCTTCCGCTGCGTGTTCTACCTGCCCGTGGTCACCGGCACGGTGGCCGTGGTGGTGGTGTGGAAGTGGATGTTCGACGGCTACAGCGGCATCCTCAACTACGTCCTCAGTTCCCTGGGGCTTATCGGCAAGAACGTCATGTGGCTGGGCGATACGCGCTTTGCCATCTGGTGCATCATCCTCATCATGTTCACCACCTACGTGGGCCAGCCCATCGTGCTGTACGTGGCGGCCCTGGGCAATGTGGACCAGTCCCTGGTGGAGGCCGCCCAGGTGGACGGTGCCACCGATTTGCAGGTGTTCTGGAAGATCAAGTGGCCCCAGGTAATGCCCACCACCCTGTACATCGTGGTGATCACCACCATCAACACCTTCCAGTGCTTCTCCCTGATTCAGCTGCTCACCTCCGGCGGGCCGGAGGGCACCACCAACACGGTGATGTACTACCTGTATACCAACGCCTTCCAGCTGTATAAGTACGGCTACGCCAACTCCATGGGCGTTGTCCTGGCCATCATCATCGCCATACTCAGCGCGATCCAGTTCAAGGTGATGAGCAAGGACGTCTCGTATTAAGGAGGGGAGGAAAAAACCATGAAAAAGAAAAAAATCACGCCCTATAAGGTGATTTCGCTCATCATTCTGTGCGTGGTGGCCTTCACCTTCGTGTTCCCCTTCTACTGGATCATCACCGGGGCCTTCAAGAGTCAGTCCGTGGCCATCGCCCTGCCGCCCCAGTGGTTCCCCACCGAACCGACCATGGCCAACTTCGAGAAGCTGTTCAAGAACCCCGCGTGGCAGTGGATGCTCAACACGGTGCTGATGGCCCTGGGCAGTATGCTGCTGGTGTGCGGCACCGCCGCCCTGTGCGGCTACGCCCTGGCGAAAAAGCGGTTCTACGGGCAGTCCATCGTATTCGGCCTCATCATCTGCGCCATGGCCCTGCCCAAGCAGGTGGTGCTGGTCCCCCTGGTGCGGATGATGGCCAGCCTGCGCCTGCGCTGGCTGTACCTGCTGCTGGGGGTGATCGCGGCCGCGGTGATCGCGGTGATCGTGGTGACTGCCATTAAAAACAGCTATAACTGGCTCACCGCCGAGGCCCGCCGGGACTGGAAGGTCAAGGACTACCTGTTCCACCTGCTGGCGGTGGCTGTGGCGGTGGTGGCGGTGGTCTACCTGGTGAAGCTGCCCGGGCTGCTCTCCGGCACCCCGGAAAAGACCCCCATGACCGACACCTTGTGGGCGGTGATCCTGCCCACCGTGGGCTGGCCCTTTGGCGTGTTCCTGATGAAGCAGTTCTCCGAGACCATCCCCAACGAGATCCTGGAGGCCGCCCGCATCGACGGCGCGGGGGAGGTCAACACCTTCATCACGGTGGTGTGCCCCATCATCAAGCCGGGCTTCGGGGCGTTGGCCATCTTTACCTTCATCAACACCTGGAACGACTACTTCCTCCAGCTGATTATGCTGCAATCCCGGGCGAACCTCACCATCTCTCTGGGTATTGCCACCCTTCAGGCGGAGTTCGCCACCAACTACGGCCTGATGATGGCGGGAGCGGCGTTGGGCGCGGTGCCCATCGTGGCTATCTTCCTCATCTTCCAGAAATTCTTCACCCAGGGCATCACCATGGGCGCGGTGAAGGGATAATTTCCCGCCGCCCCGGCGAAACTGAGAACCTGTATTCACAGCCGAAGATGCTGGGTGGGCGAGGGATTTTTTCGCCAGACAAGGCGCGTTTTCGCAGGAATACTTTGTGTATTGCAAGAAAACGCAACGCGGTATGGCGGAAAAAGACCCGCCCACACGGCGTTTGAGGTTGTGAATACAGGTTCTGAGACAGCCTCCGCCCGTTCCCGGGGAGGCCAGCCGAGGAGGAAAGCCATGGAACAGCAATGCAAGCAGCTGGCGGACGGCGTGGAGCTGCTGGTGAACCGGACGGACAAATTCAAGACCGGCCTGCTCAGCGCGACCCTCACCGTCCCCCTGCGCCGGGAGGACGCCACCGCCGGGGCCCTGATCCCCGAGGTGCTCTACCGGGGCAGCCGGAGCTGCCCGGACATGGAGCGGCTGTCCGCCGCCACCGACGCCCTGTACGGCGCGTCCCTGGGCACCGGGGTGCGCCAGCGGGGGGAGAGCCAGTGCATCAGCTTTTTGTGCAGCGTCATTGACGACCGCTACGCCCTGGACGGCTCGGCGGTGCTGGAGCCTGCCGCCGGCCTCATGGGGGAGGTGCTGCTGGACCCGGCGGCGGAAAACGGCGTATTCCGCCGGGACTACGTGAAGGGCGAGGGGGCCAACCTGGCCGACCGCATCCGCGCCCGGGTGAACGATAAGCGGAGCTGGTCCATCTTCCGGCTGGTGCAGGAGATGTGCGCTGGGGAGGCCTACGCCGTGGACAAGCTGGGGGATGCGGAGGAGGCCCTGTCCGTCTCCCCGGAGGGGCTGTGGGCGGACTACCAGGCCCTGCTGGGCCGGGCCAAGGTCACCTTCTACTACGGCGGCTCCGCCCAGCCGGAGCGGGTGGAGGAGACGGTGCGGCGGGCCTTCGCCCCCCTGATCCGCGGGCGGAACGCCCCGGTGTCTTGCGCCGTGCCCCGGGAGCCTTCCGGCCCGGTGCGCACCGTCACCGACGAGATGGACGTGACCCAGGGCAAGCTGGCCATGGGCTTCCGCACCGGGGGCGTCACCATGGACAGCCCGGACTACCCCGCCCTGCTGGTGTGTAACGCCCTGTACGGCGGAAGCGCGAACTCCCGGCTGTTTCTCAACGTCCGGGAAAAGCTGAGCCTGTGCTACTACGCCTCCTCCCTCATCGACAAGCTGAAGGGACTGCTGGTGGTGTCCTCCGGGGTGGAGTTCGGGGACTTTGACCGGGCCCAGGAGGCCATCCTGGCCCAGCTGGACGAGCTGCGGGCAGGCCGGTTCACCGATGAGGAGCGGAACGCCGCCATCCGCACGGTGGTGAACGGCCTCCGGGGCCGTCTGGACAGCCAGGGGCAGATGGAGGACGACTGCGTGACCAAGCTGATCTGCGGCGTCCGTCCGGACGATGGCGCGGAGCTGATCCGGTCTGTGGAGCGGGTGACGGCGGAGGACATCGCCCAGGCCGCCCAGCGGATCAGGCTGGACACGGTATACCGCCTGACGGGAAAGGAGGGCGCGGCCCATGGTTGAGCGCAATTACCCCGCCCTGCGGGAGACGGTCTGGCATACCGTCCTCCCCAACGGGCTGAACGTGTACGTGGACACCCGCCCGGAGTACGGCAAGCAGTTCGCCTTTTTCGCCGCCCGGTACGGCGGCATGGACCTGCGCTTCCGGGGGGAGGACGGCGAATGGGTGGACACCCCCCAGGGGGTGGCCCACTTCCTGGAGCACAAGATGTTTGACACCCAGGACGGAAACGCCCTCCAGCGGATGGCCGCCCAGGGTGTGGACCCCAACGCCTACACAACCCCCTCCATGACGGGCTACTACTTCGAGGGCGTCCAGGGCTTTGAGGACAACCTGCGCACCCTGCTGTCCTTTGTGTCCCAGCCCTGGTTTACCGAGGAGAGCGTGGCCAAGGAGCAGGGCATCATCGGCCAGGAGATCCGGATGTGCGAGGACGACCCCAGCCACGAGGTCTACTACCAGCTGATGGAGGCCATGTACGCCAGACACCCCGTCCGCGTCCGGGTGGCGGGAACGGTGGAATCCATCGCCCAGATCACGGCGGACACCCTGTACCAGTGCCACCGGGCCTTCTACCGCCCCGGCAATATGGTGCTGTGCGCCGCCGGGGACATCGACCCGGAGCGGGTGGCCGCCATCGCCGGGGAGGTGCTGGAGCGGGAGAAGTCCTCCGCCGCCCCCGCCGAGCACGGCAAGGGGGAGCCTGCCGGAGTGGTCCGGCGGTACGCGGAGCGGGCCATGCCCGTGTCCATGCCCCTGTTCGAGCTGGGGTTCAAGGGAAGCCCCGCCCCCAAGGGGGAGGGCCTGCGCCAGCGGCTGGTGGCGGAGCTGGCCTGCGATGTGCTGTTCAGCTCGTCCGCGCCGCTGTACAGCCGCCTCTACGAGGAGGGGCTGATCAACGGCAGCTTCGACAGCAGCTACGATGAGCTGCCCGGCTGCGCCTGCCTCATCGCCGGGGGGGAGAGCCGGGAGCCGAAGCGGGTGCTGGACGAGGTGCTGAAGGAGGCCGCCCGCCTGGCCCGGGAGGGCATCGATCCGGAGCTGTGGGAGCGGCTGAAAAGGGCGGCCTACGGCTCCATGGTGCGGCGGCTCAACTCCCTGGACGACACCTGCTTCGAGCTGGCCCAGGCCCACTTCGACGGGGAGGACTACCTGACCTTCCCCCAGGTGTTCCAGAGCATCGAGCGGGCGGACGGCGAGCGGCTGATCCGGGAGTGGTGCGCCGGGGACCGGGCGGCGTTGTCCGTGATCCGCCCCCTGGACTGATCCACTACAGAAAAAGAGGAATGACCAAATGATCAACACAGTAAGTTTTCCCGGCCTGGGGCTGGAATTTGAGCTGAACCGGGTGGCCGTTTCCCTGTTCGGCCACAACATCTACTGGTACGGGGTGATCATCGCCACGGGCTTCCTGCTGGCGGTGGCCTTCGGGCTGTGGAAGGCCCCCAGGTTCGGGCTGGACCCCGACGCCATTGTGGACGCCATCTTCTACGTGGTGCCCTCCGCCATCATCGGGGCGCGGCTGTATTACGTGATCTTCAACCCGGCGGTGTGCTTTGACGCAGACGGCTCCTTCAGCCTCCTGCGGATGATCGCCTTCTGGGACGGGGGGCTGGCCATCTACGGCGGAGTCATCGCCACGGTGATCTCCGCCCTCCTCTTCTGCAAGGTGCGGAAGGTGGACTTCTGGAGCGGCATGGACATCACCTGCTACGGACTGCTCATCGGCCAGCTCATCGGACGGTGGGGGAACTTCGTCAACGTGGAGGCCTACGGCGGGGTGACGGACCTGCCCTGGCGGATGTGCTCCGCCTCCATCGCCAACGAGCTGTGGAGCAAGGGGTTGCTGGACAGCCAGGAGGCGTACCAGAGCATTCTGGACGGCACCCTGGGCGTCCACCCCACGTTTTTGTACGAGTCCCTGTGGAACCTGCTGGGGCTGGGCCTGCTGCTCCTGCTGATGAAGAAGGGGCGGAGGTTCAACGGGCAGATGTTCCTCAGCTATGTGATCTGGTACGGCCTGGGCCGTGCCGCCATTGAGGGGCTGCGCACCGACAGCCTGTACTTTTTCGGCACGCCCATCCGCTCCTCCCAGATGCTGGGCCTCCTGTCGGCGGCGGTGGGCATCGGGCTGTTTGTCCTGCGGCTGAAAACCGCGGGCCCCGCTACCCCTCCCCTTGCGGCAAAGCCGTCCCAGGCGGCGGAGACGCCCGGCCCCTCCCCCGCCCCGGCGGAGCCTGTGGCAACGGAGGAAATGGAGCAGCTCCCGGAGGACACGGAACACAGCGCACCGGCGGAGGCGGCGGAGGCCCCCTCCCAGCCGGAGGAAGAACAGAAGGAGGAGATCAGCGATGGCAGCGGCAATCATTGACGGCAAGGCCCTGGCGGCCAAGGTAAAGGACGGCGTGCGGCAGGAGGCGGCCCAGCTGCCCCGGAAGCCGGGGCTGGCGGTGGTGCTGGTGGGGGACGACCCGGCCTCCCGGGTGTACGTCACCAGCAAGCGGAAGGACTGCGAGGAGTGCGGCTTCTACAGCGAGGAGTACGCCCTGCCCGCCCAGACCACCCAGCGGCAGCTTTTGGAGCTGGTGGCGGAGCTGAACGGCAGGCAGGACATCGACGGCATTCTGGTGCAGCTCCCCCTGCCCCGGGGTCTGGACGAGCAGGCGGTGCTGCTGGCCATCCACCCGGACAAGGACGTGGACTGCTTCCACCCCTTCAATGTGGGGCGGCTCACCATCGGCGATCCGGTGTTCCAGCCCTGCACCCCCGGCGGCGTGATGGAGATGCTGAAGGAGTACCGCATCGACCCGGCGGGCAAGCGGTGCGTGGTGCTGGGCCGCTCCAACATCGTGGGCAAGCCCATGGCCTTGCTGCTCCTCCACGCCCACGGCACGGTGACGGTGTGCCACTCCAAAACCCCGGATCTGGCGGCAATAGCCGCCTCCGCGGACATTCTGG